>ERZ869925.874-NODE-874-length-17023-cov-4.060172_pt1 | contig 17023 bp, 27 predicted proteins | sample MGYA00579311_ERZ869925 | MGnify/ENA primary metagenome ERZ869925 (study PRJEB32216, sample SAMN09231817) | wastewater metagenome | place: USA: Maryland | collected 2016-07-30 | study: EMG produced TPA metagenomics assembly of the PRJNA472060 data set (Reclaimed...
TGGCGCCGCCCTCAAAGCAAGGACTCTTCCCCATGACAGATAAGGTGACGCAGGCTGATCGGGATGCGCTGATTGCGCTCGGCTATACAGTAGTTGACGCCAGCAACCCCGTCGTCGAAGCTGGCTGGCTGATGCGCGCGCCGGGGATTGATGATCGCGCATGGATCGCCGCTACCGAAGATGACGCATGGCAGATGGCTTACGACCATAGTCGACAGGCCCGCACCAACACCAACACCGAACTGGTAGAGGCGTTGCGACGGATTGCAAACGGCGACGGTATCGGCGGCCCCGACGCTGAATTGCAATGCGCTGACATCGCCCGCAAAGCCCTCTCCCTTTATGGGGACGAGAGGTGACGTTCCAGTCCATCGCCTCGAAATATCGCCGCGCGCTTCGCAACCAGACTGGCGCGACGTTCACGATAGACCAGCTTCGCGAAATGGCCGGCGCCGGTATATTGGAACGAATAGCACATTTGGAAGCCGAAGAACTATGCCCCGCGAAACCTCGCCCTACGTCGTCGGAGACTACTGGCTCGACAAAAGGCGTGACGGCGCTTCCCCGGACGTCTGGCAAATTGCCTACTATCACGAGCGAAAGCGGACCGTCGTTTATCGCAGCACTCGGAAGCGCGAGATAGATGAGGCCAAGCCCATCCTTCACGCCTTCGCGGCCCTGCAACAGGCGAAAGGCCGACAGGACGAGAATGCCTTGGTCGCCCCGCACCTCGTCCTCTACTGGCGCGAGCGTGGAGCAGCTGCGGTCAACAACGACCAGACCAGCCGCAGCCTTCGCACGTTCGCCGCGTTCCTGTGCCAGGATGAAGTCGGGGCTGGCGCGGTGATCGCCGACCTTCGCCCCGCCCTGTTCGACCGTTTCCGCAAGTGGCGGATGGCGCCCCATGCCTTCGCGATCGATTGGGAAGGTGAGCATTACGAATATTCAAGCGCCGGTGTGAGCGGCGATACCGTGGACCGGATGATAACGGACGTGCGCTCGGCGATCAATCACGCCGAAGCCAACGGACGCATCCCGTTCGCGCCGAAGATCAAGCGCATCGAGGCGGAGCATCGCAGCCCGCCGAAAGAGCGCATCCTGACCGAGGACGAGCTGGCGAGCATATTCTGGTATGCACGAAACCATTCGCCGTCGCTGTTCCGCTTTGTCGCGCTCCAGATGGCGACCAGCGTCAGGCCTATGGCGGCGCGCGTGTTCGACCCGTCGGCGCAATTCAATCCACGCTTCAACCTGATAGATCTGCAACCGCAGGAGTCGGCGCGGACGAAAAAGCGCAACGCGATCATCCCGGCTATCAGGCCGATGCGGGTGATCCTGAAACGATGGATCGCAGACGGCAGCAAACCATGCCGCGACCCGCGCACGGCGTGGCGGACCATGCGTACCGCGCTCGGGCTCGGCATGGATGTTGAGCCAAAGACGATCCGCTATACCATCGCCACATGGTGCTACGAGGCCGACGTGCCGACGCGGCAAATAGAGGAGATGCTGGGCCATTCTTCCGACGACAGCCTCAAGGCGGTGTCGAAGCGTTATGCGAAATACCGCCCGGACAAGCTGGCTGCGATCGTGGCCGCGCTGTCCACTATCTGGCTGGATACGAGTCGGCGGGCCAAAATGTTCGGCGCTGTCCATTCGCTGACCATTGGCAAGCGTGGAGGCGCAACAAGGGTTGACTATATTGGCCGAAAGGCCTAGTGTTTCTGGGCGTTTTTAGTGGTGCTGCTGGAGAGGATTGAACTCTCGACCTCACCCTTACCAAGGGTGAAATACCACTGAAAACGCTGCTTTTCCGTCACATGACGGACGAACGGAGCGTGATTCTATGGCGAACGAAACCGGATTTGCTGACCATTTGCTGGCCACTCGGGCGGCGCCCGCTTGGAGGGTCAACAAGGGCCACCTTTATTTCATAGGGGCCGACGTTGGTCCGATCAAAATTGGCTGCTCCCACAACCCGAGGGCACGGTTGAAGGATCTGCAAACGGCAAGCCCTTACAGGCTGCGCATCCTCGCCATTCTGGAAGACGGCGGGCACGAAGAGGCTGCCTATCACAAATGGTTCGCTGCCGACCGACTGCATGGAGAGTGGTTCGATCCGAGCGAAAAGCTGCTCGCCGAAATCGCTGACATAAATCGCAATCAGGGAACCGATTTACCTCCGCAGAAGGGCCGACTGGTTTTTGTCGCCTCACGGGTGCCAGCATGACCGTGTTCTCTACAATTCGGGCCGGAAAGCGACTGGCATCGCCCCCGGCCCTGACCAACGCGAAAGGTGGTTCGCATGGCTGATAGGCTTCATGCCGTCCCAGTCTCATTCGAGCAAGCAGCAGAGTTTGTTCGCGAGCATCATCGCCACCATACACCGCCGGTCGGGCATAAATTCAGCATTGGCGCTGCAATCGGTGACGCGCTGGTCGGCGTGGTCATTGTTGGGCGACCGGTGTCGCGCCGCCGTGATGACGGGCTTACGCTTGAAGTCACCCGTCTTTGCACTATCGGCGACAAGAACGCCTGCTCGTTCCTATACGGCGCAGCTGCCCGAGCTGCTTTCGCTTTGGGTTACTCGCGGATCGGAACCTACATCCTGAAACGCGAAGCCGGAACGTCACTCGCCGCAGCAGGCTGGAAACTGATCGGCGAAACCCCTGGCAAGTCGTGGTCTGTGCCGAGCCGACCGCGCAACGATTCCCACCCGCTTGAACCGAAACTCTTGTTTGAAAGGCTAGCATCATGACCAAGGAACTCGACATCAGCAGCGAAGCGCAGCGGACCTATCATTACGGGAACGGCGAGACATTCGTCATCGCCGACCCTGACCGGCTGTATATCCTGATCGATGACAATGGCGGCGTCTCGCACCGTGTCGTCTCTGGAGACGGCGATACGTATCGCCCTGAACGCGGGTGGGTCGGCATCTCGTGGCGCCCGAAGGACGGGCATCCAGCGTTCGTCGCATGACCCCCTCAACACCCCCTCTCCGTGAGGGAAACGATAAGGATTATAGGAATGGGTGAGACAGAGAACCTAAGCCACGACGCCGCCATTGCTGCCATTTGTGGCTGCGCGGCTACTGTGACTGTCCTTTCATATCAGGAAGCAATCGAAGGCTACCTGAAACTGCGGGGCATCGAATTTGATGGAGGTACCGATGCGCTGGAAAGCAACTGACCCAAGCCGGTGGCGCGTCTGCTTCGCGTGGTTTCCGGTAAAGATCGACGGCCAAACGCTTTGGCTGGAACGCTATGAGCGCCGTTTCATGGGCGATCACTATGAGGTTCGTTCGCTATGAGCGCCGGCCACACGCGCGCGCCTTGGCGTCTCAATGGCTGCGAAATCATCGGAGACAGCACGTTGCTTGCCACCGTCCACTGGCACACCGGCAGGGCCGCGGAGAACGCAGCAGACCGCGCGCTTATGACAGCTGCCCCGTTGCTCTTGGAAGCCCTGGAACTCGCCGATGCACTTCTGCGCGGAGCGAACATGAACCGAAGCGTGGTTAAGCAAAAGATCGAAACCGCTTTGTCAAAGGCGCGAGGTGAACCATGACCCCCACCCCAACAAGGACCACCCCAATGCCTGATACACCGGAACAAGTGGGATGGCCCCTGAATACGGGCGTTGCCGATGACGCGGCCCGCGCTGCCAGTCCTTCGGACCTCAGCCCCGCAAGCGGGTCTTCGCAGAGTGGCATCGCTAACGCGTGGCCCGCAATTGAATATGACGACTGCTATCCAGTGGATGAGGATTTTAGCGCGTTCGCTGATCTTCCGCTGAGTTTCGTTCACGCTCAAGAATGGCTTCTCCGCGAACTGCCACGCGCCTGTGAATGGATGTGCTGCCGGTGCGATGTGCGCCGGGGCAAGAACATCATGGGCAAGCCCGTCTGGCGCATCAATTTCAACACGTCGGGATGGTCCGGCGCTGAAAGCATCATCAGCCTCATCAATCGCCGTCCCGATTTGCGCTTGCAGATGCTGAGCTGGCGACGTGGCGGGCACTATGTTTTCGAGGTTCCGTTTGTGAAAACTGCGCGACCGATCAGCGAAATCAGAAAGCAGGCATGGGAAACCCGACGCGCGAAGTATGGCGAAAGGGGACACCGATGAAGGATGAGCCACTTAAATTTTCTGGGTACTACATCCATTTTCAGCCAACCGGATGCTTTGAGATTGACCTCATCCTTTCGGCGGTGGCGCGCGCTGGCAAGGCATATCATCACACCGATAGCTGGCAGGACGAAACCCCGAGCTACGATCCGCGCTTCAAAGGTGATTGCCCACAGGACTGGATACAGAACGCTGCGATTGACGCCGCAAAAGCGATGAGCGCCCGACAGGGCCAAGATGCGAAGCAGCTTGGGGCAACGCCCGCCAGCGCGGTCGGCGAAGCCGATTTGCCCGAAACCAGTAGCTCAGGAGACTAACAAAATGTCCGAAGAAGTGAAGCATACGGTGGGGCTGTGCGATGTCTGCCGCAAGAATGAAGCCGCTGGCGTTTGCTCGTCTGCGCTCGGACCAGTGTCTTGGGCATATTGTTCGCAATGCCTGAGCCGGAATGCGGAACCAGCAGTCATGTTCGACGCGACGATTGACGGCTGCGGCGGGGTGGACGGGGTGGCCGATTGGGTGCGCCAGATGACTACTTTCGTCGATGGCAATTATGTTCCGTTCGACACCTACGCAGCCGCCCTCTCTCAAGGTGACACGCCATGACCGCAGAGCAAGAGCGCGAGGCTGTGGTGCGGTGGCTGCGTGAACTAAAGGATGCTCCCTGACTTCCCGCATTCGGCTTCAAACCGCACCACCTACAAGGGTTGTATGCCAATGGTTTTGCCGACGCAATCGAGGCTGGCGAGCATACCAAGGAGATTCCCGATGACCGATCCTAAGCTACAGATGGCGCGGCGGATCTATGCGAAATACATGATCGACAACACGCCGGGCGCCGGTCCCGACGACGTGCCACGATTCGACGATACCGCTCACGGCGTTCGCATCGCCCTCGCTGCCATCGAAGAATGCACGGAGAGAGCGGCGAAGCTGGCGATTGGATGGCGCGACGAAAACAAGTCATCAATAGACGATGGCGACCAGTCGATTGCGGCGCAGAAAGTTCGAGGCGCAGCTATCGAAATGAACGCTTTTGCTCGCGCTCTCCGCTCCGGAGCCCACCTGAAAGGACCAGCCGCATGACCGATACCCAAGCCCCTGATGCGGTGACGGAGGCCCTCAAGAGGCGCTTCTGGGAAAAAGTGGAAAGGCGTGAACGGGATCAGTGCTGGCTTTGGCTGGGCAGCAAGAATGAGCGTGGCTACGGAAGCATGTCGCACAACAAGAGGCTGAGAAAGGCCACTCACCTCGCATTCGAAATTCACCACATGCGGCCGTTCCCCATAGGCATGGTGGCGCGGCACACTTGTGACAATCCGTCATGCGTCAACCCGCAGCATATCGTGCCGGGAACCCTGCGGCAAAATGCACAAGATATGGTTGAAAGGAAGCGACATCATGCGAACCGTCGGACCCATTGCATCAAAGGTCACCCGCTTTCAGGGGAGAACCTAATCCATCGGAAGAACGGCCAGCGGGGCTGTCGCGAGTGCAACAAGGCCCATCAAAAGAACTACAAGCGAAAGGTTAGGAGTAAAAGCCATGAAGCGGCAATCTGACGCCCACCGCATCTCCGCCCAATCCACAATGCAGGCGAGGATAGAGGAAGCTCTTGCCGACCATTTCCCGACCGGGCTTCGCTCTGAATATGCCCGCACGGCGGGAGGGATGCCGGTCAAGGGCGGCGGGATAGTCGTCGATTGCAAATGCGGTCACCGGGTTGTCGGCACTGACGAACACGAAGCGCGCCAACTTTGGGCTGCTCACACCCGCGCCACCCTCTCCAATATCGGGGGCAGCAATGAGTGACATGCGATTTAAGTGCGCCGGGTGCGGAAACTACGCAAACGACGTTGGTTCCACTTTCTGCCAATGTGCTACCAGCGTTTTGGTTCGTAGTTCCGATCAAACCCAGTTGGTTAAGCCGTTCTTGCTGCACCGAGAGATTGAAGCGATCACGGCACAGCACGAAGAGACGATTGCCATTATCCGCGCCGCCCTATCCTCTGCTATCGGTGAGCCATACGAGTTTAGCGGATGGGTTGAGGTAGTGGAGGATGATCGTGCCTGACCTCGACCGCGCAGGCCGCCGCTTTGCCATCAGCTTGGGCTTTGCTCTGGTAGGGGGATAGTTTGCTGCAACAGATCATCGGCCTTCAGGCGATAATCCTCTGCCTTGTCGGCACAGTCATCGCTCTTAGTCGCGCGTTTCCTTACGTCCCGAATGGCCGCGAGGGATTTTGGACCATATGCGGTTCCGCCGGGATGATAGCTAGCGGCCTCGGCGTCGTATGGTTCATAAACGGGAAGCTTGGACTGTTCGGGCTTTAACGCAGCATATCGTTGCGGGGGTGATTCAAAGGTAGCTTGAATATGCGGGGGAGTTTTCAACGGATCGGGGGTTGCGTTGAAATGTCGGGATCGCGGGATCATGCACCCCATCCCGGCTACCAGCGCCATGCTGGCAGAGCGCGCGGCGGGATTGCAATTCCCGATGGCCGGACTCGAACCGGCGACCTCTGCCTGCCTGGCTGTGCTCTGACCGACTGAGCTACACCGGAGACGCCGCCCCGCCGCGCCATTATCCTATACACTGATAGGGTGGCGGGGGCAAGAAAGCCGCCCCGCGTCCCCCGCGCCCCAGCGATGTTCGATATTCAGCCCAGCGAGCCCTTCGTCCGGTCGGCATGGGCATTGACGCGCGCGAAGGCTTCATCGAGCGCCTTGCCGAGCGCATCCGCATCATCCGACGCCAGCGCGCCCTTGATGTTCTCGTAGGCGCTCTTTGCCGAGTTCAGGATAGCTTCGGCCGCCGCCACCTCTTCCGACAGGCCCACGAGCGGCGCCGCAGCCTTCACGATGCCGAGCAGGTCGCCGGCGAGCTTCTTGATGTCCATGTCAGTTTCCCTTCAGGAGTGCGGTGATCTGGCGGAAGGCCGACGTGGCACTGTCGAGAGCCAGCGCGGGATCTTCGGTCGACAGGCCGTCGCGAACCGCCTTGGCCGTGTTGAGCCCATCCTGCGCGACCTGGATCAGCGCTTTGACCTTGAGCGCCTTCGGTGAGCCGGGGACAAGCACGCCAGCATCGCGCAGGCCGTCGATAGCGGTCAGCAGCACGTCGAACGCATTGAGCGCGGCGATGAGGCTCTTTTCGTCGACCGTTGTCTGGGAGAGCGGTGCGGGCGGCACGGTCGGGAACGTCGTGCAGGCCGGCAGGGATAGCGCCAGAGCGGCGGCGAGCATGAGTTTACGCATGGTCATTCTCCTTTGATCTTGTCGGCTTCGGTCTGCGCGGCATCGGCCACCTGATCGGCAGCGTGTGCGGCGTCGTTCGAAGGATCGGGCGGGGTTGTCGCGGCGACTGCCGTGAGCGCGTCGAAGGCCTTGCCGGTGTTGTCAGCCTTCTTTTCGTCGATGATCGCCGTTGCCGATCCCCGCTCCCAAAGGGACTTGGCGACCAGCGTCGCGATGACCGTGAAGGCGCCGAGAGCCTGGCCAAAATGCTGGGCGTTCTTCTCGGGGACGACCCACTTCATCAAGGCGAAGCAGAGCGTTAGAAAGCCCGCCAGAACGACAAATTCGAGCAGCTTGTCGGCTTTACTGGTCACCGCATCGCCTCCGCGAGCTTGCGGTGGTAGGCATTCTTTTCATAGGCGCCGCCATTGTACCGGCGGGCAAAGTCTCGGCAGTGGTCGGGGTTGGTCGACAGCTGCTTGAAAGCCTGACGAAGCCCGTTCACCTCGATGAACTTGGCGAGCGCGTCATAATGCGCGCGCTCCGACCGGCTTAGCGCCCAGACGAACTCGATCGCGTTGGCAAAGCCGAGCGATTTGGCGTGCGCGCCCATGATCTGGAATTTGCCCCAGCTCGCGCTCTCGAACGCTGCGATCGGCGAGCGCATGGCGGCGTCTGCCACCTTCTCCCAGCTGTCGTTGATGCCGTCTCGATCGGCGTCGATCGTATAGCCGCCGGGGGCAGGATTCGACAGGAGCGGGATCAGGATGCGGATGCGCTTCCAGAAATAATGCCGCTCATAGAGGCATTTCAGGCGGCCAGCATCATCCCAGCCTCCACCAGCACTCTCGACCTTGGCCACCGCGGCGACTTGGCGAGGTGTCCCGCCGAGCCTCGATGCTACCTGCGCGATGTCGGCAGGCGTGACAGCCGGAGCCGACTTATTGACGAACACATTGAGGATGGCCGACCGGGTTGCAGGACCGCCCTTACCATCGACATCGAGGCTGGCGCCGTGAGCGTTGAGCCATAGCTGGAGGTCGCGAAGATTCATTTCTTCCGCTCCTTCTTGTTGAGCTTCGCCACGACCCGAAGCAGGTGCGGCGGAATTTCCTCCCCGAGAACGGTGGCCGTGGGCATGGCGATGGCCATTTCGACCGGCCCGACAATCTCGGTGCAGGCGAGCGTCAACCGATTGGCGGCGGCGGCCACGGCATGGATTGCCTCGAGACTGGGGCCGCTCATTCCAGCCTCCGGTCGATATGCTGGATCGTGACCGTCAGCGCCGTCAGAGCTTTCGCCAGTTCGATATCGCTTGCAGCGCGCGCCTTCTCGATCTCGCCGCGCTTTTCCGCGCCGACCTTCTCGCGCCAGACGAGATAGCCGATCATAAGACCGAGAGGCCCGAAGCTCTGACCGAGGGCAACCAACTGATCAATGGTCAACGAAACCTCCGCCAATAGACGAGCCCGAGCGACGCCAGAATCAGGCCGGCGAAGATGAGAAAAGCGAGGTCGGCCTGATTGGGCGCCATGTCAGCGACGATCGGGGTCGGTGAACGGACGCTCCTTCGTGGGCGGGTCGCTTGCGGGCAGCGGCGCCGGATTGTCGTCGCACGCGGCGAGCAGCAGCGCCGCCGCGACGGCGAGCAGGATATGCTTCGTCATCGTCATTCTCCTTCGGTGATAAGGGCTTCGAGCGCGGTCAGGCGGGCTTCCTGCGCGGCGACCAGGAACATCGCGAGCTGGTCGGGGCGGATGCCGAAGCGGCTGCCAGCATCAACGCCCAGCTGCGCCGCTTGACCCGGAACAAGAACTTCTCCGTTCTCATCCAGCACCTCTTCGACGGCTCCGAGGGGTTCAACTGCGGCCCATTCGTCGTAGCAGAGGAAGCCATAGGGGCAGCTTGGCGTGACGCCTTCCTCGATCGGGTCGATCAGCCCTTCTTCTGCCATGATCGCCCAGACGGCCTGCGCACGGACACCGAAGTGGACGCGGGCGGCGGGGCCACCGTCATTCTCTCGCGCGATCGCCGCAAGCCACTTGTAAGAGCCAATCTCGGCGGAAATGCGCTTTGCGGCCGAAAGCTCTGCCGAACTGAACCCCGCGCCGAGCCATTCTTTCTCGGTCGCGTCCGACGTGTTGATCGTGCCGGTGCCAGCATAGACGACGGACCAGCGGAACGAGGCCGACCCAAGCGTCTGGCTGTTATCGGCGCCCGGCGTAACAACGCCCGCGGTCGATATGGCCATGCGCAATGCGCCGGCGGTCGCGTTATAGAAGGAAAGCGCGGTCGATCCGGGCGCGCCCAGCATCCCGACCAGCCAATCCTGACCCGTGTTGATCAGTCTCAGATTGCCGTCAGCATTGGTCGAACTCTCGATCGACGCCTGCGCGCCCTTGACCGAGAATTTATAACTGCTCGACGTGCCGCCGATGACGACATTGCCCGCAGCCGTGACCGCGATGCGCGGTACACCGCCCGTAATATCCGCAAAGTCGGCAATGCCGGAACCCGCTGCACCAACACGCCACGCAAACGACCGAACGCCCGTTTCGCGAATCGTCATCACCGCAGTTCCGCCGGTGCCCGCGATCTCCAGCAACGACGATGGCGCCGCTGCCGTCCCTATCCCGAATCCGGCGGATGCCCAGCGCGCAATTTCGTTGCCTCCGACCGCGACGCCGAGATGGTTCGCGCTAGGGCGGAAAAGTCCGGTGTCGGTGTCGGACGAGAAGGTCAGAGCCGGGGTCGCCGCCGAGGCGTTGGGAAGCGAAAGCACGCCGGTCGAGGGGTCGACCTGCGCCAATTTCGTCAGCGGCGTCGCTGTGCCGTTGACATAGAAGTTGAGCGCCGCATCATAGAAATACTGGCCCGCGGTGGTCGCGGCATTACCGGTGGCATAGTCGGCGTAAACTCGCCCCTGAGCTGCAGCAACTGCGGCTTGGGCATAAATTGAAGCTTGGGCAGCAGCGGCTTGGGCAACGGCAACGAGCGGCGCAACTTTTCGCACCCCCGCCTCGGTGATGATCGCGATGGTCATATGGTCACGCCCGGATAGAGGATGAATTTGCCGCCGAATTGGACACGCTTGGTCCCGCCAACTGGCGTCGTGTGGAGGTCGTAATAAAGCTCGACGGGCTCATCGTAGGGCGTCCCCAGCGCCAAAGCCTCAAGCGTAGCTTCGTCGATGCGGATGCGGATGAGAGATGCGGGGGCCGTGAGAAGCTCGGCGCCCTCCTGCCATTGGTAGGCAGGGTTATAAGTGACGCTGATGCCTTGGCTCGGCGGGCTTGCATTCCCCAACGAAACCAAAGCCGTGGCGGTGTCTCCGAGATGCGCGCGGATATGCATCGAGAAGGTCGCGCCGGTCAGCTCTTCACCGATGATCGCGACATCATCGTCAAATGGGACGCGCTTGAACGCGGCGATATCGAGTTCTGCGGCCATGGCGGGACACTATGCCTGCGCCCCCAGTCCGTTACCGCCGTCAGGTCTTGAAGCTGGTCACGCCGCCGGTCTGCACCTGGAGGTTGCCGGTGGCGGACGAGTTGAACTTGCCGAGCAGGCGAACCGGATAGGTCGCGGTCGCGAGGCCCGGCTTTTCGAAGGTCGCAACTATCTCGCCCTTGATACGATCCTCTGGCGCGCCCGCCGTCGACGGCGTGCCGGTGACCTCGGTCGTGGCGCCGTCCATGTCGTTCCACACACCGCCAGCGAAGTACTGGGCCTTACACTTCATCGCGAGCGGGGTGCCGGTCGCGGTCGACGGCGTGTGCTGATATTTGAAATTCGCGTTGAGCTTCAGCACCTGCCCCGACGTGATAGCGACATCGAGCGTCTGATCACCCGCGTCCTGCCCTGTCATCACGTCGTAGGTCGTGCTCGTGATCGTTTTCAGCGTCGTGTCAGTGCCGCCCGCGCCCGCATTGTTGATCGCGGGAAGATCGTCGACCGTCTCGACCATGGTCTTATAGACCCCGACCGCAACGCCGCCGACCGTCACCGACAGCTCAAAATAACCTTCGCCGGTCACCGTGTTTTGCACAGTCACCGTGCCCTTGTCGGCACTGCCGGGCGTGTTGTTGACCGAAACCTTGCCCGCCAGCCCCTCATATCCGGTCACCGAATAGGAGACGCTATTGTCGGTGCGGATGTCGGTCCCGCCGCGCGTCACCGTGGGCAGCAGGTCGGCAGGCAACTGGTCCGCCTTCACCGCCCCAGCCGACGTGCGATAGAGCTTGTACGTCGCGGCGGGGACGACGATCACCTGCGAATTGGCCGTCACGTCGGCATTGTCCTCCGGCTTGTTGCCGTCGTCGTCGACGATCTCGGACCATTCAGCGGTTGCGGCCGCCTCGCCTATGCCCTGATAGAGCGGCGTCAGCGTGAAATCATAGACGGTCGGGTCGGCGGGCTCGACCGCGGGTGCCTCGTCCTCGTCCCATGCATAGATGGCTTCGTTTTCCTCGCGCAGCACAACCGGGCATGTCCCGTCGACCCGATGCTCCATCTCGGCAACGCGGAACAGCTTTTCGGTCCAGCCGAGGCGGGAGAAGGTGAGGCGCAGCACCATATTCTTGCGAAGGAGCCAGCCACGGACACCGAACGTCGTCGAAAATTCGCCGCCGTATAGTTGGCGCTGAAGCCTTTGTTTCGCGAGCCGCTGCCACTGCGAAGGCGATTGCACCTTGTCGAGCGTGAAATTGTCGAAGCGATCGATGCCGTCATTGCTGGCGATCTCGACCTGAGGCGCGTCGACGAGTTGATAAAGCGCGACATTGCGAGCGTCGACATAGCTGCCGCGGACGATGTTGAAGTTTTCCGACAGGGCGGGTGTCTGAACCCACCGGAAACCTTCGATCATGTCGTCGTCGGTGAAAAGCGGGCTGGGGTCGCCAAGGTCGTTGTGAAAGACCGTGAGGCGAAATTTGCCCCCCACGTCGTCGAGGTCGGCATTCATCGCCGCCTTCAGGCTGTCGATCACGTTCGTCGGATCATCGCCGTCCGAGAAAACGCCATCGGCCCGATAGCGGGGCTCGGTTCCCCCGGCGGCCAAGCTGACCGTTTCATCGCATAGGTTCGCGGCGGTGATGAAGCTGTCGAAGTCGATGCGCTCGGGCGGGATGCCGCACCCGATCGACACCTCGCCGCCAATTCGCCAGCCGAGAAGATACCAGAGCAGGAGGATGGCCGGATTGCGCGAACGGCTACTATCCCACGCCCATGTCGATTGGTCGTCGGCACGATGCGAACCAGAACCGCCGCGCGTGCTGTCAAGGCGCGGGTCGTAGGTGAGTGCACCGTCACCGACGATCGTCAGGCGCGAAGGGATGCCCTGCGCGAACGGGCTCTCGGTCTTTTTGGAATTCCCGGTCAGTTTGTAGCGCAGATAGACGTAGGAGCAGCCGGTGAAGCGGCGCGTCGAACCCATGCGCGCCGAAATGTTAATCGCATTGCCCGCGCTGCCTTCGGTGATGGTCGTGACGGTCAGATAGCCGGAATAGTCGGCCGTCACCCCGCCGACGCTCGACCATGCCTTTTTGTCGTCGAACCAAATCTCTTTGTAGCCGCCGGTCTTGTGCGCCGCGCAGACGATGAAGCGGTGAAAATACTCCTGACCGTCGGAGTATTCCTGATCGCGAATGTCGGTGTTCCCCGCCGTGGTCCCAAGCCAGCCCTTGCGCGGCGTTCTGGGGTCTATGCTGGCATTGAGGCGGTCGATGCTTTCCTGGCTCGTGCGGGGGGCTTTAGGGCGCTTTGCGAGCAGCGATGCGCCTATGGTGAGACCGGCAACAATTGCCGTCGCAGCCAGCGATGAAACACCGAGCGTCGCAGCCAGAAGCGACGTGCCACCAGACGGGATGGCCAGAGCGACCGCAGCGACAACGCTGAGTATCTTGACGATTTTACCCAACGCGCCACGCCTTCATCCAGTCGAAGCGCGGAATTCTGATCAACCCCTCCCCGCCGTCCTCTTCCCCGACAAAAAGCCCATGCCCGCCCATGCACACGCCGACGCTCATGTCGTGCCAGACAAGATCGCCACGCTGCGCCATTGCGATGGGCGTCTCGGCGAATTTCGCGTCCATGGCGGCCTCGAGGCCGGCATAGCCCAAGCGGATGAGAGCCCGCGCCGAGCCGACCGCACTGTCATATTCGCCGCGGAATTCGGGTATTGGATCGACGCCGGTCATCGCCAGCACAGCGCCAGCCGCAAACATGGCGCAATCATGCGCGCCCCATTCGAACGGTCTGTCGCGCACGCTCGCGAGATAGGCGTTGAGGTCAGCCTCCCATGTCGAACGCCGGATCACAGCCGCGATGTCCCGAAGTTGCGGGGATCGCCGTTGACCTCGCCACGGATGTTGACGGGGGTGTTGCCGAGCGAGCCAGAGACGCCGTTGGCGATGGCGATGGCGGCCTTTGCCGACTGGTCGCCGCTGTCGTACCGTTTCTGGTCGAGATAGGTGCGGTTCGGGGCGGCGCTGAAGGCCGCGAGATAGGTTTCGATGGTAACGCTGATCGTCTGGCCTTCTTCGTCGCCGCCGATTTCCAGCGCGGTCATGTAGCCGGTGTAGTAAGGCTGAAACCCGCCTTGCTGGGTATTCGACGCATCCCGAATGACCCGCCAGAGCCGCGCAACCCGCCCTTGCCAGTTCGCAGGATCGGCGAGCAGGGTCAGCGTATCCGCATCGATAGCGGGCAGGCCGGAAAGCATGGCCGTGACAGATTCGGTGCCCTGATCGCTGACCTTGACAGCGCCGATATCGACGAAACCATGGCCGATGCCGATGAAGGGCTGGCCGTCGAGGTCGCTGTCGCCGGTGCCGGATGGCGTGATGTCCTGACCCGACGAATTCGCCCGAACATCGTCGGTTGCGATATCGAGCCACGCGAAGAAGATCGGCTTGACGATATCGGCTTCGAGCGCCGCCGCCGCCGTTGGATCGGGGACGCTCACAGCATCGCCTCTTCAAGCGTCAATGCGGCCGAAGAGACGCCTTGATCATAGGAAAGCTCGGGATTGCCGTCGGTGCAGATGACGGGAACATATGGCTCTGCTGTCTCGACTTCGGAATTGTCAGCCGGAATTTCGCCAAGCGCGAGATTGAGCTGTGCCGTGGCCTCCCCGCTACTGTTGGTGATCAGGTCGGCCATCAGCATGACGAGCCGCATGTGACCCGATGGCAGGGGGACGGTCAGATATTGGCCGGCTGACAGGATGCGCGTCGAAGCCGCCATGCCGTCGAGTGGCAAGCTATACCCCGCCGCCGATGCCGCCTTGACCAATGGCTTCGGGCCATAGTGGCGCTGACATGCCACCGGCATATGAAAATGGTTCTGCCGCCCGCGCAGGCCATGCAGAAAGGCTCGCCAAGGTCGCTCCTCTATTTCGGTCGTGAACGGGCCTACCAGCGCGCTCAGACGCCACACTTCGGCGCCGGGAAGGCCTACGACTTTGCCACGCCGCGACCAGATCGAACGGTTGAGCTGGTCTGGAACATCGGGCCTGATGCTCTTCAGTTCGATATCGTCGGCATCGGGCAGGGATATGAGCGCCATGGCGACGCAACGCTATGGACGGAGCCCCCGAGCCGTTACCGCCGTCACCTTCCCGCGCCTGGCATACGCGGCCGATTGGCGCGGCGCATGGTTTCGCTCACCGCGCGCTCGGTCAATGCCGGAGCCGCCGCCATCGTGACTTTCACAGCCTGCCCTTCGCTGATCGCCGAGACATCCGAAACGAAGGCGCTGCGATCGGCGATCAGGCGAATCTCGATCGGCCCTTGCTGAGATGGGGCCGCCTGAAGCGCGCGCGCATTCATTCGCCCGGTCGGAATGATCTGACCCGAATTTGCAGGAACGAAGCCCTCGGCACCGCCTTCGTTGATCCGGTACAAGCGGCCTGCCTCGACGTAGCCGCCTGACGCGCGACCGGGAATTTTGCTGGTCGACTTTACGCCGCCGCCAGTGTTGCCGGTCGATTTGCCGCCGCCCAAGACGGCACCGAGCACGGAGCCAACGACATTTAGCAGGCCACCGCCGCCACCCTGACGATCGCGCAACGCCTCCGCCAACGGCCTGAAGATCACCTCGTCGAGGAAAATCGAGAACAGGTCTTTGACGAATTGATCCTTTACGCCAAGCTGGCTTGCGATGGCGTCGGTGATGCCCTGATTGACGGCCTCGAGCTTGCGCACCGTCGCTTCTTCGACGCGGGATTTCGTGTCGGAGATGCTGTCTATGTATCGGCCGAGCGCGCCTTGGTTGGCCTTTTCTACCAGCGCCTTCCGATCGCCCGCCGAAGCATTGAGCGCGTCGAGTTCGATTTGCGCCTGGCGAACAACCGCTTCTGACAAAGTTTTATTGGCAATGACGGCTTCTAGCTTGGAGCGCAGATACGCATCCTCGGCTTCAAGGATCTGGCGCGCGATCTGACGGCGCTGTTCGTCGGTCGTGGCGAGGTCATACTGGTTGCGCAGCGCGTCGGAGCGGGCATTGAATTCCGCTTCCTCGATCTGCTGCCGCTCATCTTCGATCTGGCGGCGCCGATCGCGCGCAACTCTCTCACGATCAAACTCGGCAAGGTTTTCCAGAGCGTCCCTGATCCGCGCTTTCTGCGCCTCGCTATATGTCTTTTCAGCCTCAAGACTCCGCAGGGCTTCCGTGCGCGCGGATTCGACGGCACGCAATTCCAGTTCGGCCCGATCTTCGGCGCTGGTCGCAAGAGATTGACGCGCCGATAGGGTCTGCTGGGTGATGTTCGCCAGTTCGGATTGAAAGCGATCCTCGATCTCGGCCGCCGATGGGCCGGATGGTCCGCCGCCGGATTTCTTCTTTTTGCTCTTTCCGTCGCCAACGCCGCCAACAGCGGGTGTCGAAACCGAACTGATCGCCGACTCAATTGACTTCAGCGCTTCCAAGTTCGTGGCAACGGCCTTGTTCGCGGCGTCAAGGTTGCCCTGTGCTTGGGCGCGGGCCTTGTCGCCCTGACCCTGAATAAAGCCCGCGGTTCCGGGCACGCCAGTCGCCCCGATGCTCGCCTGATTTTGCGCCTGTGCGTATGCCTTCGCGCGCGCGAGCTCGGCCTTTGCCAAAACCACCGATGCGCGGGCGCTGGCGATCTTCTGCTTGATCGCCTCCGCTTCGGCGCGGGCTTCGGCAAGGGCGGCGTCGCGGGCCTTGCCCTTCGCGGTAACCAGCTTTTCAACGGCCTCGGTCGCCTTGCGGGTGGATTCCTCCGACGCCTGTTGAGCGCGCAGGAAGGCGCCAGTCGCCTTGGTGGCTTCGTTCGATTTGACGACGAGATAGCCTAGGCCAACGACAACGGCCGTGATTGCAAGGCCCACCGGCCCACCGAACGCCGCCAACAGCGCCGCGCCTGCCCCCCTCGCAGCCAAGGCCGTGCCAGCCAGAGACGTCGTGGCGATAGATGCATAAGCAGCGATCGAGCGCAACGCGGCCCCGCCAGCCAGCGCACCGGCCACGAACCTCCCCGCCAGCGCCGTACCGATGATCGCCAATAGCGGAATGATGGTTTCGAGGTTGTCGGCCAGCAACTGCATCGCGCCGGCCAAAGCCGCCGTCGCCCCCGACGTCTGCGCGGCCTGGCCGATATAGACGGTGAGGCGCGAGGTCAGCGCCTCAAACGC
>ERZ869925.875-NODE-875-length-17019-cov-4.676079_pt1 | contig 17019 bp, 16 predicted proteins | sample MGYA00579311_ERZ869925 | MGnify/ENA primary metagenome ERZ869925 (study PRJEB32216, sample SAMN09231817) | wastewater metagenome | place: USA: Maryland | collected 2016-07-30 | study: EMG produced TPA metagenomics assembly of the PRJNA472060 data set (Reclaimed...
AACTTCTACGACCACATGCCCGTCGAACGGGTGCTGCTCGTCAGGATGCCCCGCCCCGACTGCACCGAAGCCCCGCACTGGTATCCGGGGGCGACGCACGTCCCCTACGACATCGTTCGCCACGAGCTGCCGGAAGTGACGGTGCGCGGCTGGCTCGAAGGTCTCGACGTGGTGTTCACCGTCGAAACCCCGAACGACTGGCGCATCCCGCTGTGGTGCCGGGAGATGGGCGTGAAGCTGGTCATCCAGGGTAACCCCGAGTTCGTCCGCCACATGAACGACCCGAACCTCCCCCACCCGGACGAGTGGTGGTGGCCGACGTCGTGGCGTCTCGACTCCCTGCCGCCCGGTCGGCTGATGCCGGTCCCGATGGACCGCTGGGTCGCCTCGCCGCCCGAAGATGACGGCAAGCTGCATCTCGTCCATGTCGTCGGCAGGCGGGCGTTCGCCGACCGCAATGGCACCGACCAGCTCGCCCAGATCATCCGCTCCGTGCGCGCCAGGGTCGTCCTGTCCGTCTACGGCCTCGACGAACAGCTCCCCGAGTTTCGCCGCCTGCCGAACGTCGAGTACCGGCTGTTCCCCGCCGGGGTCGACGAAGGCTGGAAGATGTACGAAGGCCAGCACGCCCTCGTCCTCCCCCGCCGCTACGGCGGCCTGTGCCTCCCCGCGCTCGAAGCCGGGTCCGGCGGTCTGGTCGTCGTCATGCCGGACTGCCCGCCGAACCAGGAGCTGGCCGCGGTGCGCGGCCCGGTCCACCGGTTCCGGCCGATCAACCTCGCCTGCGGTCCCGCCCGCTGCGCCGATGTCCAGCCGGTCAACTTCGCCGAAGAGATCAACGCCCTCGCCACCCCGGACGTCTACCATGCTGCCGCGGTTGCGCAGCGTCTCCTGGTGAACACCTGGGAGGACTGGAAGCCCCGCTACCTCGACGCCCTGGAGGCACTGCTGTGAAGATCGACGTGCTCGCCTCCGAGCCGCACTACCTGGAGCACATGCTCCCCATCTTTGACGCCCTCCCCGACCGGCTGAAGGGCACCATCCATCCGCTGCGGTTCCCCGAGTCGACGTTGCGGCCCCCGATGGGTCGGGCGGCGATGGTCGCCGGATGGCAGGACGTCGTCGGCCTCCGTGGCCAGTGTCCGATGATCTATGTCGAACATGGGGCGGGTCAGTCGTACGCCGATGTGGGCTTCCACCCGTCCTACTCGCGTTCCGGCGGCGTCCGCCACCAGGGCGTCATCGGCTTCATCTCCCCGTCCCACGACGTCGCCAAGCGGTGGCTCTCCGCCCCGGCGAAGGCGGTCGGCTGCCCGAAGATGGACTCGTGGCTCGGCACCCCGCCGCCGAAGCAGCCCGCCGTGTGCTTCGCCTGGCACTGGGAGTGCGAGGTCGTCCCCGAGGCACGCTCCGCCTGGCCGCACTACCGTGCGCGCATGGGGCAGATCATCGGCCTGTACTCGGCGATGGGCTTCCAGGTGTACGTCCACGAGCATCCGAAGTGGCGGGGCCGCCTGATCGACGAGTGGTCGAATGACCACGACGTCCCGGTCCTCCAGTACGCGAGCGAGGTGTTCGAGAAGGCGTCGATCCTGTTCGTCGACAACTCGTCGCTTGCGACGGAGTTCATGCTGCTCAACCGGCCGGTCGTGTTCATGAACGCCCCGTGGTATCGGCGTGATGTTCAGCACGGTGGAAGGTTCTGGGACTGGGTCGCGGGGCACGTCATGGTGAATGGCCCCGATGATCTCCTGGCGATGAACCCCTGGGACCTTGTGCATGAGGTCGACGCCACGGCCGCCGCTTGCGAAATGACAACTCGGCAGGTGTATGCTTTCAGGGATGGAACCAGCAGCCAACGAGCAGCGAACTTCATCACCGAAGTCCTCGAAGCCCGGGCCTAGGCCGCGCCCGGCGACCGAGCGACTGGCGGGCAAGGTGGACATCCGCAGGATGGGCGAGTGTTGGGGCTTCCTTGGCTTCAGGAACCTCAGCGGCTACGGGCAGATGACGGAAGGGGGACGGGTCGTTGGCGCGCATCGCGTCGCGTGGGAGCTGGCGAATGGCCCCATCCCGCCCGGGCTGGAAGTCTGCCACTCCTGTGACAATCCGCCCTGCTGCAATCCTGACCACCTCTTTCTTGGCACCCATGCCGAGAACATGGCCGACGCCGGGAGAAAGGGGCGAGCGTGGCGTAGGGGCGACCAGAACGAAGCCAACGCCAATCACAGGCTCAGTGACATCCAGGTCGCTGCCATTAGGCAGAGGTATGCCGCAGGAGGGGTGTCCCAGCGCTCGCTTGCCAGAGAGTTTGGAGTGACGCAGGCCCAGGTGTGGAACATCGTGCATCACCGCCAGCGTCGAATCGGGTAGTCTTCCGCCATGCCCACGCTGGCCTGCGAGCCCTTCGCCACACTCGAAGACGTGCTGTCTGCCCCGTGCGCGTGCAACCTCACCGAGGAGGACCACGGCGCGCTGATCGAGGAGTACATCGACGAGGCGTCCGACTTCCTGTTCGTCGCCTCCGGCGGGCGCGTCCACGGGCGCTGCACCCGCACCGTCTGGCCGGTCACCGACACGTATGGGTGCGTCCGCTGGGACACCGCCTATCCGGGGGCGCAGCCGTTCTTCGATGCGATCCCGCTCGCCGGGCCGAACACCGAGGTTCTGAAGGTCACCATCGACGGCGTGATCCTCAACCCGTCCGAGTACCGGCTCTACAACGGCAACATGCTCGTCCGGCGCTCCGGCTCCTGGCCGACCTCGAACGACCCGACCAAGGACGACACCGACGTCGGCACCTTCACCGTCCAGGAGCGCTTCGGCGAAGCCCCGTCGAGGCTCGTGTCCGATGCGACCGTGGAGCTGGTCTGCCAGATGATCCGGGAACCCAACGCTCTCTCCCGGCTGCGCGGGGTCACCTCCGCCAACATCCAGGGCGTCTCGGTCGCCACCGATGCCGCCGAAGGCGAGGGTCTGCCTGCCGTCGCCAGGTTCCTCGACCGCTATGCCCCCCGCGGGGTGGCGGTGTCGGCGGTGTGGTCGCCGGAGTCCGACAACGGCTGGCGTCTGATCTCCGTGTCGGGGCCGAGCGGCTCGTGAGCGGCCCCCCGCAGCCCAAGGTGTTCCGCGAGAAGCGGGCACCCAAGCCGATGCAGCGGAAGCCGATGAAGCGCACCAAGAGCAAGTCGAAGGCTGAGTTCCATCCCTCGGTCCGCGCAGAAGTCGAACGCCGTTCGGGCGGCAAGTGTGAGGCTCAGACGGGGCAGTGCACGCATCGTGCCACCATCTTGCACCATCGCCGCCGCCGTTCGCAGGGCGGGTCCGGTGACGCCGACAACGCGCTGCACGTCTGCAACCCCTGCCATCTCTACATCCACGCCAACATCGAGGAGTCCGCCCGCAACGGTTGGCTCGTGATCGCCAGGTGCGCGATGTAGCACGACGCGAGGTAGTGCAGCGGCTAGCACGGCGCTCTCAACAGGCGCAAACGGAAGTTCGAGTCTTCCCCTCGCCACCATCCATAGACATGCGCTGATGCCATGTGGAAATCTGCGGCTGTTCTCGCATCGAAAGGAACGGTCCTATGGCAACCAACCTCGCTGGCGGCGTGTGCATCGGCGAACTCCAGGCTTGCATCCTGCGCGGTGCACGGCTCGACTCCGACTGCACCCCGACGGGTGGCACCAACGGCGGTCTCGTGACCGCCGGTCTCGTCACGCTCACCGCAGAGCCCATCGTCGAGGAGGGCACCGTCTACGAGCAGAAGAACGCGTGTGGCGACATCCTCTACACCGTCACGAAGGACGACAAGATCAAGGGCTACACCATCTCGGGCGAGTTCGGCTTCTCGGACTTCGAGATGATGGCCCTCCTGTTCGGTGGCTCGACGATCCTCGGCAAGGCGGGCGGTCTGTTCGCTGGCGAGGTCATCGGCTACGCCGATCCGCTCTACAACGCCGCCCCCCGCAACGGTGCGTACCTGGAGGTCATCACGACCACGGTCACCGAGGGTGCGGGCGACTGCATCGTCGCTGGCGCGGAGGCCCCGTACGCCATCGGCCACATCTTCGGCAAGACGAAGCTGCGCCCGGGCACCAAGAACTTCGCGGACGACGTGAAGCGGATCACGTTCTCGGGCAAGGGCACGAACAACCCCAACCTGTTCAACGGCCCGTGGAACGACTACCCGGGCGCCGGGTACGCCCCGAACAGCCCCAGCTTCGCCGTCGGCTACTCGCAGGCTGAGTACGAGGCCATCGCCGCCACGGTGACCTGCGGCTACCAGGACCTGCCCGTCGGCTCCTGACCCTTCCTTCCCAAGGGACATGCCACCAGCCCCTACCTTCGGGTGGGGGCTGGTGCGCGTGTAGGGTTCGATCATGCCGATCCCCGCTGGACTCTGCGACGAGAGTGCCGAACCCTGCTGCCTCAGCTTGTCGGACATCGCCAACCATCTGCTCCTGTCCGTCTTCGACGCGCTCAAGGCGTGCTGCGAGACCGGCTGCGAAGGGCTGTCGGTGTACGTGGCGATGGGGCCTGGCGACGACGGCATCAAGGACGCCCTGACCGTCAACCCGACCCTGGTCACCGCTTCGGCCGGGACGCGCCCCGGTGCGCCAGGCCTGTACCGGGCGTCGTTCGATGTCCGCCTGCGCGAGTCGGGCTGGCCGACCGCCTACGTCGACGGCACGGTCATCCAGCTCCCCGAACCCGCCCTCCAGGCGGCGGCGTCGCGGTACATCCTCGGGCGCGGTGAGGCGATGCACCGTAAGTTGGCGAGCATGGCCTCCTCCCGCGGCCTCACCCCTCCGGGGGTGCGGTGCGCGAACGGTTCGATCGGCCCGCTGACCCCGATCACCCCGCAGGGCGGTGTCGTCGGCTGGCTCGTCACCGTCACTGTCGATCTGCCGTGGGGCTGACATGGCCGACCGGGTTGCTGTCACCCGTGGGCTGAGCGCCAACTCGGGGTTCGCGCGCTCTCTCGAAGGCGCGATCGCCCGGAAGGTAGCTGCCCAGTTGCAGGCCGTCGTCGACGACGCAGCGGCAGAGGCGAAGCGGGTCGTGAGCACCGAGCTGGTCAACGACCGCCCCCCGCTCCGCCGCAAGAAGGGCGCGCGCCACCTCCTGGGCGGCATCAGCGCCGAGGTCGAATGGGACGGCGTCGGGTTCCCGGTCACGCTCGTCGGCAGGGCGATCGGCGATCAGCACAAGATCGGGGCGCTGGAGTTCGGTGCGCCACCTCACCGCATCAGGGCGGTCAACGCCGAGTTTCTCATCTTCCCGTCGACCAAGGGTGTCGCTGCCGAGGTTGGCAGGGGTGGGTCGATCATCCGGCTGGAGTCTGGCAAGAGGCCGACGTCCCGCGCCCGCGCGCAGGGCTATGGGTCGAACGGCAGGGTGATGACGAAGGAAGTCTGGCATCCCGGCAACAGGGCGTACCGGTTCCTGGAGCGCGGCCTGGAGCGTGCCGTGCGTGCCGCCCTCGGGGGGCGCAGGTAGAGGGTACTTGTGGTCCTGTCGCCGGAGACCTAGTATGTCGCCTCATGGCCTCCACCAAGAAAGTCCTCGACCTCGACGCCGAACTCGGCCTGGAGCTGGACGGACCGCAGCACACCCGCAAGATCAAGATGCTCGGCAGGGAGTGGACGATCGTCTGCGACGTGAACTCCTACGCCCTGTCTGAGATGCTGTCCGGCACCGACCCCGGCGCTGTCGCCCGGTTCATCTCCGGCCTCCTGCTGGAGGAGGAAGCGGCGGCGTTCAACGCCGCCCTCGGCCGGGTCCGCAACCTCGACGGTGAGAAGTTGGGCGAGCTGCTCAACAAGCTGATCGAGGTGGCAGCGGAACGCCCTACCGAACCGCCGTCGCCCTCGCCGCGTACGGCGAGCAGGCCGACGTCCGTGCGGAAATCTCCGGCTCGCTGATCCCCAGCGGGCGACGGTTCTCCGACCTGTCGTTCGCTGAGTTCTGCGACATGTCCTGGGCACACATGGCGCGCCCTCCCGGCGGGTTCGCGAATGCCTACGAGCACCGGGAACTGATGAAGGCCCTCGTCGGCTACTCGGACAAGTCGGTCGATCAGGTGCTCGCCGAGCAGAAGCAGAAGCACGAGCCGAAGGCTTCCGGGTCGAAGGGAGGTGCCAAGGCTCCGGCCCCCGCATCGGCTCCGCGCAAGTCTGAGCTGGACAAGCTGGCCGCGCTCATCGCCAACGCGAAGCCCCGGCAGAGGCCGACCACCGGCTAGCATCCCCGATCGTGGCCAACAACAGGACGGATGGAACGGTAGAGGTCGATGCGACACTCGACCCGTCGACCGTAGCCGACCTGTCGCGGATCATCGAGAAGGCCATCACCCACGGCTTCGAGTCCGGCTTCAAGAGCCTGGGCGGGGTGGCCAGCGGGTCTGAGGTGCTGAAGGTCGTTAACAGCATCCAGTCGGCGATGAACAAGACCGCCCCCGCTGCCGCGAAGGCTGGGGCGGCGGTGAAGGGCCTTCAGCAGAACCTGAACCTGTCGTCGCAGGAGGCGTACAACCTCACCAAGGCGTTGCAGGACATCGGGGCCGCGACGAAGGCGATCGCCGCCTCGCAGTACCGAGCCCGCACCATCGACCGCGCCGCCGCGATCACTGCCCGTGAGCAGATTTCGCGTGATGCCCAGTTCCGCGTCGAGACCCTGAAGGGCGAGAACGCCCGCGCCGCCTCCGCCGCCCAGGGTGCAGCACAGGAGCAGGTCGTCTCCGCCCGGTACGCCGGGAAGCAGCGGGTGCTGATCACGCAGGAGGCGCTGCGCACCATCGGTCGACTGGAGAAGGGCCTCGGGGTCGTCATCTCCAGCACCGCCCGCACGATCACCTCCGGGCTGGGGTCGGCGTTCAACGGGCTGACGTCGATCGTCCGCCGCCACAACAACGAGTACACCAACGGGCTGACGACGTCACTGCATCGCCGCGAGTCGATCATGTCCGAGTCGTTCTCCCGACAGGAACGTACGGTCCGCAACTCGGTGATCCGCCAGGAACGGCAGCTCAACGAGTTGCGGACCGCCACGTCCCGCGGCGTGCTGGGGGCCGTCAGCGGGCGCGGCGTGGGGTTGGGGATCGCCGGGCTGATCGGCGGGTTCAGCTTCGCGTCGGCGCTGAAGACCGGCTACGACGACGCCGTCAACTTTGGGGAGCAGGTCAACAAGTCGAAGGTCGTGTTCGGCCAGTTCGCCGACCAGGTGTTCGCCTTCGCGAAGCGCGCCCCGAGCGAACTCGGTGCGACCCGTGCGACCGTCATCGCCGCTGCGGCGAACTTCGGCAACCTGTTCAAGACCATCGGCCTCGCCCCCGACGTGCTGGCCCCGATGTCGACCCAGTTGGTGAAGCTGGCGACCGACATCAGCTCGTTCAACAACACTCCGATCGAAGAGGTCTTCGTCGCCCTGAAGTCCGGCCTCGTCGGCGAGTCGGAGCCGCTGCGCAACCTCGGCATCGACGTCTCTGACGCCACCCTGAAGATCGAAGCGATGCGCCTCGGCATCTACGACGGGACCGGCACCCTCACCCAGGCACAGAAGGCCCAGGCCGCCTACTCGGCGATCCTCCGCCAGACCACTGACGCCCAGGGCGACTTCAACCGCACCGCCGACGAAGGAGCGAACGCCGCCCGCCGCCGGTCGGCTGCCTTCCAGCAGCTCGTGTCCGACATCACCGGCAAGCTGATCCCCGCCTTCACCACCCTGAACCTCGCTGGGGTCGGCCTGTTCACCGGCCTCAGCTCGTTCGTCGAAGGCGACGTCGGCCCCGCTCTGTTGATCATCCGTGACGCCCTCAAGGGCGCGGCGGCCGGTTTGGGCGCGGTGGCTGCGGCGAAGGGCGGGGTCGAGGTGCTCCGCCTGGTCGGCACCTTCGCCAAGCTGGCCGCAACCCCGATGGGCGTGCTGCTGGTCTCCGCCGGGCTGCTCGGGGCGGCCATCTCCGTGTTGTCGTCCCGGTCGAAGCCGCTGCGCGACGCGTTCGGCGCGCTCGGGGACCGACTGGAGGAGGTCGGCAAGAAGATCGCCGACAAGCTGGCTCCCGTCATCGAGGCCGTCCAGCGATTCATCGACGAGAAGGCCATCCCTGCTCTGACCCGGTTCGCCGACTTCCTCGGCCGGAACCTGATGGGCGCGCTCGACGCCACGATCAGCTTCATCACCGGCACCGCCGTGCCCGCCGTCGTCGGGTTCGCCAGCAGCGTCGCCGACGTGCTCGGCCGGGCGTGGGGCTTCGCCTCCGACAAGGCCATCGCCTTCTTCAACACCGTGAAGCCGTACATCCAGCCCGCCATCGACGGCTTCAAGTCGCTCGGCAAGGCCCTGGCTGGTGCGTTCGGCGGCGACTTCTCCGGCCTGCGCTCCGGGGCCGCGAACGCCCTCGGTGGCATCGGTGCGTCGGTGGCGAACATCGCCGGGGCTGTCGGCAAGGCGCTGCTGCCCGTCGCCAAGCAGGTCGGCCAGTTCTTCGTCGACCTGTTCTCCCCGAGCAACGTGAAGAAGTACGCCTCCGCGTTCCTCAACTTCGTCGAGGAGGTCGGCCGGATCATCGGCTCGATCGTCTCCAGCCCCCCGTTCCTCGCCGCCGTCGGCGCGATCGCCGCTGCCGCTGTCGTGATCGGCTTCCGGTTCGTCGAGGGCCTGGCGAAGGGCATCCTGTCGAACATCCCAAACCTGCTCGGCATCGTCGGTCGGGCGCTCGCCGACAACATCGGCAAGGTGTTCCTGGCCGCGGTCATCGCCATCTCCATCGGGCCGAAGCTGGTCGGCCTCTTCAAGCGCTTCGGCAGCGAAGCGGGGGCTGGATTCATCACCGGCATCAGGTCGAGCCTGTCCGGGCTGCGCGGGACGGCCGCCGCTCTGTTCGGCGGCGTCTCGGGGGCGGTCGGGTCGTCCTCTCGTAGTGCCAATGCTGCATTCCGCAAGGAACAGCAGAACATCATCAACCAGACGCGCATCCTCGGCGGCGACACCACGCTGATCTCCCCCCGCACGATCGACGAAGCCAAGGCACAGCTCGTCCGCCTGCGCGAGGGGATCACCGACTCTCAGTTCGCCGCGCTCCGCTGGCGCGACACCATCCAGCAGGCAGTGACCGGGGTGAAGGGCGTGTTCGGCGGGCTGGGCACGGCCGTCAAGTCCGTGGTCCCGCTACTGGCAGCGCCCGTCCGGGCGATCACCGCGTCGCTGGAGGCCACGAACGTCTACACCGGCCCCGGGACCAGCGGGGCCAAGGCTTTCGCTGGCGCGTTCGCGACCTCGATGCGCGCCGCCAAGACCCAGTTCGTCGACGGGGTGAAGGGCGCTCTGTCGGCGCTGGAGCAGTATTCGATCTCCCAGGGGCAGTCGATCGGCAGGACTCTCGCCCAGGCTGTTCAGAAGGGGGCGCAGGTCGGCCTGGCCGGGCTGGGCGGGTTCCTGGCCGGGAAGGCCGAGGGGGAGGCCGGTGGCAACGGCCTGCTGAGCATCGCCACCTCCGGACTCACGGGCCTGGCTATCGGCGGCCCGGTCGTCGGCGCTGTCGCTGCCGGGGCCGCGTTCCTCGGTCAGGCGTTCGGTTCGGCCAGTGCGGAAGCCAAGAAGTTCAAGGACAGCGTCAAGGGTCTCACCAACTCCCTCAAGGACGAACTGCTCAAGGCCGTCGACAACGGCACGGTCAGCCTGACGAAGCTGAAGGCTGGCCTGCTGGGGTTCGGCGATGTCGCCGGGCTGGACGCCGTGGCGTCCACCTTCAAGAACGAGTTGGGCGGCGACGGGGTGAAGGCCCTCGACCAGTTCGGCCTGTCGTTCACGAACAACATCCGGCCGATCATCGCGAGCGGCGGCGGCCTGGACCAGATGAAGGACCGGCTGCGCACCACCTTCCTCGACGCGGTCGCTTCGTCCAGCGACTTCGCCACGCGCTTCGGCGACAACGCCTCGATCATCCGCGGCTACCTCGACGACATGGTCATCGGGGAAGAGGTGCTCCCGGCCACCCCGGAGCTGGCGACGCTCCTCAACGACAACTACAAGTACACGAAGAACATCGTCGACACCGTCGGCGACCTCACCCGCGCCGCCGAGATCACCGGTCAGGTCATCAAGGACCTGAACGTGGACGCCCGGGTGTTCGGCGACGGCGTCAACAAGATCGCGATCGCCAACGCCTTCGACGGGGTTGACGCGCGCGCGAAGACCACCGCCGGTCTCCTCCAGGTGGCGGTGGACGCCCAGGACAGGCTGTTCAACCCCCGGGTGACGACCCCTGAACTCGCTCAGGCGCAGGCGATCTCCAACGCCGCGTCGCTCGGTTCCGCTGCCAACAGCATCGCGACGAGCGGCGACACGCAGGGTGTGGCTGCCGCCAACACCATCCTGAACCGGGACCAGTTGTCTCGCACCATCTCCGAAGCCTTGAAGGGGGCCAGCAAGGACGTCGTGTTCGACGACGCGTCGGCGCGGGCGTACGTCCAGCCGATCATCGACGCCTACGTCTCCGGGTTCGAGGACCCTGGCATCGCATTCCAGGTCGCCTCCGACCTCCAGTCGAACCTCCCCGCCCTGTTCCCCACGTTCAACGCCGTCAACGCGTCCCAGGCCGCCGCCGACGCATCGGCAACCATCCAGGCGTACCTGAACGAGAACTTCCCGGAAGTCAAGTTCGACTCCGACACGGGTGCGGCTGTCGCTGCCGCGAAGATCACCAACGACCAGATCAAGGCTTTCGTCGAGCAGCACCCTTCGCTCGCCAACGTCTCCATCAACGAGCAGGCGGCGGCCTTGGTCGGCACCCGCATGGCGGGAGTTGTGAACACAGCGTTCGGCGAGGTCCGACCCGTCGAGGCAGGGGGGCCGACGTACGACAGCACGAAGATCAAGGAGAACGCAGCGACCGTGGGCAGGCAGGTCGGGGCGGGCCTGGTGAAGGGCATCCAGGAGACGATCAGGGACGTCGCTGCCGAAGCGGACCGCATGGCTGCGGCGGCGATCGAGGCGACCCGCAAGCGGTTCGGCGTCAAGTCGCCCTCGGTTGTCTTCGCCGAGATCGGCAAGTTCGTCGGCCTCGGCCTGGCGAAGGGCGTCGAGGACACGGAGGAGACGATCACGTCGCGGATCACGTCGATGCTCGACAACGTGATCGAGACCGCCAAGTCCGCCGGGTCCGACGCCGCCAACGCGATGCGCCAGATCGGCGTGTCGCTGTTCGGCGCTCTCGTTGGTCCGGGAGCCAGCCTGAACACCGCCGCTCCGCTGAGTGGGGCGACGGCGGCGATCACCAACGCCTTCCAGGGACTGCTCACCAGCTTCGACTCGCAGGTTCAGCAGGTGTTCGCCGTGGGCAAGAAGGCCGACGAGTTCGCTCGCGGCGTCAAGGATGCCCTGCCCCTCACCCCTGCCGAACAGGTGATCCTCAACGAGAACAACGCTGGGCTGCTGTTCTCCTTCAACGCCTCGTCCGTCCTTGGCTCCGGCAACCTGTCGGCCCTGTCGTCGGCGTTCGAGGCCATCGCCGGTCTCGGCGAGGTGATGATCAACCAGGGGTCCAGCGCCAACGAGGTCGCGTCGGCGCTCAGCCAGCAGGTCGACGCGCTCGCCACCCTGGCCGCCTCTCTCGGCTTCAGCGTCCAGGACGTCTACAGTCTGGCCGACGCTCTCGGCCTGTCGTCCGACGCTCTCGCGTCGTTCGTCGAGCAGGTCAACGCTGTCCAGTCGGTGGCGTCGCAGTCCGCCCAGGGGATCGCTACGGCCGTCAACCCGACCAACGAGAACGGCCCGAACACCCCGCCGCCGCAGGAGACCACCAACCCGTTCTCCGCTCCCCAGGCCCCCAGCACGGGAGTGAGCGGGCCGGAATCGCAGCAGGCATGGGTCAACGGCCCGGTGCCGCCCGGCATGGTCGTTGCGTTCGAGAACAACATCTACCTGCCCACGGGTGACCCGGAGGCCGCCGCGCTCGCCGTGGTCAACGCCCAGGCCCAGCGGCTGTTCGTGTAGGGTGACGCGGTGGCCACGTACCATCACGGCATTCTGTACCTCTCGGACGGATGGGGCAATCCGTCCGAGGTGATCAACGAGGCAAGGACGGCGTACAACCTGCGCAACGCTGGGCTGACGGAGTTCACGAACATCGCCGACAACGCCGGATGCGCCGCCTACGATTACGAGCCGTGTTCGATGGCATCGGACGGCTCGGTGACCGAATGGACGGCGCTGAACTTGGCGACGAACCCGTGGGGGACGTCCGCAACGGCCGACGAGGCCATCGGTTTCTACATCGAGGAGTGGACAGGTCTCGATTCCGGCCACAACGCTCGCGCCGTCTACGAGATGGCCGGGGGTCACGGTGGGGCGCGGTTTGGCGCCCAGACCAGTAAGCAGCGCGTGATGGCGATGAACCTGGTTCTCATCGGCACGAGCGAGCGAGGGCTGAACCACCTGTTCCGCTGGCTGGAGACGATGTTCCGGCCGACCGACGACGGATCACCGATGTCCCTGTGGCTGCGCGAGACGTGCCCGAGCGGCACCACCGAGGCCGCGCTCGAAGAGGGCTTCCTGCGTCTCGACGACGTGGCGATGGTTGCCTCGCCGACGTGGATCGACCCCCCGGTTCCCGACTCCGGGTGCATGATCCGCCGCTTGTCGCTCACCCTGGCAGCAGGGAACCCGTGCATGTTCGCCGTCCCGTCCGCGTCCGCGTCGTCCGTCATTGCCACTCCGGCGTTCACTGCCACCACCGGCACGGTTGAGGCGTCCTGCGCCGAATGGAACGACGTCGCCGTGCGTGCCTATGTCGCGGTGACGGCATCAGAGGTGGGGCTCACCTCCCCGATCGTGACGGTCTCTTCGCCGCTGGAGATCGCGGTCGCGGGTGTCGACGCTCACGGCATCCCGCTGCCCGGGGAGGGTGTCCGCTACCTGGTCCCCGCTTTGCGCATCTACGGGCTGATCAACGACGCTGGTCTTGCATCGCTGGACCCGTGCTTCCAGCGCCGCGTCGGGACGATCATCATCCAGGGGCTCCCGGCCGGATACGAGATCACCGTCGACTGTTCCGATGGGTCGTCCTTCGTCCGCGACCTCTTCGGTGATCGAAACTGGGTGGACGGCTCGCAGTTCATCGGCCGCAACTCCGTCGCCGCTCCCAGCTACCAGGGGAAGCGCCCTGTGACCATCCCGCCGTGCACCAACGGATTCGTCGTCGTCGAGCCCGCGTTCACCGGGTCCACTCATCTCGGCACGAGCGCTGACATCGTCAGTACCTGGACGGTGGCGATCCAGACCTCCGTCCGGGTCGGGTGCATCTGATGGGGCAGATCGGCGAGCCGGAGGAGTACATCGTCACCCTGGAGGATGCTTCGGTCATCTTCAGCTCCGGGTACTACTTCGATTCGCTTGGCAGTACGGTCGACAACTCGGCGGTCCTCCATGAGGTGCCGTGGTCGGACCTCCAGTGGGGGCGTTGCGCGAACCGCACGAGCGTCGCGACCGTCACCATCCCCAATGACGAATGGGGTAAGACCTTGTGCCCGTACCCGCTGAAGGGGTGGGATCAGGCCCTCGTTATCTACCGCAACGGATTGAGAGTGTGGGCTGGTCCGCTGCTTGGCTGGCGACGCACGAGCGCTGGACAGATTCAGGTGACGGCCCGTGACCTGTTGGCGTTCGGCGAACGCGGCCTGGCCCTTGATGATGTTGTTGTGGTCGGCGGCGAGCTGTGGCAAGCGGTCTCCGACTACATCGCCGCCGTCCAGGTGACCACCCACGCGACCGCCCCGTACCTAATCATGGACCCCATCTTCATGCATCCTGGGGAATCCTCAGCCATCGGCATCACCAAGACCTTCGTCGGCGCCGAGGCCAGGTACATGTCGGACGTGCTGAGTGAGCTGAGCAGCGAGTACAACCTGTTCTACTCGGCGGGCCCCGACGGCGTGCACTACAGCCGCACTGAGTTCTACTTCGGCACCGCCGCACCGGCACTTCACGAGGGCTCCGTCCTCAATGCTCCCGTGGTCGTGGTCGACTGCTCGGAGGTGACGACGATGCTGTTCGCCCTCAGCGACAACGCAGGCGGCGGGTACCGCACCATCCTGGACGCGGCGATGGTCGAACTGGTTGGGGCGGGGGCGTACTCCGACTCGTTCAGTCTGGCCAGCGTGATCGAGCCGAGCGCCCATGCCGTCGGTGACGAGCTGACGGTCGCGGCGACGAAGAAGTCGGTGGAGACACTCGTACCGAAGACGACGATCGAAGCGTTGAAGCTGGCCCCGTCGGTCGGGTCGACCTCGAACCAGAAGGGCGCGGACGACCGGTTCCGCGGATTCGAGGACATCAACGACCTGCGTCCCGGGATGGTGGCCCGCTGGGGATTCGACGAGGACTGCCTGTCCGAAGTGCCGATCGCCTCGCTGCGCGACCCGAACTCGCGCACCGGGTTCTTCCTCACTTCCCACATCGTTGCCGTGGAACTCGTCCAGCTTGATGTGAGCGCAACCAGGCGGGACGATGGCCTCTCCGAAGTCATCTCCGCGTCGTTCGTCCCGATAGCGGACGCTAGGTTCAGCTCGGTGGAGTACCCGGTCGAAGATGGGGCCAGCTTCACCTTCCAGTCGACGGAGGAGCCGTGACCGATCTGCTGATGAACTCGATGCGCGACGAAATGCGTCGGATGCGTTCAGACATCGAGACCCTTCGTCGGCGGGTCAGCACCGGCACGTTCGTGTCGTTCGCCCCCGCCTTGACCTCAACGGGGGTCGCCCCCGGCCTTGGCACGGGGGGTTACACCCTTGGGAGCTGGACTCAGATCGGTGGCCTGGTCGTAGTGGAGCGCGTGTTGGTGCAGTGGGGGACGGCAGGCATCACCGCCGGAACCGGGACCTACCAGGTGGCTCTCCCTACCCCTGCCGAGCCTTCGTCGATCTCCGTCGCGGTCGGACGGGCGTTCATGATCAATGCGGCCGTCCTTGGATACCCGGTTGACACGGTTCTTGACTCTGCTGGAGCGGTGGTCTCGTTCATGAACCCGGACTGGACAGCGGTGTCTTCGACCGTGCCGTTCGCTGTGGGTATTGCTGACTCGATGCGGATCGGGCCCTTCGTTTACCGCGCCGCATCGTGACTTTCGTGCTGCTCGCCTGATAGACAGACGTCATGCCGCCCTGTACCCCGTATGTCGACTCGCCGTATGGCCGCATCGGAATCTACACATCGAGCACCCGTCCGACCCCTCCCGACGCGTACGAGGGCAAGGTCATCGTCGAGTCCGACACCGACCGCGTGATGGTGTTCGTCTCCGGCACGACCTGGATGCGGATCGGCTACTACTCACTGGTCGGACGGTACCAACTGATGCTCCGCCGTTCGACCACCCAGTCGTTCACCTCTGCTGTCGAAGACGCGATCTCGTGGACCGTCGAGGACTCCGACACGAACAGCATGATCGCCGTCCCAGCCACCACCATTACTGTCCCGGCAGCGCTTGGCGGCATCTGGGAGATCACCGCCGCTGGGGTCATGGCCTCCGCGATCGCCGCTCGGCACTTCATGGGAATCAACTCAACCGCCGGGGTGACCGGCGTCCCGCCCCAGATCCGCAACTCGTGCTACGGCGAAGACCGGAACTACATCAGCATCCCGAACCTGCCTCTCGCGGGCTCAGCGACACTGACCTGCACGATCTACCAGCAGTCGGGCGGTGCCGTGAACCTGAACTCGGCCTGGCTCAACATGACCTGGAAGGGGCCGTAATCCGATGCTCTACCACAACTGGCAGAAGGACGCAGGGCCCGGTGCCCCGTACGACAAGGCGTCCCCGAACCTCAAGGCTCTGCTCGCCTACGCTCTCGCCAACTTCGGTGGTTACAACCTGGGCATCTACTTCGTCCGACCGATCACGGGCGGCACCGCCTGGTCGTCGCACGCGTATGGTGCTGCGAACGACTGGGGCTACCTGCGCGACCCGAAGGCACCCAAGAAGGGCGAGGACCGGCTGGCCGCCCTGCGTTACATCGAGTTCCTCATCGAGCACCACGAGGTGCTGGGCGTGCAGATGATCGTCGACGAGGCGTACGACCGCACCTGGAGGTGCTCGCGCCCTGAGCCGCCCTTCAATGGTGGTCCCGGCTGGAAGCCCGGCAAAGTCACGGGCGGCGGTTCGTGGCTGCACATCGAGACCACCCAGGCCGACTGGTTCAACGACACCCCCATCGACGAGCGTCTCGCTCCCCCCGACCCCGACCCCGACCCCACTCCCCAGGAGGACCCTGACATGCTCGCCCTCGATTACAAGGAGCATACGCCCGACTACACGGCGTTCTGCTGGACCGGCACCCACCTGTCGTGGGTAGCCGACGGCTTCGCCGATGCCGTCCTGCGCCGCTCTGGTACCGTCCGTCAGGCCGTGGATCGCACCGAACTGCTCGGCATCATCCGGTCCTCGACGAAGACGTCGACGGCCCCTCCGGTCGTGGTGGCCGACGCTGACCTGAAGGCCGCCTGGGGCTGACCCCCTCGCCACAAATGCGGGTGAGGCTCTACTACCTCGCCGCTGCGGTCGGCTTCGCGCTGTCCGCAGCGGGAACATGGCTCGGTTCCGGCCCTCAGTGGCCGAACCGGGTCACGTTCGGCTTCCTCGCCGCGATCGCCTCACTGTTCACTGTCCTGTACGTTGCGCTCGGGAGCGAAGTGCTCCGTCGTCTGATGGTCGCGTCAGTGATCATCGCTGCATCCACCCGCGGACTGGGCTGGTGGGTCACTACCGAGGTGTCGGTGAGCTTCAGGCTCGGGGCGGTCGGAGCGATGATCCCTATCGTTGCTCTGATGCTGATCGCCAACTCGGCGGCACGGAAGGGGTTGTAGCGGGATGGATATCCGGGCTGCTGGTGGATCGCTGGCAATCACGGGGATGGCGGGGTTGGCGAAGCTGACGGCCCAGGGCGTGACTGCCGGGACGAGCGACGGGTCGATGTCGGACATCTTCACCTCGATGGGGGTCTTCGGCGCTGCCCTCGGCATCGC
>ERZ869925.877-NODE-877-length-16923-cov-6.568888_pt1 | contig 16923 bp, 13 predicted proteins | sample MGYA00579311_ERZ869925 | MGnify/ENA primary metagenome ERZ869925 (study PRJEB32216, sample SAMN09231817) | wastewater metagenome | place: USA: Maryland | collected 2016-07-30 | study: EMG produced TPA metagenomics assembly of the PRJNA472060 data set (Reclaimed...
CAAACTCATAAATGGTTCGAGAATGGGACAGTCAAGATTAGTTCAGCCGACACCCCATTCCTAAACGCTTTGCGAAGATTGTTTGACAAGTTCTACGACCTTGACCCAAAGCATGATTACTCCTTCGATGCCTTTGACGCGGTGTATCATGCGCTTAGAAACATGCCAGAGGTACTAATGTCGTATGAGGCAGATATACCAAGACCGAAGGTAAGACATTTACGAGCGATAGATAAGATCGGTTTACATGTGGGGTATGGAGCATAATGAAACAAAAAACCATTGAAATGATACAAGAGGCAATCGAAGCCGACGAAGACAACCAAAGCGACTTTCGCGCCTACGATGATATGGACGCGGTAAAGTATGACTTTGGCGACATGCTGGAGGATTGGATGATTCCAAGCATCTCCACGGAACCATCCAACGCCCTGAAAGTCTTAGCCAATATCTTTGACACCCACAATCCTAAAGTCCGAATTACCCCATTTGGGGAGGCAGACAAGGAACGCGCAGAACGAGCAGAACGGTGGGTAGAGTATCACTTTGCAAAGATAAACCAACGAGCGGGGAAGTCCCCCATTCGTAGGCTCCCCCACCTAGCCGGAAAATACGGTAGAGTCGCCCTTCAAGTAGATTACCTTCCGTATTGGCTCCCGAAAGACAAAAGCAAATGGACAGCCGAGCAAAAACAGCAAATGCGAGCCGGGTCGTATTGCATTGAATCCCATGACCCGAAAGGGATTTACTACCAGATGGGGAAATACGGTCTGCGCTGGGTCGCATCGGTTTCCAACCTGTCTGCGGAGCAAGTCATTGAACATTGGGTAGTATATGACGATGGCAAAGAGAAGGGCAAGAAAATTCAAGCCGCCTTGGATAATGTTCGCGCCGAATACGAAAAGAACGAGGAAGTTAGATTTATCCACGTAGATTTTTCCTCCTACGATAAAAGAGAAGTTTCTGTATTTATGACAAACACAGAAACAATAGACTTTGAAGACATAGACGAAGACTCAGACCGAATTGACATCATAGACTCCGAGAATAAATTGGGTTTCTTGAATTGGGTTATCGTCGAATGTGACAGCACCCCTCTTTTAGCCGGAGTACATAAGGGTAATTTATTTGCCTATCAAACGGTTTTTGACACCGTAAAGAAATCCAGTGTCATGCGCCGCGCCTTCCCGCCCTTGACAAAATCCATCACCCTTGATGGCAAAGGTGTAAACGTAGACTATACCGGAGCCGAGCCAGAAGCGAAACTAAAACCGGGTGAGCAGTTAGAACCCGTTATTCCGCCTCCGATGGATAACGCCGTATTCACTTTAGCGCAGGAAGAAAGCGCAAAGATGGATAACAGTTTAGGCGTTTCAAAACTGGCAGGGATGCAGGCAAGCAACGTACAGTATTCAACTGTAAATGCTTTGATTGACCTGAACATGAGTAACCTCGAACCTTACAAGCGGGTTTCAGAAAAGGCTCTTGAACAAGTTGCGTATCTGATGTTCAAGTGGGTGGAATATACAAAAGACTCAGTACAGGCATATAGAACCAAGAAAATAAACCCCGAACAAATCATAGGGGAAGAGATTATCGTATCGCCTGAGTTTATTGGAAGTGCTGACGATTTGCTGATTAAGGTTAGCCTGACTTCCAAGAGCGACAAGATGCAAGCTATCAACCGTATCTCTATGTTGAAGCAGGCAAACTTTAGAATCCCTGACGCTGAATTACTGGAAGAGGTTGGGTACGACGACCCTGAAATTCTAGCCTCCATGTGGGAAGATGAGCAGCTAAAGAACGTGGCTCTCCAAAATCTCTTGAAGAAGCTACAAGGCATGGTGGATATTGAACTGCAAGCCCAGACCATGCAAATGCAGCAGCAGATGCAACAGGCACAAATGCAACAGCAACAGGCACAAATGCAACAGCAACAGGCACAGATGCAACAGCAACCACAAGGGCAAGTAGCCCCAGAGCAAGGCGTACCCTCTTCTCCACAGGGACAGGGCTTTAACGGGGCAATGGGCGGGGCTCCCCCAATGACAGCCGAGCCGGGCATGACCGCCTCCCAAGTTCCGGGGCAGAGGCAACAATGAACTGGATGAAGGTTTATAAGATTGCAACTGTAGACTTAGAAACAAGGTGGATGAAATTACAGGAGAAAGTCAATGGCAAGTTACCAAGTAGCACAGGGGGATTCGCTTCTAACAATATCCAACAAAACGGGAGTACCGTATCTGGAATTACTAGCGGGCAATCCGGGAGTCCAGACGGTCAAGCCGGGGCAAGTAATCAACGTCAACAGTAAGTTTTCCGGTGCTGGTATTGGAACGGGCGGAACGAATACCACAGGCAATAGTTTTGGTAACACCCCTGCGCGTCCAAGTGGAAATACATTTAGTTACGCTCCTGCCGGAAACAACAGCTACGGATCACTAAACACGCCTCCGCCTCCTTCACAGGCTAATTTTCAAACACCTCCCACCAACGGATTCAATGCCCCCGCTGGCTATACTAATTTGACTCCTTCACAGTCTCAAAACATCCCACCCTCAGCAGGGAATGTAAACCTAACTCCATCGCAGTCTCAAAATATCCCAACGGCTACTACTACACAGAGCCAACCAACGAAACCCGCAGGGACCTATACGGGCGACCCCAACGACCCCAATACAGCAGCATGGAAAGCGTATTGGAATTACTCAGCGCAAAACCCATCACAGGCGCAAAGTCAAGGGCAAGGAAACGCGCCTAGAGTGATGAGCCGCAGCGAGATTTGGAATATGAAAGCAGACTCTCGCCGTAAGAAGATGGCAAAGTCTGCGGGTGACAATCAGACGAGCGGCGGCGGCGGTGATAGTCCAGCAACGCCAGTGGCACAACCCGATTTAATTCGCAATATAGTTTGGGGCATTAATGGCTAAGAAACAACCCGGTTACTATTCTCCCGAAGCAATTCAAGCCCGTCAAAAAGTTCAGGTTGACGAATACAATCGCCAACAGGCAGAGAAACCAAAACAAACCGAACAACCGTCAACAATGTCTGGCGATAAACAAGGCGGGTATAACATCGCGCCCCCAACCGGAGGAACGGGTGAATTTCAAACCACCCCGCCTGATGGTAAATTAGAATGGGACTACAAAACCGCAACGACTGACTTAGGCGGAAAGCCCGTAGAGACCCGTAGCTTTTTCGGCTTAGATATTAAACCACAAGGATTTGACCCACAAGGAAAAGCGTATTTTGGTGGTGGATTTAGTGGGTGGATGAAAAAATGGGCGTACAACTTCTCGGAAGAAGCCGCAACTAAAGAAGATGCAGACGAGTCTTGGAAGATGTTTTGGGAAACTTCCGCACAGTTTTCCCAGAACGTAGTAAAGCCCCTAGATAAAAACGCAACCCAAGAACAGAAGACAGCAAAAGCCCAAGAGCAGGGTTCTTTATTCTTACAGGGTGCGTCACAGCTATTTGAGTCTATCGAAAAATCAGCCACATCCTCTAAAGCTAGTAGTATCCTAACTCCCATCGTGCGCTTTACGAATACCGCAGTCGGCATGACGTTGGAAGCGTTCTCTATGCCCGCCGAGGGTGTGGAACGAGCGTTATCTGCAAGCCGCGCTATGCGTGATTATTCAAACGCAAATTCGACCCTGCCTACCCTCGATTTTTTCGACGATCAAGACGAAGCGGTTTTTGAATCCAATCGCCCTATCTATGCAAAGCAAGCCGAAGAACGGGTAGGTCTTCGCAGTGAAGCCGCCGAAGTAGCGACCCGCGCATTTGTCCCAATTCTGCAAATGTACGACGCTTTCAGATTTGCGACCGCGCCAGGTACGCTGAAAGAAAAACAAGAAGCACTCTCTCTTGGTTGGACTGAGGGCAGGATGCTTTACTCTGAATTATATAAGCCCGCAATTCGTGAAGAGTTTCTAAAGCGTGTTCAGGCTGGCGAAGACCCCGAATTGTTGACGATGGAATTAGAAGATCCGTGGGTTGAAGCAATCGGTGAAATTGTTTTGGATCCGCTGAACTTCATCGGCGCGGGTGGTAAAGCTGCAAAGGCTGGCGAAACCGCACTTGAAGCCGCAAAAGCCACAAGTAAATCAGGTTTATTGGCTGTCCCTGAATTTGCCGACGAATTAGCTATGCTAGGGAAGGCAAGCACCGAAGCCGACTCTATCAAGGCAATGACCAAGATTGAGGACAGGATTATTCAAGCCGTATCCGATACCGGACGCGCAGTCGATTCGGCTCAATCGTGGAAAGCCACAGCCCTAACCCCAACGGGGAATAGATTTAGACAGACCCGCGACGTAAGCAACTATCTAAACAACATTATTCAAGGCGTTAGAAATAGCGGCGGTGACGCAAACGAGATTATGGATTTTGTCAACGCCTTAGTGAAACGCGCCTCCGGTGATAGAAACGCAATCAAGGAAAGTATTGCGGCAATTTCACATTCCAAGTTTCAAGCACTAGCGTACAACCAAACCGCATTTGACACTGGGTACATGTTGAAGAAATTAACGGGGGATGGCGACTCTCTCATTAAGGCTTTGAACAACTCAACGGGAAATTGGGACGACCTCATCAAAACCCTTGACGGCAAGATGAAGGACGCAATCAAGTTTACGTTCCCTGATGTTTCTGAAATGTCTAAAGCCGCTGACAAGGTAAAAGAGGTTGGAGAACTTGCCGACCCGAAAACAAAAGCCCTCGCGGAGAAATACGCGGAGTTTGTAAAGACAAACCCCGGCGTGGCGAAGTGGCAGAAAGTCCAGTCCGTTGCTGAGTTAGCCTTGAAACCTATCAACGGTTTTCTTGCTAATAGTTACTTTAGTTTATCGTACGGTTACGCTTTTAGAAACTTCATGCAAAACATGGTCACGCTTTGGGCGGACGATGGGATTTTGCTTACCAAAGAAGCCTTTGGTGAGTTCTCTAAAACGGGTATCAAGACACCGAAACTTGACGAAGCGATTACCAAATCTCTTGGATATATCCCAGAATCATTACGAGGCAAGACGCTAACCAAAAGCCTTACCGAAGATTCTTTACTTAAGAAAATGTTCGGAAAGCTGAACGAGTGGGGCTATTCCCCAGCCGCCCTAGCCGATGCCGCCGAAGTGTACGCGGGAAAGATGATATTCCTAAAGAAGTACCGCGCCTCGATGGATAAGATTATGAAGCCAGGCGCGTTACTACCAGACCTTGCCACATGGCAAAAAGCAGGGTTCGCAGAATCACAAGTCAATGACTTCGTTGATATTCTTCGTGCCAACCACTACAACGAAGCCGATGCCGTTTCAGCGTTTACCAAAAAGTATGGTAACGGAACAGTGGATAAATGGCGGCAGTTGGATTGGGTGAAGCCAGAAATTAAAAACGGCTTACAGGAATACGACACCCTTTGGGATGATATTGTCAACCTAACCAATAAAGAAGGTGCAACCCAAAGCGAGATTCTTGACGCGATAGACGAACTAAAAATAAAGGTAAAGAAGAACGCCAACAAAGCGGCTACCGAACCATCACGGATGAGTGACGCAGACCCCATGTGGCGCGGTATTTCAGACGCAAGAGAGCAGGCGGGAAAGTATGCCGATGAAGTAAGTGACAATAAACTTCAAACCCTTAAAACTCAATTCGACCGCACTGCCGCCGAATTCAACGATACGCTGAACGAAGTTGCAAAGAAGATGCGCGGCGACCCTGAAATGCAGCCAATCATCGCTCGAATACAGGACTTCACTAGCAATAAAAACCGCCAAGCCCTAAATGAAGTTGTTACCAAAAAGGCGGATGAACTTCTTGAATGGACAAGGGCTATTTACAAAGATAAAAAGACAAGTGCCTTTGACTTGTGGGATGAGGCAGTTCTTGGAACTCGCCCAAAAGGTGTGAGCCGCGAACAACTCCACGAGGCTATTTGGGATCATTTTAGAAATGAAAAAATGTCCATCTGGGGAGAATACTTCAAACGGTACACAGACCAAGCGAGTGCGTTAGCCGCCGAAACCGGACAGACCGAATTGTTTGCGAAGGCAAAGCAAGCCCTGATGGAGTTGCAACAGTACAGAGATTATGTCTATAACGGCAAGGGCATTTACACTAAGCCGCCTGTTATCAATCCTGCGAAAGTAGGCGATGCTGCTAATGCAAATAACATTCGCTCGATAGCAAATACCTACGGCTTACCCTCCATGTCGGCAAATGGGAAACCGACTGACAATCAGCTTTTGAACATCATCAACAAGTACGCCCCGCCCCCGGCGGAGGTCGTACAGGAGGTTGCAAAAGTTCAAGATGTAGTAGCTGAAACAAAACCCGTTCTTACGATTGACGAGGTTGCACGCAAAAAAGAATTAGAGGACATAAAGAATACAGATTTCTTTAAGAATTTACAAGAACAAGTAAAAAAGTACCGCAAGGATAAACCCGTTCAACCTTCCAACATCGAAGCCAGAGCCGCGCAGACTGAGGTTATCCAAGCAACGGGCGATACTGCAACAAGCGGCGGCAAACTCGATCTTAGCATTAACCAAGAACAGCGGGCGAAAGACTTTGAGGAAATCAAGAAAACCGAATACTTCCAAAACCTAAAGAAGCAGGTTGAGGAAAGCCGCAGAAACAAACCCAAGAAAATAGTATCTGAAGCCCCGAAAATTCAGGACGTTGCTACGCCTAGATACTCCCGCCTCGAAGATGTACCCCCAATGGACGCAGAGAAGGCGATTGCCCAATATCAGGGACAGGAATATAAGGGTTTCTTTGAAAAGAACGGCGATACCTACACTCCCAAGCCTGTTACCGAAGGGATTGCAGTACCGCCCCCGCGTGACCCGAATACCTCTCCGGGTAGTCACGTATTCACCGAGGGCAGACAGGGAACCCTTGATGCGCTCGATCATGTCAGAAACGGCATTGTTGAACGCTGGGGTCTTCGCGCACCTGCTGGCGCGGATATGGAGGCTTTCAAGCAAATCACAAAAGAACTGCCAGAGCGTATGACCATCGCACGCTCACAGTCTCAAATCGTGGCTGAGAAGTTCAGAGACTTCGCCTTACTTCCTTACGGTGAGACAAAGAATATGGACTTTGCCATGAGCCTTGTGTACCCGTATCAATTCTGGTACTCACGCTCTTATAAGAACTGGATGCAACGGGCGTTTATGACCAACCCTGAGATTATTTCAAGATACGCAAATCTCAAAGAAGCTATGGCAAGCCAACAACGAGATTTACCCGATTGGTGGAAGTCGCAAGTTAATGTATCTGGGTTACTTGGGATTGAAACGGATAACCCTGTTTATATTAATCTCGAAGCAACCTTATTTCCGCTGTACGGTCTAACGGGTACGGACTTCAACGACCCCGTAAAGAGAACGAATTGGTTTACGTCCACCCTTGACGACATGGGTAAGTTTGGTCCCTCGGTGTGGGCTCCTTACCAATGGGCTACCGCCGCGTATCTGTATGCCAATGGAGAGAAAGAAGCTGCGAGCCGTTGGGGAAGCAGACTTATCCCACAGACCGCAACGGTGAAGTCTATCTCTTCCTACTTTGGAACCCCCATCGAAATTGACCCGATGGTACAGCAATTCTCTGGCAATGGCTTGTTTGACACAAAAGCCTCCGACCCTTACGAAGAAGGGAGAATCGCCCGCGCTTTATCTGCGATGGAATCAGAGGGGAAGTACACCAAAGAGGAATTGATGGACGCCATGTACTCGCAGAAAGGCGAGATATGGGATGAAGCCTATCAACGCGCCGTGAACGAAAGAGCGGGCGGGCAACTCTCTTCATTCTTCCTCGGTGTGGGTTTCAAGGGTCGCAGTCAGAGCGATATTCAAATAGATCAGTTTTACGCGGATTACAGCCGCTTGAAAAACCTGTTCTACTCCAACCACGTCACAAAAGAGCAGTACCAAAACAGCATGAACGAGATGAGAAACACCTACCCGTTTATGGATATGATGCTCTTATCTCGTAGGGCGGGCGATGGTAGAGACGCGGCTTATGCTTACAATATCATTTCCAGACTCCCTCCCGGCATGTCAAAAGAAATGTTAGAGACGGCAGGCATTGACCCGCGCACTGCTGAGAAGTTCTACGAGTCTGGCGGTAAGTTGGAGAGTATGCCAGAGACCGAACGACAGCGGTTCTTAGCTGGGATTATGGACATGGCGGCGTTACTCAAAATGCCGAACGATGCCACGCGCCAAGAGTGGACACTGGCAAAACAGACCTACTCCAAGATGAATGAGGAATTAGCCCAAAAATTCGGGGAAGACATACAGGACAAAATCTCTGCTTATTATGACTTAGACACCAATAAACAAAAAGCCTACCTTGAAGCGTTCCCCGAAGTAAAAGAGGCAATGGACGCGCAAACGGCTTACATTGCCAATACTCCTATCTTGTCTTCGTATTATGGCGGATTGCAAATTACAACCCGTTTCTATGAAAACCAAATGTACGACCAACTAGAACAAGAGTTCGGGGCAGATATTCAGGAAAAGATGGAGCAGTACTACGCCCTGAAAGACAACCTGCAAACCGCAGAGGCGAAGGCTTTCTACAATGCTAATAATCTAAGAGCCTACGAAGCCCGTAAAAAGGAATTACGCGCCGGAGTAGAAGAGCAGATCATGGCAGCGGCAAGCCAGATTCCAGAAGCCGATGGGTACGGGGTGCGACCTGAGTTCTCCCCTGAAAGTGGAACGCAACAGGATATGTACCAGCTTGCCACGACTGACCAACAGCAACAGCAAGCACAGCAGATATTTGAAGGTCTCTCCCCCGCTGCGCAGGAATTGGTACAGGACTATCTACAAACCGGGGATAAATTACCCTCCGCCGTAACCCGTCAGATTGAATACCTTGCCGAAAAATTCGGATTGTCTCAATACGAAGCCCTTAGAATTATGGGGCTTGAACTAAAATAGGCTTGCTTCCGAATCGGAAATGTGGTAATATTTCGGACAGGTGGAATTAACCAAGGGGAATATGAAAGGAAACTAAAAAACAATGTTAGATAATTTGGACGGCGACCAAACCAAAGGGACACCCACGTCACCAAACGCGGGCGGTTCACAGACGTTAGGCGGCAGCGATGGTTCAAATGCCAAGCAACCACAACCTAGCCTAGAAGATCGTTTAGCTTCTGCGGAAAAGCAACTGCGCTCCCTGCAAGGGGATAAAGACCGCGCTGTTACTCAAAACAAAAAAGCCATAGACGAACTGCGAGGCAAGGTTGCCGAGATTGAGAAATTGAGGAAACGTGGATACAGCGAGGATGAGGTATTCGAGCAGTTAGAACTGCAAGACACCATCCGCGAACTGAAAAACCAACTTCAACCCAACTCGGCTCAAACCAACCCCGCTGGTAACGGGAATGGCGCGGTGATTGACAAGGCGAAGACTTTGCAAGAATTCGGACTCTCGGAAAATGACCCGGACGTTACCTCAAAACTCTTAGGCAAGGAATACTCCAACCCTATTGAGTTTGAAAACGCGGTACTACGACTGGCTTTCCAGAGACAAAACAAACCATCACCTGACGCTTCTGACTCGATGAGCGTTTCAGCAACTTCGCCCGGTAAAACAAACGAAGACGCTATTTACGCTGAAATTGCTGAACTGTCAAAGAACTACACGCTCAATAAAGACAAGATTGCTGCTCTCCAAAAGAAGCTGGGGTAATTACTAGGAGAATAAAATGGCTGTAACTGGTGTTCAAACCACCTCTAACCTTTCCAGTTCTCGGTGGGCAAAATATGTCCCTGAGTACATTCGCGCCGCTCAATTTGAGCGTGTGTACGATGCCTTCGCTATGGATAATGTTATCCCTGACGAGCGCATGGGCGACTTGAATAAGTCTTCAAGTATCAACCTTGAATTTCTTGCCGACCTCGAACCCGGCACTGCGACCATTCCAGAAACTTTGGATGTGAGCGCATCTGCCCAACGGGACGCAACTTTTCAGATTACCGGCACTTCGCGCTTCGGTCTTATCGAAGCGTCTGAATTGCTGATGAATACCGCCGCAACCAACTACGCTACCGAAAAGTTCTACGCCCTCGGCAAACATCACGCTATGACGCTTGACCTCATTGCAAACAACCTTGCCAATCAGGGCGGGGCTGTGACTCGCTCTGCTGCGCGTACTTCGTTAGACGCTGGTACTGCTGCGGATCGCCTTTTGGCGTCTGTGTTTACCAACGCTCAATCAAACCTCTTGGACAAGCAAGTTCCCGGCTTCCTTGATGCGGGTCGCTCCATGTGGTTCTCCGTGATGCACCCGTTCGCTCATGCCGACCTTCGCGCTGACACCCCCATTCTTACCACGGGTGAATATCAGAAAGCGAATATCGTCTTAAAGCACGAACTTGGCGAGTTGGGTCCCTTCAAGTTGATTGTAACCCCGAACGCAAAGATGTTCTACGCTGGTGGTGCTGCTAACGCCTCTGCTATTGAAACCACCCTCTCTGCTGGCGCGCATGCTCTTGCAAAAACCATCACTGTTGCCTCTGCTACTAACATTGATGTGGGTGACTTCATCACGATCGGTACGCATGAGACCGGCGATACGCACTACGAAAAGAACGAGCGTGTTCAGGTTGTGTCTGTTGTATCTACAACCATTGGTATCTCTGGCTCCGGCGCAAACGGTGGTCTTCGTTACGACCACGCCTCCGGCGAAGCTGTCAGCAATGACGATAGTGTCGCCTCGGTTGTGTTCGGTGGACCCAAATCGCTTGCGAAGGTCTATGACCCGATTGTTGGTGAGTATGGCGAAATCCTGCCTCCTGAGCGAGTTGGTGCTTTGAAGCATATCTACCAGCTTGGTTGGAAGTGGTATGGGAACTACTCACGCTGGAACGAATCATATCTTTTGCGCCGCGAAGTATCTGTCAGCGTGGACGCATAAGGAGATTAGAAATGGCTCTTTGGAAAAACGCACTCGAAAATATCTCCGCCAAAACCGCCGCTTACTCAATCGTAGGCGCGGACTTTGGTAAGTTGTTCACCAATCGCGGTGCAACTACGTCTATCACTTTTACCACGCCGCCTACTGCTGACCTTCCTACGGGTTGGTGGTGTTCCTTTTACGGCGTGTCGGCTTACGGTTTTGTTGTGACCTCACTTGGCTCAGCGGACAACATCGTTGCGCTTAACGATGCTGCCGCCGACTCCCTGACCATGACAACGACCTCCCGCATTATCGGCGCGTACATCTCGATCATTTGGGATGGCACTAGCTGGTTGACCATTCGCGGTGACGGTAACACGTACACCGTAGCGTAACAAATCGGGAGGGTAGAAATATCCTCCCCTTACAGATGCGCTGTTTTATTGTAGGCAATGGAAAGAGTCTTACCCCTGCTGATTTAGACCTTATAGCGGGACAGCCATCCATTGCCTGCAATCGAATAAACCTCCTGTACCCTCAGACAAAGTGGCGACCTAGTATTTATGTTCACCCCGAATCCCTGGCTCCTGACCTGCCTTTTATTCGTGAGAACATTGAACTAGGGATTGAGTGCTACTTGGGCGAACACTTCGCTAAACCGCCAAAAGGGGTAATGGATCTAGATGACGCCCCTAACATTCATTGGATAAATGATTGCCACCACCATCTTTGTCGCTTTGACAATTCTGAACTACCTGACGAATGGCACTTACCGCAACTATGCTCCTTTGGCGGATCGGTCAATGTAGCGATGCAAGTAGCGGTACTAAGGGGATTTGACGAACTGGTATTACTTGGCTGCGACTTGGAATATAAAGACAAGAAACCAAGTCACATGCACCCAGATTATGAACACGGCGGAGAACAGCCCGCCTTCTATGCAAGCAGGAACGCTTTTTATGGACACGTTCACGCGCTGAATTGGATACAACGCAGAAAGAAGAATGTTAATGTTATCAACGCAACCAATGGCGGACTCCTTGAACTTTGGAGCCGCGCCACGCTCTCGGATTTACTTAGTGGGTAATGGAGTTAGTCTAAAACAAACAGACCTTGACGTTATCGCCGGGCAACCCTCGATGGCGGTCAACAAGATACATAAGTTTTACGACAAAACAAAATGGCGACCCACCCATTATGTAAAGGTAGATTATTCTGCCTTTGATAAGGACGATTGGAAGGCTGAGGTTTTACCACACATTCAAAGTGGAGAGCAGTGCCTTTTGTGGGACGCTTTTCGAGCAGGCGCAGATAAGAATGATGGGAATTACGAATACATCCCTGACGGGATAGGCGAATTCCAGAACGTAAGATATATCGAAAGGTGTAAGCACCACTACCAACGCACGGCAGTATGGCACAACATCTGCACGGGCTTGAATTCAATCGTAACGATGGTAGTTTGGGCGGTTGAATTGGGATACAACGAAATCGTATTAGTGGGGTGTGACGGGCGGTTTTCAAACCCTAAAGAAGATCACTTTACCGAAGATTATTACGAAGAGTGGGACAAGGATTATGCCAACAGGAATAACTTAAACATCCTAATGGCGCACGAAATGATTAGTCGGTATTGTCCTATCCCTATCTACGACGCAACGGTAGGTGGACATTTAGAAATGTATCCGAAAGTTAGGCTTGAAGATGTTGCGACCTAGTTACTCTCGAATAAACACAAAGGACGGGGGAAAGTTTTACGGTCCCGCCGTAACCTTTTTATCAAGTTCGAGGCATTTGAAGAAAGCACAAAAAACCGCTTCTAAGGCGTTGGAGTATGCCGAGAAGTTTATTGAGAAATGGAATAAGCTGCATGGCAAAGAAAAAGAAGTTTCAGGCAATTAAAGCTGATGTCGGGGATTACAAAGGGATACGCCATGACGGAAAAGAAATGCGCTTCCGTAAAGATGATACCTTCATCATCAAAGACGAAGGCTTGGCGCGAGAACTTGACTCTATGTATGGAAGGAAAGGGACGCAGAAATTATCAATAGTCCCTTACACTGATATGGAAACAAACGAACCGGGACATAAATACACGTTCTCTGGCGTAGACACAACCGGATTTAAGAAAAAGGATAATGGCTACGTTTGGGTTTTTGTAAACAATCGGCAAATTAGAATGAAGAAAAATGAAGCCCAAGAAAAGGGGTTACTCCCACAGAGACGCATAAAGCGGCGCAAAGGCGCGGAGGCAACGATTGATCGCATCTGATGTAGCGTATCAAGTTTGGGGGAAACTTGGCAAGATAGAAACCTTTGAAGAGTTTATCGCCACGGGCGGCTCTACAACCACGGTTATCAATGGTAAGATTGCAGACCGCCAAGACCGACCGGAAGATAACTATTCCATTGACGGGACAGTTATTGTGGTTAGAGATGCAGGCGGAGCTAGCGCAGCCCCAGAGGGGGAAATGCAACGGATTAGTTCTTACAACTCATCCACCTACACCCACACAGTAGACACAGCGTTTACAGCAGCCCCCGGCTCTGGTGACTATATTGCCGTTGCGAACTCAGATGTACCACTGAGAGAGATGTACAGGGCTATCAATAATGCCTTGCGTGAAATGGGGGAAATTCCGCTTACAAATTCAAGCCTGATCTCTGCCTCAAATCAGACTGAATACACCCTCCCTGTTGCCTTGAAGCGTGAAGACTTGCTAAGGATTGAATACCAGACCTTTGTAAACGATTCAAACGACAACGACTGGCGACACATCCAAAAATACGACATTATCCCCTCGGCTCCCGGTAGTACGTCTATATTGGTTTTGCCCCAACTCCCTGACAGTCGAATTATTCGCTTAACATACATGGGCGTTCATCCAACTATTACAACTTACTCGTCTGTTATTTCAGAATACATCCATCCCGCCGTGGTGTACCCCGCTGTTATAAAGCAAATCCTAGCTTGGCAGAACGCACTAACGGGCGGCGGAGAGAACTACTGGCTTCAACGCGAGAATGAGGCTTCGCAAGAATTGGAAGACCAGCTTCGTAAACATCCTATCTGGACACCCAAACAAACGCCTAAATACTTTTCGTTCAAGCCGAATAAATCCTACTTTGAATTCCCTGATTTACCCTTTTCATAATGCCACTTAGACCCGGTAAAAAATCCCCCTTTGATATTGCCTTGCAGGATGGAAAGTCTCGCAAGGAATGGATGCTTAAATTATCTAGTGAGCCTGTTCGAGACGTGATTACTGACGACTCGAATAATCTTTACATTCGTAACGCCGGAAAGAAAATCGGTGACTTCGACGAGCAGCGAGATTGGAAAGGCGGGATGGGAAATGAGTTTTTCAACGAAGACCCCTCCGGCTGGTTCGACGGGTCAGCATACACGTTAGCGAAGGGACATCTTTTACCTCCGCTGAAATGGAGATACGCCACTGGATATAGAACGACATACTCCAACTTTGTAGACTCAATGTCGTTTCGCGCTCTTTTGGGAGTGCAAAAATATATCACAGTCGCAGTAACCACAGGCGCGATTACTGCGGATGCGTGTTGGGTGTGGATTCGCAGACACGGCAACCCGTCTGATTTGACGCTGGAATTATGTGCAAACTCGGCGGGAAACCCGGATACGGTTCTAAAAACCGCGACCGTCTCTACTTCGACCATTACAGACATTATTTCTGTGCTGTATAAATTCGACTGGACAGGGACGCAAAGTTTATCCGGCGCGACAACGTACCATATCAAGCTGTATGGTGGGACTACCTCTAACGACGCGAATCATTGGGAGATTGGCGTTGATACGGGAACGTCACTTAGTAAATACTCCTCGGATGGATCTTCGTGGACGGCGGCGGATTACTCCACCCAAATTAGAATAGTGGACGCTGAAATTGCCCGAAGGTTCTTTTTTCATAACAGTAATTCTGGCTTATACATCACGTCAAAGAGAGATTCGGGAAACTCCGATTTTTACTCTGTCTCAGATGTGACCTTGACCGCAATAACATCAACCGGGCTTGGGACTGTTACAGGTAGACCTATTTATGTAAACGGGACACACTTCTTCCCACAAGGCGAGGCGGATGTAATTCGCAGGTGGAATGAAGCGGGCGGAAACTTCGCGGATGAAGCGGCGGGGATGTACGCTACATATCTTGTAACGGGTAGCGATTCTGCGGATGGTCCGATAGTGTGGCGCGGAAACTCAACAACCGGCGCGTCTGGTAATGTGTCTGTATCAAGAGCAAAAACATTATCCGCCGGAGCCCCTATTGCCTTTGCGTCAGATGGAACCTCAATGCTTACATGGGGAACCGCAATACCGCTGGGCGGAACGGGAACGGGGCTGAATAATATTTACTTCTGGACAAACAACGGGCTCTATGCCTTCAAGTCAGACGCGGTTTATTCTGTCTCTAATGATCGAGCCACCTATCTTGATTATGGATTGAAAAACGCACCCTCTACATATAACGGTTTGGCGATTGTGGCTCATCAGCAGTTCCTTTATTGGAACTGGCTGTTTAGTGTAGAAAGATTGTACGGCGGCTCTTTGGATGATATTGGACTAGGCTGGAAAGGTCCTTCTCTGCCCTCTGGGAGAGAAGGCTATTACTCTGCCTTTGCAACGTACATCAATCTCGTTTTTGCAGCCATTGACGCAGAGGATGGAGTTTCTTCTGTTCAGGCGTGGGATGGCTTGTCATGGCACGAGGTATTTAGGGCTCCCGCTGCTGGAATGAGAATTAGAGATATAGGGATTCAGACATACACAAACTGGCGTACCCGTCTATGGATTGACTGCGGCGGAGAGTTGATATACATAAAACTCCCTCTACGAAAAGCCAACCCGCTTTATGACCCTGATATGGCGTACATGCACGAAGGGTATTTAGTGTCCTCGACGATTGATATGGGTACTGCCTCTAAGTTACCAAAGTTCATCAAGGAACTAACTGCAACGGCAGCGAACCTAAACGGGGCGGGGATTCGAGTTGAAGTAGATTATCAGGTAGATCAAAAGATAGGACTATCTGGGTATAACAACTGGATTACCGCACAGCCGTTTACCTATTCCCCAGAAGATACAATCCCCATCGGAGAGCCTTGTACGCAGTTTCGGTATAGGCTCAGACTACAAACAGACACAGCTACTACCCCGCCAGACATCAAAGGAATTGTACCGTCTGGTCATGCTAGAGGCGCGTTCAAGTGGACTTGGAACTTCACCGTTACAACGGGCGGGGGAAAAGGTAGAAACAAGGTAGACCGTGACGAATTCGACGCATGGCTTACCGAGGCAGGCAGAACGCCCGGACGAATCAAAATGACCTCCACCTGGCACTCGCTCCATAATTATGACGTGGTGATAGCCCCTCCACGAATGAGAGCCATTCGCCCACCGACCAAGAACAAACAAGAATTAGACTCGTACAGCTTCACGCTGATAGAGGTCTAATGGCGTTCAAGTTTAAGAGAATCCGAAAGCCCGAAGAAAAGTTCCCGTCGAATAAACCTCAAATTGCCAAAGATGGCGAGGAAATATTATCGGGCTTTGTAGACGGGATGCCCGCCAAACGGGATGAAGAATTCTTTATGCAAGAGGTTCGTAGGTTGCCCGGCGTTGGGAAGACAGAATTTCGGGCAACACTAGGCGCGGCTAAATTTATGCCGGGGTGGTTGGAGTTAGATGCTTTAGTGGAAACCCAAAGAGGGTACAGAGCCTTTGAAATAGACGATATGAGCTTTGTCCACTTAGGGCAGAGAGAATCAAACGAGACGAAGATAAAAGACCATCGCAGAATTGACGGCTTAAAAAAGAGGGGAATCAACGTCCGCGTGATTGAACACTTGGACGCGGCGGATTTAGAAACACGGGCGGAAGCGAAGAAGTTGATAAGGAAAATCGGACTATGACCCAAATGACCTACCTCGTTAGAGAGGGAACGCAGTACACAATGGAAGGCTCTGCCCC
>ERZ869925.878-NODE-878-length-16905-cov-19.914243_pt1 | contig 16905 bp, 22 predicted proteins | sample MGYA00579311_ERZ869925 | MGnify/ENA primary metagenome ERZ869925 (study PRJEB32216, sample SAMN09231817) | wastewater metagenome | place: USA: Maryland | collected 2016-07-30 | study: EMG produced TPA metagenomics assembly of the PRJNA472060 data set (Reclaimed...
CGCTTGAGATTGTCGAGCGTCTTCTGCATGTCGTTCATGCTGGCCTGCTCCGCGTCCTTGCGGATTTGCTTCATCTGCTCCTCAACGTATTTCGCGTTCTCCTTGGCCTTTTCGAGGATCGGCGCGTTCTTGATTTTTTCGGTCTCGACTTCAAGCCTCTGCTTGATCAGGTCAAGTTGTTCACGCAACCGCGAACCGGCAGTCTTGTCGACCTTGGAATCAAGCGCAAACGCCTCGCGTGCGGCCTTTTCCGCGTCGGCTGCGCGTTGTTCCGCCTGGTACAATTCCTTTTCGGTGCCGGTCAATCGAGCTTCGACAAGATCCTGTTGCAGCTTTTCGGTCTGCTTGGCGCCTTCACGCATTGCCGCGAAAGCCTTGTCCAGCTTTTCGATGCGGGCCAATCCCTCTTCACTGACAACGGTCCACGACTTTCCGCCCATCAATGCCAACGCAGCTTCGGCGGTCGACAACATTCCCTTAGCAACGCTGCCGAGAATGGGGATGTTCATCCCCATTTCAACGGCATATTCGCGGGCATCGATCTTGCCTCTTGCAAATTCCTTCGCAAGATTTGCGGCCTTTTCCGCGACCTTCTCAAACCCTCCGGCAAGCATAGACAGACCGCCAAGCACAGCGCCGCCCATCAACGCGCCGCTGATTTTGCCCAACGCGGAGTCTGCGCCGAACGTCTTATTCAGCGATTCGAGTTTGCCGCCCAGACTGCTTTCCTTGGCGCTCTTTTCTTTCTGCTTCTCCGCGGCGTCGGCAGCTTTCTTCGCGGCTTTCTCGGCCTCGTCGGCCATCTTCTTGGCGGCGGCTTCGGTCTTCTTGGCCTGTGCCTCAAGTGCTTTCGCGCCGGTCGTTGCCTGGTCAAGATTCGACGCAAACGCGCTACCGTCGGCCTCCAGCTTGATTCCGAGCTTTGCGATTGTTGCCACGTTTCGCCTCCAATCTCAGCACCCGGTCGCGCTTCGCCGCCTCAGCCTCAAGTCGCCGCCGCTCCGCCGCTCTCTTTTGTGCCGCGATCCGTGCGGCATGGAACCCTGCCTTGACTTGTTGGAACTTCTCGGCCGCTTCGGGGTCCGGTTCAGCCCCGCGAATCTCATATTGCAGCATGCAGTCCGTCAGTGGCGGGGCCTGCGTGCAGTAGCCGGAATAGATTGCAATGGCCTGCGCGATCCGACCGGCATTCACGTCCTGACGAAACCCGCCGATCGGACTGAGAAGGTCGAACGCTTGCCATTCGTTGAACTCGGAGACCGACATCGTATCTTCGAGTTCGGCGACCGTGCGTCCTAAGTGCCCGGCGAGCCTGAAAAGGAAGAGTCTTCCAGGCTCGCATCGGAGTTTTTTCTCAGCACGTCCATCGGCTTGTTGATGATGCCGACGCACGTCTCGACGAATGCATGGACATCCGCCGCAGGCAGGCAATCAAGGTCGCCAGCCTTGACCGCATCGTAGGTGTATTGCGACTGGCCTGCCTCGTCGCGGACCATTGCCGCGATCATGTACAGGTTGATGACGTGCCGGTCCTTGTCGTCGTCAAGCGGCTTGATTGCCGCCGTGTACGCCGCGAGTTCCGCAAGCGTCAGACTGCGGATGTAAACGACTTCGCCGCAAAGACTCGATTTCACAAGTCTCCGCGGCGACTTCGCGGCGGCAATGATCTTTTCGCCCAAGTTCATACGGTCGCCTTACAAAGTGACACCCGTGTTTTGAATGGAAACCTGCAGCACGCTTGCCGACGACGCATAGCCCAAGCGGACGACGCGGTCGCCGGTCGTCTTATCGGCGTCCGGGCAGATCCCGCCAGATGTCGACAGGATGTAGCTCGTCCCGGCAACCACCGTGCCGCCGATCGTAATCGGGCCGGAGGTCAGGATTTGCACGGGTTGCTCATCAGCCGCCGCGTGCAACGCGATCCCGACCGCCGCCGCCGTCGCCGCGGAGGTCACACAGTCGGCGGCCTTGTACTTGCCGCCGTCGCTCGAATCGGCGTAGACCACCAGCCCAGCCGTCAACGACGCCCCGGCGGTCCCGCGGGTCACAATCGCGCCGGTCCCTTTGAGGACGTTCGCCGCGGTAATAGTCACGTCGGCCATTGGTGGCCCTCCGTCTCAGTATATCAGGAGAGAGTGATTTCGCCGGAGACTTTGATTTTGATCGAGACCATCGCCTTGCCGTCGACCGTCAATTGAGGTTCGGACAGTTCGGTCATAATGCCGGAGAAAGTGAGCGTCGTCGTGCCGCTGTCCGAATAGACGATCTTCCAACTCGACGAATCGGCCTCGAAAGCGTCGTGCAACGCAAGGTGCGTTGCGTTGGCCGGGTCGTAATTGATCTCGGCGGAGATTTCTCCGCCGTCCATCGTGCCCGCGGCGAACTCTTTCCAATCCATCGAGAGATCCGTGAAGTCAATTGCCGTCCGAGTGCGGTTCGGGGGCGTAATCGACATCACCGCAGGGATGGACGTGTAGACGGAAGAAATCGACAATTGCAGGTCGGTCCCCTGCGCAACGACCTTAGCCATTTTCAACCTCCACGGGCAAAGTCAACGTGTGATGGATCGAAACCGTGAGAGTCTCGACGTAGTACCCGGCATCTCCGCCGGTTTCGCCCGGCTCAAATTCTTCCGACGTTTGCGACTGGACGATCGTCGCCCGAATTCGCACGTCGCCGTACGTCCCCTTGTGTGCGTGCAACGCATATCGCACCGCGGATGCCGCTCGTTTCGCCTCAGCGTCCGTCGATGCGACAATCACAACCGGGCAGCTACACACTGCGTCTTGCTGGGTGCCACGCAGGTGGTTATCGAATTCCGTCGTCGCACCACCGCCGTAGACCACGCACGGGCGAATGCGGCCGTCGGCCTGCCGCCCCTCACCCTGCGGCAACCGCCGCGGATAAATACGACTACCGACCAGCGCGGACGCCGTGGCGTTGGCCTTGATGATGGTCACGATCGCGGCGCCTAGGCTCTCATCCATCATTCGACCGCCAGTCGTGCAATCGTCTTTTGAATCTCTTCGATCACGACTTTGTTGGCCGTATCGGCCGCCGCGGCAAACGCCGGGCGGAGATAGGGTTTACCCTTCCATCCACGGCCGTTGCCGTATTCGGCGAACCACGCATAGGATGTTTTCGCGGAGACCTCGCCGAACATCTTGCCGGTTCGTTTCGACTGTGAAATCCGCCTGCGAAGGGTGCCTTTGAGGGCTCCGGTCCGCACCGGCACTTCACGCTCGGCCACCTTGAATCCGACCGTGATGCCCGCCGCGATACCGCGGAATTTCGCGGCAATCACTTCGTCCTTCGCGTGCATCATCAGTTGCTCGACGACGGATGCCATCGGTCACACCGTTTCCGTTCGGCGACACTGGACGACGGTAAACACCTGCCGTTCGCCGGGAGTGTAGACTCCCGTCAAGTAGTAGGTCACGCCGTCGAATACCATCCGCATGGCGGTGGTCAGACCGGCGACGTATTCCATCGACAACGACAAATCCGCTTGGCCGATTTGCTGGCCAATGCCAAGCATTCGCTCGACGGCCGCGGTCGATTCCACCTTCGCATTCGCGGTCGCAAACGTGGCCCACACCTCTGCATCATCGACGTTGTCGGGGTCGCCGTCACCCGTGTTGACAAGCAGCCGCTCTTGAAATTCGACAGCGTGCGGATATGAGTTGACCACGTCGTTCAACGCGGTTCGCCCAACCACACCCATCAAAGTATTGAAGCGGCTGCTTGTCGCCATCGGATGCCCTCGTCATCAAGCCGTGATGTTCGACAGCAGGTGCCCGAGTTCGGGATAGATGATCTTTTCCTGCACTTCGTGCCGGACGCGAATCACCTGCCCGCGGACCTGGATTTCCTCGTACGTTTCGACCGTGCCACCGATGGACGAACCGTCGGCGCCCCAGTGAATCGTCCGCCCGATGCACGGCTGCCGGATGTCGGAGCCGTTGGCGATGCGGCAGAGCATGGCGTATTCACTGGACCAAATCTGGCCGATCGACGCCGCCTGACCTTCGTTCGCCGAGTTCCGCGAGGAGCCCGCCACGAGGACTTGTTCGACATCGAACACCATCGCCAGGAGTTCCGGCGTGATGTCAGCCTGCCGGGCGGAGGCGCCCGCACCGGCCGACGTGATGGAGTCGATCACCTTGGTGTTGCGACGCAAGTTGTGATACACCTTGCGATTGATGATCAGGGTGTTCGGCCACATCCCGGTCCCGGCATACACCTTGTCCCGAGCCGCGGCGACATCCGCGATCGGGTCGCTCGAAATGGTCGACCACTCAGTGCCGACCGAAGTCGTCAAGGCCGAGCCGCTCCAGGTCGTCGCGTTGAACACGGCATCGGCGACCCGCTTCTCCTGAGCGCGGAGGATGCGGTCCATCGCGCGAAGCGAAGCGTTCAGCTCCGAGTTGAAGTATTCGGCGTAGAGCGCGTTTTCGCGGTCGTCGACCACTTCTTCCACACCGTATTCGCGGGTGGCGAACGTGTCGTCGTCGAACCGCCCGGACGTGCGTTGATAGCCGCTCCCGGACGCACGGGTGAGCGTATGCTCTTGGAGCATGTCTTCGATGCGCAGCCGAGGAAAAACACCGTTTTGCACGGCGACTTCGATCGGCGGAAGCACCTTCAAACCGATGAACCCCTCGCGGTCCATCGCCAAATTGAATTCCTCGAATCCCGGCGCCAGATCGGGCCGGAGAGTCGTCAGCGCGGATGCCGGTCGGGCCATCGTTGCAATCTCCTAAATGGGTGAAATCAGAGCCCGACAGCGATCCAGTCGAACGTACGCGCGTTGTTGGTCGACGCGATCATCGTGACATCGCCGGAAGCGGTCGGCTTCCAAGCGTAGACGTTGAGCGTGCCGCTCGACGCCGCGGTGGTCAGGATGGTGGGGTCAAGCGCCGGAGCGGTCGAACCCGTGAAGCAGGCCACGCCCGCAATGACGGTCGTCAGACCGGTCGTGACCGGAGTCGGGTTGCTGCCGTCAAGCGTGCCCGTCCCGCCGACAACGCGGTATTGAGCAGCCGCGCCGTAGTCGGTCAACACCTCGATGATGTCGCCGTCAGCCGACGCCGCTTCGAGCGCGATGCCGATTCGGCGGGCGCTGACCGCGTCGTCGATCTTGCCCGAGGCCGCGGCGTAGACCACAGCGCCAGCGACCACGGCACCGGCCGCAACCATCTTGCGAGTGCCGGTCGCCGTGCGCAGCCGAACGGACGCCTCGACATCGGTGGTGAACACGTCGTATTCGATCGTGCCGACATCCTCATCGGCAATCCCAGCGGCGACCAGATTCCCGCTCGACAACGCAACGCGCAAGAATCGCGCGATCGCGGTACCCCCGGTCGGGAACGGTCGCACATTCACATCAACGAAACTCGACATTGTTCACCCCTCTCACTTGGTGCGGCGGCCGGAATTGATGAATTCCACATACGATTCATGGAGCTTCGGGTCGGCCGCGACAACCGCACGGCGAGCGTTGGCGTTGGTCATTCCGCGGGCCACAGCGGCAGCGACGCGGGCCTCGAATTCGTCCTTCGGATTCGAGCCGCGGGCCGGGGCGACGCCGCCGGTCATCGGGCGAATTCCACGACCCGCCGCAACAGGCTTCTTGCTGCCGTTGAGTCGAGCGCGGAGGTCCGCGATATAGGCGTCCTTCGCCTGCGAAATCGACATCCCGGCTTCCATACACTTCTCGCGGAACGCCGCGTCGGTGTCGGGAAAAGCGGCCTTCAACTGCTTGAGGGTCGCGGCCTCTTCCTCGGGCATGTCTTCCGCCTCTTCGGCGGACTCCTCGTCGTCCATCGCGGTTTCGTCCTCGACGGGGACATCCTCCTCCTCGTCGTCCTCCATCGGCGGCATGACATCTTCCGCGACGAGGCGCTTTCGCTTCAATTCATCCGCAGCCGCGGAGTGCTTCTTTCCGAACTTCTTGGCCATCTTGGAGGCTCCCAGCGGCGCGGCATTCACGGCATCAAGCAGGTCGCGCCGCACCTGAGACGCCGTTGCGATTCCATCGACGAGGCCAAGTTTGACCGCCTCGTCGCCGATCCACACTTGACCGGTTGCGATAGCCGCAACCTGGTCTTCCGACATTCCACGCCCCGCCACCACGGCCGCGGTAAACAGCCGATTGATCGAGTCGACGTTGCGTTGTGCGTCGGCCAGTTGTTCGTCCGTGATCGCAGTTCCCTCGACCCCGGCGCCTTTCAGCGGGCCGGTCGAAAGGACGTGAACTTTGAGGCCGAGCGACTCCGCCTGCGCGGACGAATCGACCAGCACGGAATAGACGCCAATCGAGCCGACGGACGCCGCGGCGTTGCAATACACCTTGTCGCATTGCGCCGCGATCCAATACGCAGCCGAGCAACCGCAATCCTCGATGTACGCCGCCGTCGGTTTGCCGAATTTGGCAATCGCATCGGCCAGGTCGGGCGTTCCGCAGACGGTCCCGCCGGGCGAGTCGACCAACAGCATCAGCGATTTAACCTTGCGATCCGCGGCATACTCCCGGATAAGCTGCCGCATACGGAGCGTCGAGCCAGCTTCACTGAGAGACGATCCGTATTTCGTGACCGGCCCGCGGATTTCAAGAACCGCCACGCCATCGCGTCCGACGCCGCTTCGCGGCTGGTCAGCACGGCATTCGCCATGCTCGGCGAGATGCGTTCCGGCGTCGATGCGTTGCACCACATCGGCCAGCTTGCCGCCCGCCGCGGGCTCGATTGCCCACGCGCCGAGATACTGGCCGAGTCGTTTCACTGCCCGCCAGCGGGAGTCGAGTTTCATTCTCAGTTCTCCGGCGGGGGCGGGGGTTCGGTCGGCTCTTTTTCCGGCGTGATGCTCACGCTTTGCCCGGCAGGCGACGGCATCGGCATCACTTCACGCCAGGACAACGGCGGGTCGTTGGGGAACATTTCGTTGAGTTTCGACGCCGCCCGCTTGGCCTTGCGGATCGCGTAGAAGTTGTCCGCGATGATCTCGTCGACCACCTCGAAATAGTCACGCCCGCGGGCCGCATGGACTCGCCGCGGACTGTTGAGGCCGGACGAAATTTGACGTTCGTCGGCCTGCACATCCACAAGCGGATCGATATACGGCCACGTCGGCGGATTGAATTTGTGGCGGTAGTACGCTTTCCCAAGCCGGTCGCGGATCGCCGCGAATCGCTCGTCGGTATCGGCCCAGTAATCCAGCATCCACCGATAAACGGGACGCAAGAACTGGTCGATAATCATTCGTTGCCGACAAGCCCACCCGAGGCGGGCTTGATCCAGCGCACCGCGGTACGCCGAATAGGTGCCGTCCGGCTTCAACAGCACCAACATCAACGGCAGGCCGATATTGATGGTGATGGTTTGCAGGATCAAATTCACATGCTCGAAGAATTCGCTGTTCGGCGTGTTCGGCGAAAAGCCCTCGATCGACTCGCCGGGCTGGCCGGTCAGCATCGCACCGGGGGCCAGTTCCTCAAGCGTCCGCTCGAATTCCGTATCGACCGTCTGTTCGCCCATCGCCGCCGGGAGGCCACCGGTAAACGACGCCTCGCGCTTGCGGAAGAACGTGATGCAACTCACAACTTGCTGCTGCACCATCTTGGCGAACGAAATGTCGTCATACATTTCGATCGCTTGATAGCACGGCGCAAACGCCGAAACACCCCGCGTCTGCGACGGCCGCTTGCGCGCCGCGACGTGGAAAATCTGTTGGTTGCCGTTGTCGTCGTACGCCGGAACGTATTGCATCACCGTGCGCACGGAACCGCTGGACGACGGGTCGATTTCATCCTGGCCGACCCAATACCCGACCGGCGTCCGATAGTCGTCGAGTTCAACCCCGAGTGAACAAGTCGTACCCGGGGCCCCTTGATTCGGCGTCTGGACGCGATGCCCTTCGATCGTTTGGATCGCGCCCGTCACCGTCATCGCGGCAAGCTGGTCACCGTCCACGAACACCGACCGCAACGCGCCGCGAGTCAATTCATTGAGCGTCGACCGGCCGGACACATCGCACATCGCGGGCGTAGAAGACCACTCGTCCCACATCGCGGCAATGAGGTCGTCGGCCTCGCGGTCGCTGGTCTTCGGGTCGAGATTGATGCCGCCTTGCAGGATGTTGTCGACGGCCCGGTCCAACGCCGCGGAAACCACCGGGTGATCCCGGTCGTACTGCCGGGCGTATTCGATGCAGCGGATGTAGTCGAGTTCGTTGCGGAAATGCCAGTCCGCCGAACGGCCAACGGACGTGCCACCCGGCACGTTGGTGCGATGACGTGACGCCTCCGCCATGCCGTAGTCGGCACGCATCTCTCGCATGTTGCGCGAGATTTTAGCGGCGGAAGTTTCGCGTCGACGCATACCGAACGACCCCCGCGGGAATTTGTGTGGACGACGTATCGTTCATCGCAAGCCACTTGCGGGCGTATTGCAACGCCGACTCGATTTGCGCAATCGGCATGGAGATGGACTCCCCGCCCTGCGCGGCACTCGCCGGAATCAAAATCATCAACCGCGCGCACGCCGCGATGAACAGCTTTGCTTTGGCGACGGACGCATCCGATTCGTAGTCGGCATTGTCGTAATAGGCTTGTTTCGCGTCCTCGACATCGGCCGCGGTAATCGCCATTTCGCGGCCCTCCTATGCAATGCCGGCCGAAGTGCGCGTTGGTTGTGCCGGCCCAAAATCCGCATGGGCAACACAGCCCAGAGGCGCGGCCGGGAATTGCGGGAGGCGGATTCGAACCGCCGACCTGCGGGGCATGAACCCGCCGAGCTACCTGCCTGCTCCACCCCGCACATCAACTATATCAACGTCGATTGTCGATGCGTCAGGTTTTCGCATGAAAAAAGGTCCGATCGAACCGGATCGGACCGTATCGTCGCGTTACGATTTGATCGCTTCAGTCAACGTGGCGATGATGTGACGGATCGCGTCAATCGGCGTCACCTCTTGCAGTCCGTTCGGCCGAATCGACATCAGATGCCGTTGCACGCGGGCCACGGCTGCGGCGTGTTCCTCGCAAAGTTTGAACTCGAATCGGCGCTTGACGTAACCGTCAAGCGGGCCCGTTGCGGTGCCGATATTGATGGACACGGTCTTCATGCTCGGAATCTCCTGCTTGCTCAACGTCGACGGATAAAAGGCTTGCCGCGGCCGGTCGAAATCTTGGACCTCACGAAAGGTCGGGAGCCCGGTGATGGGGTTGAGGACGCGGGCTTCGGTTTGCGGGCCAGCGGGGTCGGTTCCGTCGGCAACGCCGTACCAATCGGCACGGTCGATGCTGCGCGGTGGTCCGGCGTCAGACGACGCCACTGGTCGCGGACGTAGATTTCGGCGGCGCATCGGGCGTACCTCACACAATCGCGGAAGTCATTCGGGGTGTTGAGATCACGACGCACCCACACCAGTTTGTCATTCCCGCCCGTCTCGCCGATGCGGGTCGACGGAGTTTCATTCACAAGCTGCGCAAGAAAATCCCGGTCGGACGCCGCTTCAACCGGCAACGCGATCGAGCCTGGATCGCCCGGCCGGAGTTTATCGAGCGCCTTTTGAATGACCTGCTGCCACCAATTCGTATTGACGATCACGAGCGGCACAACCGACCGATCGTGTGCTTGGATCTTGTACGGTCGATCGACTTGGTTTTGTTGGCCACCTTTGCATGGGTAGACGTAGTGCAGTTGATTGTGATTGTCCCGACAGAACCGATAGATTTCGTCGGTATCGAACCCCGAGTCGATCAACATGAGCGGCAGGCGGTGGACCAACGTCCGCGACTGGTTCGGATAGCCGACATCGAGAACCGTTTTCTTGAGATGATCGAACCCGCTGCACGTCCCCCACCGCACGACGTGCCCGCGTTGTTCCAGGCCCCACGCCATGACGACGTAGACCAAATGCGACTGTTGCACGTCGACGCCGCAGGTCAAAAACACCGCGTCGTCAGGCACAACGCCGATGCGGCGATCCGTCCTCAGCCGCTCCGCAATATCCTCTTCCGAGGTCGCCGCGCCGTATTCTTCCCACGTCTCAGCGCACCAGCTATTCACCCAATTTTTGAGCGTCGCGGGATTGTCTTTCGACCGCAGGAACTCCGACGCACACGAGCCCCAAGTGAGTTGCAAACTGTACCACGAAGGGAGTGTGAACCCCCATTCCTGCCCGCATCGGAACGGCTCGCCTGCAAGCTGGCCGGAGCCGTCGACGTGTTGGCCATCAGGGGCCCACACGCCGTCCCGGATCATGCGATGCCGTTGCCAAGATTGGATGCCCTTGCCGCAATGACGGCATAGGTAGTATGCCGATTCCATCGCCTGTTCAATGCCGTGGCCTTCCGGCCACTTGATGCCGTAGTTCGTGTCGCGCCCGCCGAACTCCAATACTTGATAGCTGCCGCAATGCGGACACGGAACCCAGAGCTTGCTTGCCGTCGACCCTGCAATTCCACGTTCGACGCGACTTGAACCTTTGATCGTAGGGGTCGACTCTTTAATCCGCTTGTGGTTCATGAACTCCTTCGTCCGCTCGTCGAATAGCTTCAACGGGTCGGCCTCGGTCGAAATCGAATCATCCCACTTGTCGATTTCGGACGCATGCGAGACGCGGGCGGAGAGGTCGGCCAGGGCGGAATTTGAACCCGACCACACGCAATAGATCGTGCAGTGCCGCAGGCGGATGCGCTGCGCACCTCGGCGGATGCGATGCGGCAACTGCCCGTCGAACGCCCGGCAGCGCTCGAGCATCGGCCACCAGGATTGCTGTGCGGCGCGTTGCACGAGGTCATGCGTGACGGTTCCGAACAGCATCGGGCAGGGGTCGACGGCGGCCTGATACATCAGCGCGCCGTAGCCCATTGTGGTCTTGCCCAGCCGCGTGCCGAATTGCATCCAAATCGTGCGGACTCGCCGATTGACGTAGGCGTCAATCGGACCGTTCGGCGCATGCAAGTGCGGGTAAAACGCCTTGCTCCACGGTCGCCCGTCGCTCATGCGCAGGTTAGATTCAAGCCAATCGCCGAGCGGGGGACGCTCGCGCGGCTTGAATAGATCCATCGTGCGGGAGACCCAATCGAGTTCACTCATCCTTCGATCGCCCCTTCACCCGGACAAGTCGCATCCCGTAATCGTCATGTGTCGCGGTCGGCGCGACATCCTTTCGCAAGATTGGAGCGTTGTTCGCAAACGGGGAGTAGTCTACCTCGTGATGCCACCGATTGTATCTCCACACGACTTTGACGCAGTCCGGGTGCTGTTCTCGAAGCGATTCGGCAAACGCCCGGCGATGGTCCCCGCCGTTGTAAACGTTGTCCGTATTCCCGCCCTTCATCGCCTTGACGTTACGCACTCCGACGGTTGACGACTTGGCCATCAAGAGCGTCCGAAACAACAGCGTGCAGCAGCCGTCCTTCAACAACCGCAACGAAAGGTCCGTATCCTCATTGTATCGACCACGCCACCGATGCGGCAAATTGGTGTCGAGCAGAATGCACGAATAGACTCGGCTATTCAACAGGTACGGCGCATTCGGTTGAGTATCGTCTACAAACCCTTTGTGATGCGGCCCAGCCATCACAACATTCTCATACCGATCGACGTAATCTTCCATCGCACGGAAGAACCCGCCGCCGCGAACGACGAGTCGCCGGTTCTCCGTCATGCGAACGAAACTCACAATGTTATCGTCAATAGTCCAATGCCGTTTGACGCCACGGGCTTTTGCCCAGTCCCATATGAAATTCCTGGCCGGAATCGACCCTTGCCCGAGATCAGAGAACGGCATCCGCACAACGCGGCTTTCGCCGAGCAGTCTAGCGTATTCGTCGTACTCCTTGTCCTCAACGAAAAACCAATGCGTTACGCCCATGCGATCCAGCGCACGCCCCGTCTTTTGACAATCCGCGCGACCCTTGCTCGGAATGCAAACAGGATACCGGCTGTCCGTTTTCGGACCGTCGTATGCAATCGATCCGTCAAGCGGCTTGCGCGGCGGAAACCAAGCGGAATCGCTCCGCGTCGTCAAAGGAATGCCGACCTTTGCGGCGAACTCGGCGAGGTCTTCCGCCGTCAGGAAATTCATCGTGACGCGATACTGCGGCCGCGCATCACCGGCCGTGTAGTGAGGCATCCCCCACCAGTGGTCTTTCCATTCTTCCGCGACATCAAACAACGTCGCGCTCTTCGGCCGCTTGCGAAAGGGCTTCGTCGGAATCTTCGGCTCGTCTTCGCCGCTCATGCTATTCGACATCCTCATCCGCGCCCGCCTCAACCCATTGCGGACGCCACTCCGAAAACCTGGTCAACTCGCCGCGGATCAACACCGACACATCCTCGACCACATCGTCGGCCAATTCCGGCGGCAGCCGCGGACGCAACCGCTCGGCGATGCCCTCGAATTGCGTTCGCATGTCAAGCACCATTCCGGCCAGGATGCGCTCGACAATCTCAACGTCGACAAGGCGGCCTTCACTCAGATCGTTCGCAAGTTTCAACTTGCGCTTCGACTCTTGAATCCGTTCGATGTCGGCGGCAATCTTCGCTTCGCGTAGATCAGCGGCAACCGGCTCCGCGGCGCGATCCGGCCGAACGGCGCGGCCTTCCTCGATTCCGCACCACGCCTGCGCCTCAGCGATCGACGTTAGGGGCATGCCCTTGTTCGCGCGATTGCGAACCGTCAGCACGCAACATCCGAGCGCGTCGGCCAGTTGTTGGAGCGTTGGCCCGCCCTTGCCGGATCGTGTCGGTCGCGGCATACGTCACTTCCCAAACAAGTTCGGCACGGCCTGAAGGTTGAACTGCGCGAAGAAGACTTCGCCGACCGCGGGCGTGAACTTGACCGCCACATTGTACCACGGGATTTGCGGGTAATCTTCAAGGTCGGACGCCGGGAGAGTCGCCGCCGGGGCCTCGAATGCGAAATTGTATCCGGTCGTATCGACCGTCCAGCGGTCATCGGTTTGGAGCGTATCGAAAATCACAGCGGCAATGACCATCGCCGTTTCGACCACCTCATTCGCCGGGATGTCGACGTTGACGAATTTTGTCGTCCAGTCGCCGCGACGTTCTTCAAGCGGAACCGGGATCGACCACACCTCATAGTCGATATCGGTAAAGCTCGCCTGCACGACCGGCTCGCCGTCGGCGCCGAGAATGCGGGCCAACAGGACGAACGAACCGCCCTCGAAAACGATGCCTTTGGTTATTTTCGCGGCCACGTTCGCACCTCATACAGGCGGCAAGTCCAAATCGTCCATATCACATTGCAATTGCGCAAAGCTCACGCCCGGCACGAACACCTCGCCGACTTGATCGGTCAAGGCAGCAGGCGAATCGGCAACCGGCTCCGCGGCACCGACGGATTGTACCATCCCTGCCGCAGCGCCGATTGCGAATATCTCGCCGCCAAGAATATCAACGTCAAGATCCGTCCCGCCGACGAACACTTCACCGAGGGCGACCGTCGACGTTGTGACGTAGACCTCGGTGAGGTGCACGCAGTAAGGCCCAAGCACGAACCGCGGGCGGACCACATACGGCGAGCCGGTCCGCGGGGTCGACCACGCCGGGGGCGGCAGCGTGACGGCAGGGGCACGCCGCAACGGCGGCACGACTTCGAGCGGCGCGGACTGCCCGGACCGATACGGCCACGGCAGCGGAAATGATCTCCACCCCATTGCCGCCCCTTACGAAATCGAGGTCACGGGGTCCGCACCGGGAGTCAACCCAAGAGTCTTCGTGTAATGCGTCGTACTGCCGTCCGTCCGCTTGATTGTCCACGTCGTCGACGAAATATCGGACTCCAGTCCTCCAAGCACGATCGTCGCTAGGCAATGTTCCGGGGCCGAACCCTCGACGTTGCTCACGTTGCGACTCAGCACCGCGTCGGCAATCTCAGCCCCGGCGTCCGAAGCAAGCGACGCCGCCGTAATTGCGTTCGAGGCAATCGATGCAACGGCTACCGACGCCACGCCGGACGTGAGACTAATTTGCCCGGTTCCGGTGCCGGAACTGACCTTGACATAACCGGATGCGTCGGTCTGCAACGCATACGCGCCGCCGGTAATCGAGTCGCGGATATTGTTCCGCGCCGAATCGGCCAGCGCGTTGTTGTCGACCGCATCGGTCGTGATGGTTGTCGTGTTGACGGACGGCAGGCCACCTTCGAGGAGGGCCGTCGTGTTGGCCCACCGAATCACGTCGCCCTGGACGTACCCGCCGCCGGTCAACGTTAGAGGCGGAGAGTTGCGCCAATAGCCCACATCGGCGGGTGCCACTTCGTTGCTCGCCGTGGCGTACGTCTGGCCAAGCCCGACGACGGTATCGCCCGCCAGCCCGTCGTCGTGAATGTACGTCACGATCTCCGCGGCACTCCCGAGCGACGCGACGGAGCCGGAATACGAGCCAGCGTATTCGCTCGTGCCTTCGGTGAGTGTGATTTTGCTGTTGGCCAGCGTCGGGGCCGCCTGAAACGCGGTCGCCGCAACCGACCAACGGTAGCCGTCCGAAAGGCGTTTGATTGTGGCGAACAACGTCGCCCCGGTCGTGTACGTCGTGTTGATGTAAACGGCCATCAGTCACCCCCTCGGATCTTCACGCCGATTCCGCGAGCGTCGAGGATCGCTTGAGCGGCGTCGGGATTGACGTTCACCCAATCGAGGATGAGAGCCCCGACGAAATCGTTCCACACGCCGGTTCGCGTTTCGAGGTCGGTCGCCAGGTAAATTTCCGCGAGGATGTTGCGATCCTTGACCGGAGGGGGCGGGGGCGGCGGTTCGCGGTCCGTCACGTCGAGCGGGTCGGGTCGCTTCGCGTTCCACGCAAGGAATTCGGCGAAGTCTTTGTTCCGCGGATCTTGCGGGATACGTGCGCCGTCGCGGTCCCGGACGATGGATGCGACACCGGAGCGGAAGTCGTGTTCGACGGAATACATATCAAAGCTCCGACGCAAAATTGGCGTAAAAGCTGTTGCCGAATTTCGGCTGGCCCGTCCCGCCGGTCGTGCCGCTGAACGACGTTGCGGCCTGGAAAAACGGATGGAAATACAACGTGTCGCAGGTGAAGTTTACCGTGAGCGCCCCGGTGATCGTGAGATTGCCGGACGCATTATGGAAAAACGCAACCTGATTGCCCGAAGGGTCCGCCGCGACCCACGAAGGCGACGAAGACGAGGTGGTCGGAACCGCCCGCATCGGAGCGGGGAAGTTAAGTTCGCAAATCTCCAGCCACGCGGTCGTCAACTTGTAGCCCGAAAGATACCGCACTCCCGATGCCGAATACGTTTGCCAGCGATAAAAAAACCGGCAACATCGCAGGTATTCCGCGGTCGGATCGGGCGGCATCCACAACCGCGACTCGGCCCCGTGGAAGATGCCGACTTCCGTCACGTCGAGCGTGACGTTTTGGGCCATCGTCCCTTCGGACCAAATCATCACGATCAAATTGTTGCAACTCGCCGAGACCGTGCCCGTAAGCGTGAGGTCCGTCCAGGTGTTCGCCGTCGGCGTGACGGCCGCGGTTGCGACGATCGTCGTGGTCGTCGAAATGAAGAAATTACCGGTCGTGTAGGTGCCGCTCGTCCAGTCGTTGACGACATCGGAAGTCGGCAAGTCGGCCGTGCCGGTCCACTCGATCAAGGCGATGCGGATCGCCTGAGAGCTACTGCATTTCACACGGACCGGCACGCGCACGGCCTGCGACCGAAAACGTCGGGACGTGTCGGCGTCGAGGATTTGCGCCATGCCCGCCCGTTGGGCCGACGCCTGGTGCTGCTTGATCCGGCCGCAGTAGCGGGACCGCACGTCGCCGGTCTGCCGGGAACACTGCACGGCGGCCGTTTGCGTGAGGATATTCCAGCGGTCGAAACTGTAGGTGTCGTCCGTGTACGCCGTCTCCGTCGACTCGGTGCCGAGTTGGCGCTGGAAGATGTCGAACCCGCCGTTGTACACGGCGTTGTCCTGCGAATTCCACACCCACTGCACGTCCGCGCCGGAACCTTGCGTCCCGAGCACCTGCCCGGACGTGCCCGGCGAGAGCGTGCCGTAGGTCGTCGACGACGCACCTTGCAATAGACTCCCCTGCGCGGGCGTGAGACCAGCCAAGGAATCAAGCTGAGCGTCCCACGCCTGCACGTTGGTCCCGATGCCGAGCCCAAGGTTCGTGCGCGCCGTCGACGCATCGGTTGCTCCCGTGCCGCCGGACGCAACCGCAAGCGGCAGCGTCAATCGCTGTTGCGTGTTGATGCCCGGCATGAGATCACTCCTCGAACCGGAACGACGCGACCGCGGACACGCTCGCCGCAGCCGTTGCCCGTAGGCCAAGGCGGGCCCCGCCGTTGATGACGATTGGTTCGCCGAAGCGGGCTTGCCAGACGAACGACTGCTGAGGATGCACGTAGATCGTGCAAAGAATGTCGCCCGCCGTCGGCTCGCCCGATGCCGTGTGCTGGGCGGTCGTCTGGAGCGTTTCCGATCCGAGGTTCGGATCCTTGACCGGCGTGAGCGCCGACATCGTGCCCGCGGTCGTCTGCCGCAAGACGTCGACCTTGATCGGCTCGCCGGAAGGCGAAACGCCGTTGAACGCGATCGACCATTCGTTGACCAAGACCCGCGTATTCGTCGCGGCGACAAGCTGCAAGAGCGTCTTCGCGCTCGTGCCCGTGGAGATTGCCGCGGTCTGCGCCACCGCCCGGATTCCAGCCATCGACCCGCCCCCGCCGGTGTATCAAATTCGCAACGGTCCGCGAATCATTCTAATCTTCGCCGTCTCATCTTGCGACGGGAATTCCGTCTCGGCCGTCGCAAGATGAGACCTCAATGTCCGCAAACCCCCCCACCTGGAGCCCAGGCAGACGCAAAAACCGGGATCATCAACCAGATCGGAAGAGCGTCGT
>ERZ869925.880-NODE-880-length-16870-cov-5.116919_pt1 | contig 16870 bp, 20 predicted proteins | sample MGYA00579311_ERZ869925 | MGnify/ENA primary metagenome ERZ869925 (study PRJEB32216, sample SAMN09231817) | wastewater metagenome | place: USA: Maryland | collected 2016-07-30 | study: EMG produced TPA metagenomics assembly of the PRJNA472060 data set (Reclaimed...
CCGCCGCCGACGGCCGCGGCCTACCCGCTGAGGAGCGCGAGTTCGTCGACCGCACGTTTGCGGAGCTGGACGAGAAGCGCGCCACCATTGACACGCTGCTCGAGGCTGAGAAGCGTGAGCGCGAGATCGCTGAGTCCATGCGTGGGCTTGAGGACGTCGCCCGCCCCGTTGAGGCCCGCACCGCTGCAGCCGAGTCCGACGCCGACATCCTCCGTTCGCTGCTCATGGGTGAGCGCCGCGCGCACACGTTCAACTTCGAGAAGCGCGACCTCGCCCGCACCACGAGCAACGCCCCGGTGCCCACGTCCTTCTCGGACGCGGTCATCGACCAGGCCCGCCTCGTCGGCCCGATGCTTGACCCGTCGGTCGTGACCGTGCTGAACACGGCGTCCGGTGAGGACCTGGTCCTTCCGTCGCTCGCCAGCTGGTCGACCGCAGCCATTGAGGCTGAGGCCGCTGCCATTGACGAGTCGGACCCCGGCTTCGCCAAGACCACGCTGAAGGCTTACAAGTACGCCTTTATGGTCCAGGTGTCGCAGGAGTTCCTTTCCGACAGCAACATCGACGTCATCGGTTTCCTCGGTCAGCAGGCTGGCAACGCCATCGGCTATGCCGTCAACAACGCCCTCACCGTGGGCACCGGCACCGTTGAGCCCACCGGTATCGCTACGTCTGCGGCTGCTGGCATCACAGGCGGCACCGCCACCGCGACTGCAGGCACCGGGCATTTCACCGCTGACAACCTCATCGACCTCCTTTACTCGGTCGATGGTGCAGCCCGCCGCCTCCCCGGCTTCGGCTTCATGGCGAACGGTTCAAGCATCGGCGCGATCCGCAAGCTCAAGACGTCGGGCGGCGACTACGTCTTCGTTCCGACACTGGTTCCGGGATCTCCTGACACCCTCTTGGGTCACGCTCTGATTGAGAACCCCGCCATGGCGTCGGTTGGTTCTGGTGCCCGCAGCGTCCTCTGCGGCCATCTGCCCAGCTACTACGTCCGCACCGTTGGCGGTATTGAGGTTGCGCGGTCCTCGGACTACGCCTTCAACACCGGCCAGGAGAGTCTGCGTTTCACCATCCGCGTGGATGGTGCGCTGCCGCAGACGTCGCACGTCAAGCGGTTCACGGGCGGCACCGCCTAGTCACTAGGCACCTAGACGTGGATGGCCCCGCCTTTGCGCAGGGGGGCGGGGCCATCCACACCCCCTGCGCACACCTAGGAGAAACGGTGGCCAATGCCACGAAAGCCAAAAGAGCCAGTAATCCTGCACGCTCTGGGAACCCCGCTCGACGTGCCGCCACCCGAGAGGGAGCAGCTGCTACGCCGGGGACTGCTGCACGAAGAATCGTCTGGGCCAGCAACGCCCCCTGGGCGCCGACCGGATACGGCGAGCAAACGCAGCAAGTCGCGCGGCGCCTCGCAAAAGCCGGACACGAAGTAGCTATCGCAGCCAACTACGGGCTCGAAGGTTCCATCATGGAATGGGAAGGCCTCCCGGTCTACCCCCGCGGCCTTGACGTCTACTCGAACGACGTCATCCCCGCATACGCCATGGACTTCGGGCGCCCCACCGGCCGGCAGGCTCTCGTCATTACCCTCTTTGATTGCTGGGTTTTCAAGGGCGGCGGCTGGGACGTCCTCGAGCGCGTCGCCTCCTGGGTTCCCATTGACCACTTCCCCGCGCCGCAGCCTGTCCTTGACTGGCTCGCGCGGCCCAACGTCACCCCGATTGCCATGAGCAAGTTCGGGCACGACGCCATTGAGCGGTCAGGCACGCAGGCGCTCTACGTCCCCCACGCCATCGACACTGGCATCTTTAAGCCGACCGAGCTCATGGCTGGTAGCGACGGCCAGGTGCCCGCCCGTCAGTGGATGGGAGTCCCCGACGACTGTGTCGTCATTGGGATGGTTTCGGCAAACAAGGGCAGCGTCGACCGCAAATCGTTCGCCGAGTCTTTCCTCGCAGCCGGCATGGTCATGCAGGAAAACCCCGACGTGTGGCTTTACCTGCACACCGAGCCCACCCCGGCCATGTCAGGCATTGACCTTCGCGCCCTCCTTGGCGCGACAGGCGTGCCCATGGACCGGGTCAGGTTTCCCGACAACTACGCCTATCGCATGGGCATCCCGAAGGAAGCCCTTGCCGCGATCTACACCGCTATGGATGTGCTACTCCAGCCCAGCCGCGGCGAGGGCTTCGGCATCCCCGCCGTGGAGGCTCAGGCCTGCGGCACCCCCGTAATCGTGTCCAACGCGACCGCGCAGCCTGAGCTGGTCGGCGACGGCTGGCTCTGCGACGTCCAGCCCCAGTGGGACGTCGCCCAGGCGTGCTGGTTCTTCACACCCTCAGTCCCCAGCATTGTGGACAACCTCAAGGCTGCGGTCGCTCAAGGCCGAGGCCGATCCACCAAGGCCATCGAGTTCGCGCAGGCCTACGACGCCGACCGGGTCTTTGACGAATACTGGCGGCCCGCGCTTGAGGTGCTGCTATGACCGCCGTCGTCACGGGCGGGCTTGGCTTCATCGGCTCGCACCTAGTTGACCGCCTGCTTGACGAAGGCATGGACGTCCTCATCGTGGACGACTGCCGGACGAGTAAGCAGCGTGCCACCGAGCTGTGGCCGTCGGATAACCGGGTGCGTCTGGCCATGTTGGACGTGCGCGAGGTCGCCGACCTGCCCGTCACGCTCGAGGTCGTCTTTCACCTGGCTTCTCCGGTTGGCCCCGTAGGAGTTCTATCCCGAGCCGGCAAGATCACCCCCGAGGTGGTCGACGGGTCACGCAATGCCGCTAGGTGGGCCTCTCGCGCCTCTGTGCCGCTTATCGACGTGAGCACGTCTGAGGTGTACGGCGGCGGCGACCAGGGCCTCTGCGGCGAGCAAATGCCACGCATTGTGGAAGCGGGCGCGTGGGCGCGCTTGGAATACCAAACCGCGAAGCTCGCAGCCGAGGTCATGCTGCTCAACCAGCCTGAAGTTGACGTGCGCATTATCCGGCCGTTCAACGTGGCCGGACCCCGCCAGTCACCCCAAGGCGGATTCGTTCTCCCCCGGTTTGTTCAGCAAGCCCTCACCGGTAAGCCGGTCACGGTATACGCCCCGGGCACGCAGCGGCGGGCCTTGACGCACGTCCTCGACATCGTTGAGGGGATCTGGCTGGCCTACCGCAAAGGCACCCCGAACCGGGACTACAACCTTGGCAACCCAGGCAACACCTGCTCGGTGATGCAGCTCGCGCAAGAGGTCGTCGACTATTGCGGGCAGGGTGAGGTTGTCGTGCTGGACCCGGTCAGTCTCCACGGGCCGGAGTTCCGCGAGGCAGCCGAGAAGTTCCCCGACGCCCATCGCGCCGTGACGGAGCTGGGCTGGACCCCGACCCGCAGCCGCGCCGACATCATCCGTGACACGGTGGAATGGTCCCGTTGATCCCCGTCCTCGGTGTGCCCGTGCTCAACCGCGGGGACCTGGCCGAGCAAATGCTCGACAGCGTTGACGTTGACGTCAACGAGACGCTAATCATCTTGAACGGCAACCCGGACGAAACCCGCACTCACCTCGCGGGCCGTAACGTCACCTACCTAGACCCCGGTTTCAACCTCGGTGTGGCTGCCTCGTGGAATTTCATTGTCCGGGCGCGGCCGGCCGCCGACTGGTGGCTCATCGTCAACGCCGACATCACGTTCGGGACCGGCGACCTCGAGCGCCTAGTTGACGCCATGGGCAAGCCGGGTCCAAAGGTTGCCTGCCTGTACGAGTTCGGGGCCTTCGCCATAAACGCCGAAGCGGTCGACACCGTCGGCTGGTTCGACGAAAACTTCCACCCCATCTACTTCGAGGACAACGATTACCGGCGGCGCTGCCACCTCGCAGGCGTGCCCATCGTCACCTTGATTAGCCGCACCAGTCACCAGAATTCCGCGACCATCGCCAGCGGCTACGCGAAGCACAACGAGCGCACGTTCCCCCGGAATGGGGATTACTACGCGGCCAAATGGGGCGGCCCCCCTGGACATGAAACCCGCACGACGCCACCCGTGGTCACGCTTGACCGGCGGCGCCTCGTCGACAACGCCTGGACCTAAGAGGAGATCCCGTGGCAATCGCAAACGGCTACGCCACCTTGGCGCAGATCAAGTCCGCGCTGCGCATCCCCTCAGCCGACGCCACCGACGACGGCCTGCTTGAAATGGCAGTGGAGTCAGCGTCCCGGCTTATTGACGCCTACTGCGGCCGCAACTTCATCTACGGCGGCACCGCAGCCACCACCCGCTACTTCCACGCAGATGACCCCTACGTCGTCCAGATTGACGACGCCCGCTCCATCACGCAGGTCCAGACCTCAAGCAGCGAAGACGGCATCTACGACGTCACCTGGGACCTGACCCCGCACACCGGCGACATCCAGCCCGAACCCCTCAACGACTACGTCGGCGGCCTCACCTGGCCCTACACCCGGCTCCGCGCCATTGGTGATTACGTCTTCCCCGTCGACCGCGAGACGACGGTAAAGGTGACCGCCGTCTACGGCTGGCCCACCGTCCCCGTCACCGTGGCCCAGGCCTGCGTGCTCCAGTCCTCGAGGATCTTCACCCGTCTCCAGTCCCCCCTCGGCGTTGCCGGCTTCGGGGACATGGGCATCATGCGTGTCAGCCGCGGCCTTGACCCCGACGTCGCGCAGCTCATTGAGGGTTACCGGCGCTTCCGGGGTGTCGCGTGACCGCACTCACCGATCTGCGCAACGGCCTCGCCACCCGCCTCGCCACCATCACCGGGCTGCGCTCCAGCGCCTACATTCCCGATAACCCGCAGCCCCCCGTCGCCGTCGTCATGCCTGGCAGCATCACCTACGACACCGCATTCGGGCGTGGCTCAGACGAATACACGTTCAGCATCATGCTCATCGTTGGCCGCGTGGCCGACCGGGCATCACAGACCAACCTCGACGCCTACTGCGCTTCCAGCGGTAGCGCGTCGGTGAAGGCGGCAATTGAGGCCGACCGCTCCCTTGGGGGCAAAGCCTTGGACTGCCGAGTAACTCAAATGACGAACCAGGGCTCGTTGGCCATTGGGGACGTCACCTATCACACGGCCGAGTTCAATGTCTCGGTCATCGCCGCCGGCTAACTAGGAGAAGCAGCATGGCAAAGTTCATCGGCAAGAATCTTCGCGTGAAGGTCGGCGGGACCGAGCTCACGACGAACATCGCAAGCGTCGAGGTCACTGAGACTGTCGACGAAATCGACACGACATCTTTTGGCCAGGCAAGCCGCAGCAGGGTGGCCGGGCTCAAGGACGCCAGCGTCACCATTTCGTTCCATGCCGGATACGACGCCTCAGAGGCCAACACTGTCCTCGGGTCCGTCTTCGGTGGCACCGCCAACGTCGTCATCCTCGCGGGCACCACGCTCAGCCAGGGCACCGCAACGTCAGCCGCACCTCTCTACACGATCCCGGTCCTCTGCTCCCAGCAGACGCCCGTCAACGGCCAGGTCGGCGACCTCACCACGTTCGATGTGACGTGGCCTGCCGTCGGCGAAATCAGCAAGTCCACCGCCGGCACCTTCTAACCAAGGAGCACACCTTGCGCATCCAGTTCACCATCACCTATGCCGACGGTACGGCGGCCGAGGCTACGGCCTCGGTCGCCGACCAGGTGGCCTTCGAGCAGGCAACCGACCGCAGCATCGCCCGCATCGGCGACGACCCGCGACTCACCGACATGTGCTGGTTGGCGTGGCACTCGCTCAAGCGCGCCGGCAAGACGGGCCTGGACTTTGATCCGTGGCTTGAGACAGTAGATGGCGTTGAGATTGGTCAGGGCCGCATCGTCCCTTTGGAGGAGACGACAACGCCCACTGGCTCGTAGTCCACCTGGCCTACGAGTACGGCATCTCGCCGTCGCAAGTGCTGGCCGAGTCTGACCGCATGATCTTCACCATGTCCAAGTACCTCTCCTGGCGCGCACAGGAGGCAAGCCGGAAGGGGTAGCCGTGGAGATGACCATAAAGGTGAAAGGCGCCGACGAAGCGGTGCGTGTGCTTCAGACAATGGAGCCCATCTTCGCCAAGGAAATCAAGAAGGAGATCAGTTCTGCTGGTCGGCTTGTGGCTGACTACGCCAAAGAGATGGCACCGGGAGAGCCAACCATGCGTGGCTGGCGTGAGATCCCGGCCGCTCGGGGTCGCACTAGGGGCGGGGCTGGCTGGCCAGGATGGGAGAACCCGGGAGTTCGTGTCTCACGTCGAGGCGCCAGCGTGGTGATTGCCAGCACCGGGGCCGTAGCGGCTATCTACGAGTCAGCAGGGAAGAACGGCTTGGACGGCCTTTCCCCGACGGGCGGCCAGTTCATCCGCAATAACTCGCGCTACGGCCGACTCGTAAAGGCGGGCGAGCGCACTGGCCGCTTGATGATTCCCGCTATCAAGCACACCTATCCAGAAGTCATCAAGCGTATTCAAGAGGCCTGTGACCGGGCCGTGGAAGAAGCCAACAGGAGGCTCAACCCATGGCAGTAGGCGGCAGTGGCAAGGGCATCCAGATCGTTGTAGGTACCGACTACAACGACCGGGACCTCAAGCGCGCCCAGCGCGACCTTGACCGGCTCAAGCGCGAAGCAGCTGCATCGGCCACCCCCATGCAGAAATTGGGCACCACCATGCGCGGCATGGTTGGCCCAGCCTTTGCCATGGCTGGGGCAGCCGTTGGGGCATTCGCCATCAAGCTCGCCGTGGACGGCGTTCAGGCCGCCATGGAGGAGGAGCGGCAACTTGCCATCCTAAAGACCACGTTGGACAACGTGGGGCAAAGCTTTGCGATGGACGAGGTCAACACGTTCATCGACAACCTGCGCTTCGCTACTGGTGTCGCCGATGATGAGCTGCGGCCAGCGTTTGAGAAACTGGTTGGTGCGACAAAGGACGCGGGCCAGGCACAGCGCCTCCTCGCGGTCGCCGTTGATACCTCCGTTGGGTCTGGCAAGGACCTGAGCTCAGTCTCTATGGCGATGGCCAAGGCCGTCGCCGGATCGTCAACCGCACTCAAGCGCCTCATCCCCGAGCTCGATGCCACGACCATGGCTGGCGGTGGCGCCGACAAAGTCATCTCGGCTCTGACCGCTCGATTCGGCGGCTCCGCCAAGGCGGCCGCCGGAACCTTCGCCGGCCAATTGAAGCGCCTCCAAGACGGCTTTGCTGAGTTGAGCGAGTCCTTCGGCAAGGGATTCCTCGACCAGCTGGACGGTGGCACTGACACTGCCGACGGCATGGCCCAGGCCTTGCGCGACCTCCAGCCCTCCGTGGAGCAACTTGGTGCCTCACTGGGAGACGTGGCCAAGACACTTGCCGACAACCGCGATCTGATTGACTTGTTCACGCTGAGAATTCAGTCAGAGTTGGCGCAGGCGAGCGCGGCCATTGACTTGGTCGGGTTCGCCTGGAAGTCCATGGTCGGCGTCGTTACCGGGTCCTGGCCGGAAGACGAGACTGAGCGCGCCAGCAAGTCGGCATCCCAGATGGCCTATGAGTTTGGCCGCAGCGGCAAGGCCGCCGGCATCATGGCCGAGCTGGTAAAGACTGAGGCAGCCCCGGCCGTGTACCAGTTGGGCGACGAGGCGGCCGTCTCAACGGACGCCATGTCTTTGCTGCGCGCTGAGATCCGACGCACCACTACCCGCCTTGGTTTTCTCACGACAGCCTTTGACGATGCCAATGCGGCTATGGAACGTCGTGAGGCGATGCGTAGTTATCAAGAAGCCCTCAAGGCATTTATTGCCGATCCCAGCGCGGAGACTCGTGACGCCGCCGTAGGCGCGGCCATGGACATGGCCAACTCTTTTGAGGACCCAACCAAGCGCGCCAAGGTCACTGGTCAGGCGGTTGATGAGATCACAGCTGCCGCGCGTAAGGCTGGGGTAAATGTTCCGCCCGACCTGGCCAAGATTGGTGCGGCGGCAGCACAAGAGCTCACACCGGTCTCGGCGCTAAAGCAGGCATTGGAGCTCATTCCTGAGGACATCGTCACAAGGATTCGCGTAGAGACGACTTACTACGGCACGCCACCACCCGGCGGCTACCCCACGGGTAACGGCGCCACCAACGGATCTGCCTACGGCGGTTATGTCGGCGGCCACGGGGGCAGCCGCGCTGACGACGTCCCCGCCATGCTCTCGTCAGGCGAGTTTGTCGTCCAGGCGCCAGCCGTGTCCCGGTTCGGCCGCGGCTTCTTCGCCGCGCTCAACCAAGGCGTCAACCCCCTTGACGGAATGACGCCCTCTGTCGCTACCCGCGGCGGAGGGCTCACGATCAACGGCGGGATCAACGTGACGAGCGTCGCTGGCGAAGGCGCCGACGAGTCCCTTCCCCGTGCGCTGCGGCGCATGGCCTTCCTGGCAGGCATGAATGGCTGAGACGTACAAGATCAACTCCACCGACGTCACCACCTACCTGACCCATTTGCAGGTGATTGACGGCAGCATCGGCATCCCGCCTATGCGCCAGGACGACTACGTCGTGCCGGGCCGCACCGGGGCCATCGCGGCTACCCCGTGGTGGGGTCCTCGCGTCGTCACCTTCGGCGGCATCGTCGCCGGGTCTACCCGGGCGGCCATGCAGACCAACCTGAAGAGCCTCGGCTCCCTGGTACTCAACGGCGGAGACACCTTCACCATCTCCCGCACCCTGGACACGGCCGGCACCCCGACCCACACGGCCACTGCCCGCTACCTGGGCGGCCTGGAGCAGGCCGACGCCCTGTCCAACCGGGTGGCCCGTGTCGCCTTCGACATCCAGCTCATGGACGGGTTCTGGTACGAGTCGGCCTACACGGCGGGCACAGCCCTCGCCGGCACCACTGTGGTCAACGTGGTGGGCGACGCCCCCACGCAGGACGTGCAGCTCACCTACTCCATCGGCGCCGGCTCCCAGCGAGTCACCAACACCGCCTACCCCGGCCTGTCCCGGCTGACCCTCAAGCCCGGCAACAACACCCTCGTCGTCACCGGCGGCGGCACCGTGACTCTGCGCTACAAGGCGGCCTGGCTGTGACCCACCTGCGCCTCGACGTTTACGACCCCCTGAACCAGACCTATCAGGGCACCCTGACGCAGACACTCAGCAGCGAGTTCGTGGACGAGTTCAACCAGGCCGGCTTCGGCACCGTGACCGTGCCGCTGTTCTCCACCGAGGCTGGGCTCCTGGTCAAGGACGCCGTCGTCAGGGTCGTGTACCGGGACGAGGTCAGGTTCGCGTGGTTCGTGGAGACTCGTGATCGGGACCTTGCGAGCGGCAGTGGGCAGCAGACCCTGACCGCCTCGGGCAGGGGGCTCTTAGCGATCCTCGAGGATTGCGTTGTGTATCCGCAGGGAGGGCTCGCTGACTTCCTCGCCCCCGACCGCCCATTCAACTGGGCCTCGGGACCGGGTGACTGGCGCACGTCCGGCAACTACCAGGCCGCCCTCGGCGTGCAATGGAAGAACGACACCACCTCCCGTCGGAACCTCCCAGTGCGCTGGAAGGACCCCTCGGCGCAATGGATCTGGCGCACCAACCCGGAAACCGTCGTGCAGCGCGGAACCGTGAACTGGTTCTACCGCGACTTCACCCTCACCGACGCCAAGCGCATCAAGTTCTTCGCCAGCTGCGACAACCAAATGGACGTCTACCTTGACGGCCAGCAGATCATGTCCTCCAGCGACTTCGACAACGAGGCCGCGTCGTTCACGCAGATGGCCAGGTTCACGATCCGGCTCGGCATCGGCACGCACACCCTCGCCGCACGGGTCAAGAATGACAAGCCGTGGCAGCGGTACGACCTCGACGTCGCCACCGACGACAAGGTCTCCTGCTCCGGTCACGGCCTCGCCAACGGAACCCAGGTCACCATCACCGACAAGTCAGGCGCGGCGGGGCTGACTAAGGGCGACACCTATTTCGTGCGCGCCAAGACCGACGATGACTTTAAGCTGGCCACGACAAACTCCGACGGCACCATCGTCAATGTCACCAGCAAAGGCAAGGTCGACCTGCGGCTCAAGGTGGACAACACGGCCGGGTTCATCCTCACGGGCATCGAGGTGGACTCGGACGGTAAGGAAACTGACACCGTCGTTATCCGCACCAACACCAACTGGCAGGTCTCGTCCACGGAGCCTTATTGGCGCCCGGCCATGATCCTGCGGACCCTGGCTGCGGAGGCCGCTGCTCGCGGCGTCTACCGGATGAACCGCCTCACCTACGGCTTCGACATCTCCACACCCAGCAGCGGCTCGTGGACCACCGAAGTCGACCTCACGCTCAAGGTCGGAGCCACCCTGCTCACCGTCCTCGACGACATGGTCGACCTCGGTCACGACTTCTGGCTCAACCCGTCGACGCTCGAGCTCGAGGCCTGGGAGTCCCGCGGCACTGACCGATCAGCGACCGTGCTCCTCGACACGGGGCACAACCTCGCCCGGTTCTCCACCACCGTTGAGCGGCCCCTGAAGACGGTCGCCCTAGTGCGCACTAAGAGCGGCTGGCTCCGCACCGCCGACAACACCCTGCGGGACGCCAACGGCTGGCGCGAGACATTCCTTGAGTACGGCAACACAGCGTCTGAGGATGTGGCCAAGCGCAACGCCAACCGCGTCCTGGCCCGCACCGGAAAGACCCAGGTCATCGCCCAGGGCGTCGAGGTCGTGGTCACTACCGGCGCCGTCCCCTACGTCGACTTCACTGTCGGCGACGTCGTCGGTATTCCTGACCCGTCCGGGGCCGGTGTGCCTGGCAAGGCCCGGGTGTTGTCGATTGGCTTGAAGGAGGAAGGCGGCGGCGTGAGTTTCCAGCCTGAGCTCGAGGTGATCACCAGTGCCTAGCGGTGAGATGAGGCGCCCGCCCCAACTGTGGGAGCAGCGGCTCGCGAGGTTGACGTCCGTGCTCGGTGTCGGTCTGTCGAGCAGCGACACGACCGCGATCGTCCCACCAACCCCGGTACCGGGCGAGGGCGGTGGTGTCGAGCCTGCCCCGGTGACACCCGCGCCGGGGCTGTTCATCAAGCCTTCGACGCCGACTCTGCTCGGCAGCGTCCAGGGGATCAACGTTCTATGGGACGGGCTGAACAGCGCGGGTGAGATCTGGCCTTACGACACCTCGTGGGTCGAGATCCACATGTCGACTGCTGGGTCTGCGTTCACACCCGGGACCGCGACGTTGAAAGGCAGGCTCACCAGGCCGGGCTCGTATTTCGTCGGCGGGCTCACGGCTGGGACCACGTATTACTTCCGGCTCCGCGGTGCGGACCCGGAAGGCAGCGTCACGGACCCGAGCGACGCCGCGTCCGGGCTGACCGGTCAAACGATCCAAGGTGATCTAGGTCTTAGCTCTGTCGGTACGGCGCAGATCGCTTTCGATGCACGCACTATCGGTGGTGTGACGAACAGCGTCCAAGCGACGGCGCCTTCTAACCCGCTCCAGGGCGATGTGTGGCTCGACACGAGCTCGGGCACCGCAGTGATCCACAAGGTCTACAACGGGACGACCTGGGTGACTAATGCGTGGGGCTCGGCTTCCATCGCGGCGGGGCAGATCACAGCACTGCAGCTCGCCGCTGGGGCGGTCACGGCTGGCGCGATCACTGCCGGGACCGTGAACGGCTGGTACATCCAAGGCAGCACCGTGTCTGGCAACCAGATCATCGGTGGCACGATCACTGGCGGGTACATCTCCGGCGGGACGATGAACAGTGGGTTCATCTCCGGCGGTACCGTCGTCGGTACCAGGTTCGAGACCCGCTCTGGCAACACCTTCATCCGGATCGACGATGACGTCTCTGCCCCGTATGGGACGAACGACGCTATCGAGTTCTACGACGGTGGAGTGCGCAGGGCCATCCTCACCTGGGACCAGAGCGATGCGATGTTCGACATCTACGCGCCGTACATCGGCGTGTACTCGCTCACCGGCGGCACAACCACACTCGATGTCTCAGGTAAGATCGAAGCTGAGACGATGCAGGCCAACGACCTGCGTGGCAACGACACCATCGAGGTCAGCTTCTCCGGCGGGAACCGGGCATTCCGCGTCTCCAGCACCGGGGACGTGTTCTCCTACGGCGTCGACGCAGCCCCCACAACCAACGCAGCCAACGTCCGCGTCGGTGCCTCCGCGCAGCTACTAAAGTCGACATCGACCGAGCGAGTCAAGACCGACATCGTCGGGCTCGGTGGCGACCTCGAGGGTGTCGACCCGTCGAAGATCAGCAGCGAGCTCGCGAACGTCAACCCGTACGATGTCCTAGCTATCACCCCCGCCGAGTTCCAATCCCTGGCCCCCGTCGACAACGGACAGAGGGTGCTCGGTTTCATAGCTGAGAACGTCGCCACCGTCTTCCCTTGGGCAGCCGAATGGGACGAGGACGGGCTGCCCTCGTCGGTCGCTGACCGTCCTATCCTCGCGGCTCTGCTCGCGGTCGTGAAAGACCAGGCCGGCACCATCGAAGACTTGCGCTCCCGCATCGAAGCCCTGGAGGCGTAATGGCAATGCCCGCCAACGTCACGACCGTCGTCGTGCTCGGCACCTTCCTCACCCCCGAGGGCAACCCCTCGACGGGCACCGTCAGCTTTACGCCGTCCTCGTGGCTGCTCAACTCTGGCGCCAATGTCGCCATCCCCAACTCGACCGTTACCAAGACCCTCGGCACAGCCGGCAACTTCTCCGTCACTCTCCCGATCACCGACGACCCTGACCTGTCCCCTGGCGGCTGGATCTACACCGTCTCCGAGGTAGTCGACGGCGTCAGCCAGTCCTACAACATCGCCATCCCCGGCACCGTCGCGGCAGGCGGCACCGTGTACCTCGCCGACCTGGCGCCCGTGGCGCCGGCCGGGCCGGAGTATTACTCGCTGGCGAGCTCGCTGACTATCGGCACCGTGTCCACGCTCGCGGCCGGGTCAGCGGCCACCGCGACCATCACCGGGCTCGCCCCGTCCCAGGTGCTCAACCTTGGGATTCCCACCGGGCCGACCGGCAACACGGGACCGACCGGGCCGACCGGGCCGCAGGGCGCTACCGGGCCGACCGGCCCGCAGGGGTCTGCGGCCACCGTCACCGTCGGCACCGTCACCTCTGGCACCGCGGGCGGCACCCCCTCGGTGACCAACTCTGGCACGTCGGGCGCGGCCGTCCTCGACTTCGTCCTCGTCCCTGGCAACACGGGAGCGACCGGAGCTACCGGCCCGCAGGGGTCCGCGGCCACCGTCACCGTCGGCACCGTCGGCTTCGTCGACTACCCCGGCCCCGGCACCGTCACCAACTCCGGCACCTCCGGGTCAGCAGTCCTCAACTTCACCCTCGTCCGCGGCCCCCAGGGCGCCATCGGCGACCTCACCGCAGCTGCACCGCTGCGCTACATCGGGTCCGAATTTGGGCTCAACGTCGGCTCCGGCCTGGCCACCTCCGGCACCACCCTCGTCGCCGACTTCTCCGACGCCACCCCGACTGCGCTTGGTGCGGCCACGGCGGGCACCAGCGTCAAGCTCGCCCGCGGCGACCACCGCCACGCCGTGCCCAGCGCCGCCGACGTCGGCGCCGTAGGAACCGCAACCGCCATCACGGCAGGCACCGGCCTGGCGGGCGGCGGTGACCTGTCAACCTCGAGGACCCTCAACGTCGTCCTCTCCGACGCCACCCCGCTCGCCGTCGGCACCCCAGCCGCCGGCACGGCCACCAGCCCGGCCAGGGCGGACCACGTCCATGAGGGCACGACCCTCAGCTCGGCGACCCCGGCCGCCCTGGGCACTGCAGCTGCGGGAACCGCCAATACGGCCGCTCGAGGCGACCACGTCCACGCCATGCCTTCGGCCGCTGACGTGGGCGCTGTCGCTAACGCCCTATTTACCGCCCCCCGTCAACTTCTGTCCTCAACCGCCTCTGGCACTCCTGCCGTTATCGCCATTGAGGACGACCAACTCATCCTGTCCGCTCAGGTATTCAACTAGGGAGACACCGCTATGGCTCAGTTCACTAAGACCCTCCTTAGTGGGTCCACTCAGGGCAGGGGTATCAAGGTCGTCGCTACGGCATCGAGCGGCACGACGATCCACGCGACGGGCACCTCGTCGGCCACGATTGACGAGGTGTGGCTCTATGCCTACAACTCAGACACTTCGGCCCGCCTGCTCACGATCCAATGGGGTAACACGACCTCACCCGATGACGACATCAAGGTCACCATTCCCGCACAGTCTGGCCTCGTCCTCGTCGCTCCCGGTCTGACGCTGACGGGCACCGGGTCGGCGGCTAACACAATCCGCGCCTACGCGGCGGCGGCTAACGTCGTCACCATTCACGGCTACGTCAACAGGATCGCCTAATGTCTAGGCGGTCGCGTCTATTCGTAAGCACTCAGGTGAAGGATTGGGGGCAGTCGCCGCTCAGTCGTGTGCCCGATACGGACTTGACAGTGAATGTGCGCTACCTCGTCCTGGCTGGGGGCGGTGGGGGTGGTGGCTCGCTGAATGCCGCTTCCGGTGGAGGCGGTGCCGGTGGTTACCGATCAAATGTTCCCGGTGAAAACTCGGGCGGTGGTGCAAGTGCTGAAGCATCATTGACCGTCGCTCTGGGCACGGCTTTTGGTGTCACGGTCGGCGCTGGCGGTGCTGGCGGCTCTGGCACCGGCACAAGCGCAGGCACGAATGGGTCAAACTCGACGTTCTCCACTATCACTTCGACTGGCGGTGGTGGTGGTGGGTACAACGGTGGTGCGTCCGGTGGTTCTGGTGGTGGCGCTGGTCAGGGCAGCACGACTACCAACACAGGCGGCACCGCGACGACCGGACAGGGCTATGCCGGTGGCTCCATTACGTCGGGCCGTTCTGGTGGTGGTGGCGGTGCTGGTGGCGCGGGAGGCGGCTCAACTAACGGCAACACGGTTGGAAGCGGTGGCGTAGGCGTTTCTAGTTCGATTACTGGCAGCAGCGTGGCTCGTGGCGGTGGTGGCGGTGGCGGTAGGTCGCTTTCGTCGGGACATTCTGGCGGCACTGCTCAGGACGGCGGCGGGGCTGGCGCTGACTTTGACGTTGCAGCCGGTGGCTCTGGCACTGTAAATACGGGCGGCGGCGGTGGTGGCGGCTATGTTACTAGGGCGGCTGGCTCTGGCGGCTCCGGTGTGGTCATCCTGTCGATCCCCGAGGCGAATACCGCGACCTTTTCTGGTGGCGTGACGCAGACCTCCACCACGTCGGGCGGTCGCCGGATTTACACGATCACCGCTGCTGGTGTTTCTGACACCGTGACCTTTGCTTAGGAGTGACTGTGGCTCATTACGCATACCTAGACAGCAACAACGTCATCACTCAGGTCATCGTCGGCAAGGACGAGGGCGAGGACGGCGTCGACTGGGAGCAGTATTACGGCGCGGTTCGCACGTCGTACAACACTTACGGCGGTCAGCACGCTTACGGCGGGACGCCGTTCCGATACAACTACGCAGGCATTGGCTTCACTTTCGATCCCGACTTTGGCCCTGACGGTGCCTTCATCCCCCCGCAGCCGTACCCCTCATGGGTGCTCAACCCTGACACGGCCCTGTGGGACGCACCCGTGCCGATGCCCGAGGAGGGTGGCCCGTGGTCGTGGGACGAGGACACGACCTCATGGGTGGAGATGTCCTGAACCTAGGGGTTGCGGACACTTCTCATAGGCGGGCCATGAGCTCGGGCTATGAGAAGTGTCGGACCCGCGTGCCACCCTTGGAGCCATGATGACTTACGACGAAATCAACGCGGTCGTGTCCGAGCTCAAGCCCGGTGACCACATTTGGCTGCGGGTAGCCCACGAGTCAGGGCACACCGAGGACGCCACCGGCGTCGTCTGGGAGTCGGACAACGGCTACCTGTGCCTAGGGCCGCGCGTTATCCGCTGGCCCGAGGGAAAGCATCCTGAGGGCTTGCAGGCCCTCGCATTGCTGATCTCCCTGCTTGACGAGTGACGTGGGATTGGGCCGCGCTTGCGAGCGATTGTGGCCCAAGGCCCACGCCCCCGCGTGTCGGCCTGACCTCGATGTCGGGCAGGCTGGGAAACTAGGTCTGCGAGCCGCTGCTAGTAGCCGTTCGCACCGCCGCTGGCCCCCCGCCTTGTGCGGGGGCTAGCGTGCAACCTGCGCTAGGAGGATGAGGGCATGGAGTTGACTCAAGCCCAGGTAGTCATCATCGCTGATGCTCTCTCTCACATGATGGACTATCCCGCCGCTGGGGCTACCACGCCTGAGCAGGCGGCTGGGGTGCTGCGGAAGATTGACCCTGAGCATCCGGAGTTGCCATGACCCACGACCCGCTGTGTCCGACTCAGACGATGTGCAAGTGCAAGGACCAAGAGTGCTGGGATTGTAGGGAAGTTGTCCTGTGCCAATGCGAACTGATCGCTAAAGTTGTTGAACGCGAGCGAGCCATGTTTCTCCCTCTAGAAACCGAGCGGGGCGAGGATCATGTGGACTGGTGCCGTGACCTCGCCTGCTACGGCTGCGTTGAGGTGACCCCATGACCCACGACCCGCTCTGCCCCGCCCCTAGAGACTGGTGGCGCACCTGCATCTGCGACCTCGTCGCTCAGGTCAGGGATGAGGAGCGGTGGGCGACCGTTGAGGGTGCCGTGGTCATCGCTTCCCAGTCCGGTGCCAGCCCTGAGTTGGTGCAATTGTTGAGCGCCATGTACGAGAGGACCGAGGCTCCTGGTGATGCCGAGATGCGCCGTGAGGCTGCCGCCGAGTTGACTCGACTGGCGCAGGAGATGGGCTTCATCCCGTAGGTGTTACCGATCAGGTAACACGCCTATGTCCGTAACCGTCACATAAACGACTAACGTAACGCGATCCGTTACGTTGAGCCCGCGCGCTGTTCCGGC
>ERZ869925.882-NODE-882-length-16866-cov-3.745821_pt1 | contig 16866 bp, 14 predicted proteins | sample MGYA00579311_ERZ869925 | MGnify/ENA primary metagenome ERZ869925 (study PRJEB32216, sample SAMN09231817) | wastewater metagenome | place: USA: Maryland | collected 2016-07-30 | study: EMG produced TPA metagenomics assembly of the PRJNA472060 data set (Reclaimed...
CCTTTTAAATTTGAAGGAGAAGCTGATTTAAAACATCTCTATGATAATATTTATATTGGAGGTTATGGACAGAGAACTCAGAAAGAAACACACCAATGGATAAATGAACAATATAATTCAAAAATCATACCTGTGAATATGGTGGATGAATATTTATATCACTTAGACTGTTCTATTTTCCCTCTTAATAGAAATAAAACAATGATGTGTACTGAATTATTTGAAAAGAGTGAACTAAAAGAAATATCTAAAGTCACAGAAATAGTAGATATAGACATAGATGCGGCATATTCAGGAATATGTAATTCAGTTAGAATGGGGAATACTGTATTGTGTGCTTCTAATATTAGTGAATTAAAGAAAACAGATGAGGATTACGAATATGAAAGACACAAAATAGGAATATTAGAAAGAATATGTGCTAATGAAGGAATGGAACCTATATTCTTCAATTTATCAGAATATATGAAATCAGGAGCTATGTTAAGCTGTATGGTAATGCATTTAAATTATGAAGAAAACACACCTTTAGTATAATGGCAAAAAGTTTAGAAGAATGGTTAGATACGGATGTTGAAAAAGTTCTCAAATATCCAATAGATAGGTTATCAAATGAATTCTTTTTTAGGGACCCTTCTCGTCCTATGTTTATTGATAGCGAACATTTTTATTCACCTGCAGATGGAGTTATATTATATCAAAAAATAATACATAATCCTAAAGAGGCGATAGTAGAAATAAAAGGCCAAAATTACACTCTCCAAGATGTAATGGGTGATCCTGAATACAATAAACCTTCTTTAGTAATAGGAATATTTATGTCCTTTTATGATGTTCATATAAATAGAATTCCTTATAGTGGCATGTTAAGTTACAAACCATTGGATTCTATTGAAAGTAATAATAAGCCTATGTTAGCTTTAGAAAAAAGCTTATTAGATACAGTTATTAATCCTGACTGTATGGAATATCTTAAACATAATGAGCGTATGTTTAATAAAATATACATACCAGGCATGGATTATACATATTACCTAATTCAGATAGCTGATGAAGATGTAAATGTTATAGCACATTTTTCTCAAGATCAAAATGAATGTTTTGATCAGAATGAAAGATTTTCAATGATTAGGTGGGGTTCTCAAGTTGATTTGGTATTACCTTTAGATGAAGATTTTGATTTTGAATTATGTCAACCTGATCACTTCCATGTTGAAGCTGGTGTAGATAAATTGGTGAAAATTAAATTTAAGAATGAATGAGCTCAAACCATCACGATGACGAAGTTTTCAAAGAAAAAAGAAAACCTAAAAATCCTATAAAATTTCATATAACTTTAAATGAAGAACAAAAGCGAGCAAAAGAAATTATTTTAAATAGTACTATTAGTGTATTAAAGGGAAAAGCAGGGAGTGGTAAATCACTTTTAGCGGCTCAAGTAGCTTTAGATCTATTATTTAAAAGAGATGTAGAGAAAATAATAATTACCAGACCTACTGTTATCGCAGGAGCTGACATAGGATTTTTGCCTGGCGATATAAATCAGAAACTTGCGCCCTTTACTGCTCCTGTTTATGATAATATGCATAGGCTTTATGAAAAGGAGAAGATTGAAAAATTAGTAGTAGAAGGAGAAATAGACATTATTCCTGTAGCTTTTATGAGAGGTAGGAATTTTACTAATTGTTTAGTAATTATTGATGAAGCCCAAAATCTTACAGATTCGCAAATGGAACTTATACTTACTCGTTTATGCGTAGGTAGTAAAATAATTATTTGTGGAGATGCGTCTCAGATTGATTTGAAAGACAAAAAATCATCAGGATTTAGTTTTATTTGTCAAAACATGAAAGAAATAGAAGGGTTTTCTGTAATTACCTTAGAAACCAATCACAGACATCCAATGGTAGAAAAAATAATTGATATTTACAAAGGATTTAGATCCTAAATAGTCTCATCTTTCCATTCGGAAGAAGGAGATCGAGGAGGCGGTGAACCAAGATGTTCATCGCTTCTTGCATTCTCCATAAGAAAGGTCTTTATTTTTTCGCCATATTTATAAAAAATAGAAAATCATGAATATACCAATATGGGTTGGAAGTAGTTCATTTGCTGCAGTGTCGGCATCATGGTATGATAGTGGAAGTCAACCAAAACCTACATCTTTTGGATTCTATGATGGAGACAATGATTTTAAAATTGATGCTGATAAAGTGGCGGATTATTGTGCTCATAGATTAGGTTGGCCTATAATGGATGTAGAATTACAAGATATTAATTTTTATCGTGCTTTTGAAACTGCTGTTACTACTTATGGTAATGAATTATATGCATTTAGATTAAGAGATAATTTATTAACTGTAGAAGGATTATCTACTAGTTCTAATTTAAATAATGCTATAGTAAGTCCTAATTTATCTACTATTCTTCGGATTTCACAACAATATGGTGCTGAAGCAGGAGTAGGGGGTAATGTTACTTGGTATAGTGGTTCTGTGTTTCTTACAGGAAGTGTTCAAGATTATGATTTAAATGCTTGGGCTGTAGAACATAATATAAGTGCGAGCGATTTAGAAATAAGAAAAATATTTTATGAACAATCACCGGCCGTAACTAGAATATATGATCCCTATGCAGGTTCGGGATTAGGTAGCATGAATATGATTAATAGTTTTGGATGGGGAGGACAGAGCCCTGCTATTCAATTTATGTTAATGCCTATTAATTTTGATTTACAAATAATCCAATCAATTGAATTTAATGATCAAATAAGAAAATCTAATTTTAGCTTTGATTTAATTAATAATCTTCTTAGAATATTTCCTATTCCTGGAGATTCGGATACTGGATTAAGACTTTGGTTTAGATATTTAAAAAAATCTGATAGAATTTCAAATTCAGTTGCGCAACAACCAGACAGTGTTACTAACGTGTCTAATGTTCCTTATTCTAATCCTATATATTCTCAAATAAACTCAATAGGTCGTTCATGGATATTTGAATATGCAGTAGCATTAAGTAAAGAAATGTTAGGTTTAATTAGAGATAAATACAAAGAAAAACCTATTCCTAATGCTGATATAACATTAAATGGTAGTGATTTATTAGCTCAAGCTCAAGATGAGAGAAATAAATTAATTGAACGTTTAAGAGCATTTTTTGATGAGACATCAAGAAAAGCATCATTAGAGCGCCAATCAGAAGAAAATGAATTTGTAAATAAAACATTAATAAATATACCTAACTTAATTTACATAGGATAATGGCTATATTTGGAAGCTCACGTGATGTATCTTTTATTAGAAAAATAAATAGAGAATATCTAGGAGATATAGTAAATCAACAATGTGTATTTTACAAATATGATTTGGCTCAAAACAAATCTAACATATATGGTGAACCCGAAAATGGAAATAGAATATTCAAGGCACCAGTAATATTTAATTGTTTAATAAACAGAGGTGATCAAGAATTTACGTCAGATGAATTGGGTATAGATTTTAAAAGAGATTTAGATTTTTATTTATTAAGAGATGACTTAGTAGATGCTAATTTATTTCCCGAAATAGGCGATATAATTATGTATCATGAAGGTTATTTTGAAATATATAACTTAGTGGATAATCAATTATTTACTGGTAAAAATCCGGATTATCCTAATGAACCTAACCCTTTAAATACAGGATTGAGTAAATTTGGATATAGTGTATCAATAATATGTAAAACTCATTATATTGCTGTAGATAAGGCAAACATAATTAAGAGTAGATTAAATGGCTAAAAAACCACACCCTAAAACACAAAAAGAAATTAGTATTTCCCAACATACTCCTTATGATAAGGAAAGGGGAAATCCTAATGATGCTACAGCTAAGAACAGAGCGGACCAAAATTCATTTAAAGAAGATACAGTTAAACCAGTTTACATAGGGTTAGAAGATATAGATAATTCTGTTTTATATTACTTTGATAATGTAATTAAGCCTTTTGTAGAACAAAATAATGAACGTATTCCTGTTCCTGTGATTTATGGTTCTCCTGAAAGATGGAAATCATATCAAAAAGACGGATATTATCGTGATGCTCAAGGGAAAATTATGGCTCCTCTTATTATGTTTAAGATGGAATCGTTTGAAAAAGATAGAAGTAAAGGAAATAAATTAGATGCTAATAATCCTAATAATTTTCGGATTTCGGTAAAAAAATACTCAAATAAAAATAGTTATGATAATTTTAGTGTATTAACTAATAAAATACCTGAAAATACATACTATGCTACAATTATTCCTGATTATATCGATGTAACATATAAGTGTGTAATATTTACTAATTATGTACAACAATTAAATAAAGTAATAGAAGCTATTCAATATACTTCTGATGCTTATTGGGGAGATCCTGAAAGATTTTCATTTAATGCACATATAGATTCTTTTAATATTATTACTGAGCTTAATGTAGGAACTGACAGAATAGTAAAGAGTAGTTTCGACATTAAATTAAAGGGATATATTATTCCAAATAATATTCAAAAAGATACCAATTCAATAAAGAAATTTAGAGATAAATCTCAAGTAGTATTTGGAATAGAAACTTCAATACCTGGAGATACTTCTAATGAAATAGTAAGAAAACCTGTCTTTATAGATGGTCCTCAATATATTAGATTTGAACCTGTATTAATTAGAAATACAAACAATACTTTTACTATTGCCACTAAAGAAAGTGGTGAACGTTATATAATTCCACAAATAGAAATACCTTATGCAAATATAAGTGGAAGTTCATCATATATATATGCTAATGTAGTAAGTGGATCCACTAGTTTGATTATATCGGGCAATCAGATTCCTATTCCTAAATTTACTATATTTGAATCTAATGGAGTAACAGTTAATTCTTATAGAGACATAAGTTCTCCATTCTTCACTCTCCCTTCAGGAGGAGCTTCAAATCTATCAATAAATAATACACAAGGCGATGTTACTTTATTTATAATATCTAGTTCGTTTAATTTACCTAGAGTAACTATTAGATATAAAAATAGTGGAAGCGGAATTTCAGAATTTCTAACATATGTTTCGAGTTCTAACTCATATTCTAATATATTTTTAGATTATAATGGGCAATATTCTACTGCTTCTTTAATACCTAGTTTTAGTATATTTAGATCAGGAAGCGGCCAGTATGCTTCTAGAGATATATCTAATCCTCAATATGTAATAGCTCCTACAGAAATCCAAGATTCATTAGGAAACACATTATTATCTGGTTCTATATTTGCTTTTGATAGTTATAGTTTACCTCCTGTAATAATAAGATGGAGAGAAACTAATAATAATATAAGTACAATAGAAGCTAATATTATTAATGTAACTGGTACTCTTTCAGGTCAACGCCAATATGTTTATGAACAACCCGGAGGTCTTTTACCTATTCCTCGATTTGTAGTAGTTGAATCAACAGGTATTGTACGTGATTATAGAGACATTGCTAATCCTTCATATTCACTTAGTGAATTTAGTGTGGTAGCAAATAGTGAGTCTTTAATTTTCCCTTCTACTACAAGTTCTTGGAATGTATGGAATTTAGATTATTATTATTATACTAGCCAATCATTAACTAGTTCGGTTAATAATATAGTTTTAAAATTTAATAATAATTCATCTAGATTTAATTTTAAAGAAAATATTTCAGGTAGTCAGAATACACCTTTTGGACTATTTAATGTATTCCATTATGATTCGTCATCATATAAATTTACAAGTATAGTAAATCCAAATATTTATTTATCTGGTTCTTTAATAATAAATTCAAATAATACATATAATGCTACTATTAAAGACGGAACTACGGGTTCAATTCCTAATACTTATTTAAGAAATAGTGGTTCTACATGGACTTCTTCTATAGCTTCTGCAGTTACTAGTTCAATAGAAAATATAAAGATAAATATAAGTGGAAGTTCATCTATTATCCAAAGTTATTTCCCTTCATCTAGTCAAGAAGTATATACTATATTACCTACGTCTATAATATTACCTAATGGAAGTGGATCTTCTTCTATTTACAACCAAACAATAGATATAAGAACATATGCCTCAGGTATAGCTTACCAGTTTGGTAGACAGCTACATACAGGACAAACATCTTCGTTCAGAGCAGAGGATGAAGCGGATTATTATAATAATGGATTTTTTACATATAATAAACCTTTATACCCACAGAAATATGCCGAGTTATCGGGATCATCTTTTACTATATTGAAAGGAAATAATATATGGGGGAATACTAATAGATTTACAGATATAAGTGGTAGTCAAAGCTACGCAAATGATGTAATCCAAGATCATTTAACTGGATTAGAATGGTATAGAATAGTAAAAAGTGCTGTTACTTGGAATTTAGCAGTTACTAGTGCTTCTAATGCTACTGATGGAGGACGTACTGATTGGGTGCTTCCGGGAGTTAGAATATTAGATAGTATAACAGATGATGAATTGTCCGATCCTATAAACTATAGTCCGTTTAATATTATTTCTATTTTATGGACTAGTAGTACTCAAAAAAGTACTACTACTAACGCTTTTCGTTTTACAGCAGGTTCATTTACTGGAGTAGCAAAAACAGGTACGAATCCTTATATATATTGTCGTCGTTTTATTTAAAAATAATTATTATGAAAACACAAGTTTTAGATCAATTAGAAATAGACCAATTAAAAAAATATCAACTAGATACGAATACTCTTATAAATAATTTAGGGTTAATTGAATATAAAATACAAAGTTTATTGCTTGATAAAGAAGAACTTAAAAAATTAATATTAGAATTAAAAGCATCTGAAAAAAATATTCTTTCTCAACTTCAAAATAAATATGGTGAAGGAGAAATAAATTTAGATAAAGGAGAATTTATATCCCTATAAAAGGGTTTTGAAAATTTGTTCATATTTATAACAAAATTACAATTAAATGCCAGAATCATTAATATCACCAGGTATTTTACAAAGAGAAAACGATCAATCGTTTATTACTCGCCAACCGATAGCTGTAGGAGCTGCGATAATTGGTCCTACAGTTAAAGGACCTGTAGAAATACCCACATTAGTAACATCATATAGTCAATATAAAAACATATTTGGTTCTACTATAGTTAGTGGAAGTGATGTATATTCTTATTTTACTTCAATAGCTGCATATAATTATTTTAATAATGGAGGTGATTCTCTTTTAGTAGCTAGAGTAGTAAGTGGATCATATACTTCTGCTGTTAGTACTGCCATTAGTTCTAGTATAAGTGCGTCTCTACAACCTGCTTTTGTATTAGAAACTATATCTAAAGGTACAATAATGAATAGTACAGGAACTGAAGATTCCGGAGGTTCATTAATTAGCGGTACTTTAGATAATTTAAGATGGGAAATAGCCACATCTGACACCGCTTCTGGAACTTTTACTCTGTTAATAAGAAGAGGAGACGACGTTACTAATAATAAAATTATATTAGAATCATTTACCAATATATCATTAGATCCTAAAGCTTCTAATTTTATATCTAAAGTAATAGGAGATTACACACAAAATTACAATTCTACTAATAATCAAGTAGAAATATCTGGTAGTTACCCAAATGCTTCATCTTATGTTCGTGTTAAATCAATAAATAATTTAACTCCTGATTACTTTGATAATAACGGAGTTGCAAAAAATCAATACACAGGTTCTATGCCTCTAATTGCTAGTGGAACTTTTGGAGGAGCTACAGGAGCTATAGGAGCTGGTGTTAATTTTTATGAAAGAATCAATGCTACTAATACTCAAGGTATAGTATCTGCTAATTACAGTAATATGGTGGCATTAATGTCTAATAAAAATGATTATAAGTTCAACGTATTACTAACTCCAGGATTATATAACACAGATTATTCGGCAAGAATAACGGAAATAATTAACAATACTCAAAATAGAGGTGATTATATTTATGTAGTTGATATGGTTGGTTATGGTTCGACAATTACTTCTGTAACAGGACAAGCCAATTCTCGTAATACATCATATGCTGCTACTTATTGGCCTTGGCTTCAAATCGTAGAACCAGATAATGGAAAAAATGTATGGGTACCTGCTTCTACTTTAATAGGTGGAGTATATGCATTTAATGATAAAGCATCTGAACCTTGGTTTGCCCCCGCAGGGTTAAATAGAGGAGGATTAGGAGAAGTAATTAGAGCAGAAAGAAAATTAACTTCTGATAATAGAGATACTTTATATACTAATAAAGTTAACCCAATAGCAACATTCCCAGGTATTGGTATTGCGGTGTATGGTCAAAAAACATTACAAACTAAAGCGAGTGCATTAGATAGAGTTAATGTAAGAAGATTATTAATTGAATTAAAATCGTTTATTGGTCAAGTAGCAGAAACATTAGTGTTTGAACAAAATACAATAGCAACAAGAAATAATTTCTTAGCAAAAGTAAATCCTTATTTAGAAAATGTTCAACAAAGACAAGGATTATATGCTTTTAAAGTTGTTATGGATGATACTAATAACACTGCAGATATAATCGATAGAAATCAATTAGTAGGTCAAATATATTTAAAACCAACTAAGACAGCTGAATTTATATTATTAGACTTTAACATCTTACCTACAGGAGCTGAATTCCCTAGTTAAATTTTTCTTTTGCAATATGTATAATAAATTAAAATAAAATATGGCAATATTAGATCCAAATGAAATCTTTTTTACTAGCTTTGAGCCTAAAGTAAAAAATAGATTTATGATGTATATAGATGGAATTCCTAGCTATTTAATTAAATCAGTTAGTGGAATTAGTTTTGATCAGGGTGAAATTAAAATGAATCATCTTAACGTATATCGTAAAATAAAAGGTAAAGGAACCTGGGGGGATGTAACTATTTCACTATATGATCCTATCACTCCATCAGGAGGTCAAGCAGTAATGGAATGGGTTCGTCTTCACCATGAATCTGTAACAGGACGTGACGGTTATTCTGATTTCTATAAAAAAGATGTTAGTTTAAACGTTGTTGGGCCTCTTGGAGATATAGTTAGTGAAATTATTATTAAGGGTAGTTTTATTAAATCTTTTAATTTAGGAGATTATTCATGGGACACTGATGCTGAAGCACAAAGTATTGAAGTAGTATTAGGTATGGATTATTGTATCTATAACTTTTAATACGCTAATATTATTAGATCTAAAACCCCCGAAAGGGGGTTTTTGATTTTAATTTGATATTATAAATAAATGTATGTATATTTGATTAAATTAAATAAAAAATGAATGAATTTCCAACAGAAATAATAGAATTACCATCTAAAGGGATAGTATATCCTGAATCAAATCCTTTATCTAGTGGTAAGATAGAAATGAAGTATATGACCGCATTTCATGAAGATATATTAACTAATCAAAATTATATTAAACAAAATATAGTTTTAGATAAATTATTACAATCATTAATAGTAAGTAAAATAAACTATAATGATTTACTTCTAGGAGACAAAAATGCATTGTTGGTAGCGGCGCGAATTTTAGGTTATGGAAAAGATTATACATTTAAATATAATAATCAAGAATTTACTATAGATTTATCTAAATTAGAGCCAAAATTAATAGATGTTCCTACTAAAGGAAAAAATGAATTTAAATTTACACTACCTAAATCAGGTGTTGATATAACATTTAAATTATTAACTATTGGGGATGAACAAAAAATTAATCAAGAATTAGAAGGATTAAAGAAAATTAATAAAAATAATGTGCCCGAATTATCTACTCGGTTAAAATATATGATAACGGCAGTAGGAGATAAAACAGATGCTAAAGAAATAAGAAATTTCATTGATAATCATTTTTTAGCTATGGATACTCGAGCATTTAGAGAATATATTAAAAAAATTAACCCTAATATAGATTTAACTTTTACTTATGAAGAAGATGGCCTAGTGGAGAAGGTAGATATCCCGATTGGGGTAGACTTTTTTTGGCCTGACGCCGGAATATAGAAAGCAGTTATATACTATAATCCATGATATAGTATTTTTTGGTAAAGGAGGTTATTCATTTATGGAAGTATATAATTTTCCAATTAATATACGAAAATTTATATTTCAACAAATTAAAGAATTCTATGAAAAAGAAAATAAACCTGTTAATCAATTGGAAGATTTAGATGGTTTAAAATCAATATTCTCAAAAGCTAAAGCTTCGTAAAACGAGGCTTTTGTTTTCATATATGTATAATAAAATATTCAATGGCCGACGAATTTGAAGATTTAAATAAATCTCAAAAAGAATTTACAGATAACTTTAAAGAAAGTATGGACTTTCTTAGAGATGCAATTGTGAGTTTGGGAGATCGTCTTAATGAAGCATTAAAACAAGGTATAGCTAATACAAATCAATTGGATGATGCTACTAAAAGAGTAGCTAATAGATATCGAAGAGAATTAGAAGGATCTATTGATAAAGTTATTATTGGTACTGATACATTAAAAGAACTCCAATTAAAAGTAAATAAAGGTTTAGATATTAGTAAAGATATATCTAGTGAAATTAATAAACTAGAAACAGAAAAAGAAAAAATATTATCTAGAGTTGAATCTTTAAAAAGACAAGGAATTGATTTGGAAGAAGAAACTCAAACATTACTTAAATTCCATATCCAGGATCAAAATTATATATTAAAAAATTTACAAAAAGAAAATAAAGCAAGAGAAGATTCTTTAGGATTATTAGGAAAACTAGCAGAAGGATCAGAACATGTATTACAACATGTGGATAAATCTGGAAAACTTAGTAAAGCTTTAGGATTAGAAGATGCTATCCATAAAACTCGAGAATTTGCAACACATATAACTAACTCAGGCAAACAAACTGCGGGATTAGGAGGAAAAATGCAAATTGCAAGTAATTTAATAGGTAATATTGGAAAAAATTTACTAAAAGCATTTGGTCCTTTATGGATAGTAGCAGAAATCTTAGAAACTATTATTCATATGGATAAAGTTGTAGGAGAAACTGCTAAAAAATTAGGTGTATCATACAATGAAGCATTTAAATTAAAAGGAGAAATGTCCAAAGTAGCAGTTACATCTAATGATGTTTTTTCTACTTCACAAAATATTTTAGAGGCTTATCTTGCAATAAATGAAAGTTTAGGTACTCGAGTTCAGTTAAGCAATGAAGAATTAATAACATTTAATGAATTAACTAAAAGAGCAGGTTATTCTGTAGAATTAGCTAATGAATTAGTTAAATTAGGAGCTCTTACTGGAAAATCAAGTAAAGAACAAAGTAAAGAATTTTTAGGTCAAGCTAGAGCAATTGCTTCTCAAAATAAATTAGTTTTAAATGAAAAACAATTATTTGAAGGAATAACTAAGTTATCATCTAATATAAAATTAACTTTAAATGCTTCTACAGAAAAAATAGCAGAGGCAGTAGTAAAAGCCAAACAGTTAGGATTAGAATTAGGGAAAATAGATGGTATTGCTAATTCATTATTGGATTTTGAGTCTTCATTATCATCAGAAGTAACTGCTCAATTATTTACTGGAAAAGAATATGACCTGGATTTAGCTAGAAGATATGCTTTAGAAGATAATATGGTAGGTTTAGCTGAAGAAATGTCCAAACATATAGGAACATCAGCTGAATGGAGTAAGAAAAATCGTATGGAAAAAGAGGCAGAAGCCGCGGTTTGGGGAATGAATAAAGATGACATAGCCCAAATAATAATGGATAGAGAAGTTCTCCAGAAATTATCAGCTAAAGATGGAGAAACAGCAAAACAAGCATGGGATAGAGCAGTTAAAGAGAAAGGTTTAATGGGAGCCAAAATTGCATTACAGGATGAAGTATTAGCTAATCAGATGGCTAGTACATCAATGCAAGAAGAATTTAATCAATTAATTGAAAAATTAAAAGAAATATTTGTAGATATAGCTAAACCTTTAATGGCTATAATTAAACCCATTGCTGATGTGTTAGTACCTGCTTTATCTTTTATTGGAAGAATAATTCAAACCGTATTAGTTCCTGTTACTTGGGCGTTTAAAAAAGTATGGGAAGGAGTAGTTGAAATTTTTAGTCCTTTAGGTGATTTATTTAATGAATTTAAATCTTTATTAAACGATTTAGGTATAGAAGGAAAAGATTTTAAAATGATAGTCAAAGCAATTGGTGCTTCATTTTCTACAATACTAGGAGTAACTGTGACTATAGGTAAAGCTATTGTTAAATTTTTAATAGAACCTTTAAAAGGAATAGGAAAATTAGTAAAAGGAATTGTAAAAATATTTAAAGGCGATTTTGAAGGAGGGATAAAAGACATTAGTGAATCCATGGCTAAATTTATAATGAGTCCTTTCCAACTTATAACAGATTTAGTCATAGGTACCATTAATAAAGTAATTAAAGAAGTAAATGAATTAAAAATACCTGGTATAAAAATAGAAACAATTCCTGTTCCCGACTTAGCTAGCCTTTTACCTAAAGTAAATGATGCTATTATCCCTCCAGGTAATAATAGAATACTAACAAGACCTGAAGGTTCAATTAGATTAAATGATAAGGATACGATAATTGCTGGTACAAATCTAAATAAAGAAACTAATACCAATAAAACTAAAGAAACTAAATCTACAAATGTTCATGTTGTTGACAATAAAGAAATACTTAATGAGATAAAATCTGTGTTAATTCAATTATTGAATAAAGATTCAGATATTTATTTAGATGGATTAAAAATAGGAGATATATTAAGTACAGGAAGAGCATCATATCAATAAAATTAAAACTATAATAAAAATGGGACTATTAGATATATTTAAAAAGAAAGGATCTGTTTTAACAGATTTAGACGGACAAACTCCTAAAAAATATGATGGAGTAACAAAATTAAATCCTCAAGGACTTAAAAAATCACAATTAGACTTAGACGGACAAACTCCTAAAAAATATACAGATAATTTACCAAAATAATGCCTTTAATAGATTTAAAAACAAATCTTAAATCTTTAAAATACGGAAGTGATAGAAAAAAAGGAGGAAGTAGTAGCCAACCATACATAGTTATTCCTATTCCGTCTCAAGAAGATTCTCTAACTGATAAACTAAAATATGGAACTGGAGGTCCTGATATTTTAGTTAGGGGAGGAACTCTTGCACCTCAAAAAATAATTGATGATACTCTTAGAATATCAAAATTTTTTACAGATCCTAAATCAGCTCGAGGTATATTATTTTCAGTAAATCAAAATATTTTATCAAGAACTGGGGTCAAGACTGAAGCTAGTTTTGGTCCTTCGTTTGGAGGAGGATTAATTAATAATGGAATTTATAATCCAATAAATACATTAACTCAAATAAATGCTAATTTATCTAATTTTCATTTAAATCAAAAAGGTTTAGATCCTACAGATTTTAGTTCATTAGGATTAAATAAATATTTTAATGTAGTTAAAAAAAATGATAATGAAAATAATAATAGGTTAGTAAATTTATTTAAGACAAGAATAAATGTATTAAATCTAGATCCTGTTTTAATTAAATATTCTGGAGGACCTGGATCTGTTTTAGGTATAGGAAATACGAATATTAAAATAGCAGATCAAAAAACAGGAATAAATAATACTCTAAATTCATTAAATAAAGGATATTTTTTAAAAGGAGGTCTAAACAATTCTCTTACTTCTAGAACAGACATCCAATTTAATGGAAATAAATTATTAGGAGCTAGTGATGCTGCATTTGTTAACATGGATTTAAAAAATCCAATAGACAATGGATTTAATTTTCCTGAAGGACAACAAACAAGATATTATGGTCCTCAAGATAATAATTCTACTTTATCTATAGATAGTAAAAATATACATCTCCCCACATATCAGACTCAACAAAAATCTTGGAGAAAAATAGACAATAATGAAGCAGGAGGGACTACTTTCTATGGATTACATCCTTGGGGGACTGAAGATTTTGGGGAAAAAGACATAATTAAATTTTTCATTACAATTATTGATAATACCACTCCAGGCCCCAATAATCAAATATTGTATTTTCCTGCATTGATAGAATCATTAAATGATAATTTTACAGCTGATTGGAATTCTCAAAGATATATAGGACGAGGTGAAGAATTTTTTACTTACGATGGTTTCTCCAGAGAAATACCATTATCTTTTAAAGTACATGCTAGAGATCGAAAATATTTAAACAAAATGTATGATAATTTAAATATTTTAACGTCAGCATTAACTCCAAACTATACAGAAGATGGATTTATGAGAGGAAATATATTTAAAATAACAATAGGAGAATATATAAGTGATTTACCTGGAATAATAAATAATCTAAATTTTAATATTCCTCAAGAAACAACATGGGATATTGACGCAGGTTTACCTCAATATATAGATGTAAGTTTAAATTTTAAACCAATTCATAACTTTTTACCATCTAAAGGAGCTAGATTTATAGCTAAAGACATAATAGATCCAGAAACTTTATGAAAAGATACCAAAACATAAAAGAAGTAAAAACAATCACAGATAAAGGTAATTTTAGTTTTAGATATTATAAAGAAAACAAATATCCTGAAATTCCTGAATCTGAAAATGATATTTATGTAATTACTAATCAAAGTGATAGATATGATCTATTAGCCCAACAATATTATCAAGACTTTAATTTATGGTGGATAATTTCATGTGCTAACCCTGAATTAGGATTTGATTCAATAAATATACCTCCTGGAACTCAAGTTAGAATTCCAATTCAACTTCAACAAATATTATCTGATTATATCAAATTAAATAATCTATGAATGGAAATATATTAGGTGAAGAACCTAGTGAGGTTTTTACTAAACAAATAAAAATAAGACAGGAAAAACTAGCATTAAAAGAAATACCTGATGATGTCATTACTTGGTATTCGTCTAAAAATGTATGGTTGCGGTTAGCGTCTTCAGTTAATAAAAACGGAAGTGATTTATTAGCCAAAAATAATATTTTATTTGGAGGAACTCTAGGATATAATAATGTAGAGGGTAAAGAAAAATGGTCATTAAAACCAGGATTTACTGATATAAATTCATCCTATGATAAAACTCAATATGGTTTTAAACCTATGCCTGGAATAATAGAAGCTAAAATTACAGGAAATGCAGGGAATGCTAAAATTAAAATAGCAGATATTAAAATTAAAGTATATTCACCAGAACAGTTAGAAATAATAGAACAATTATATTTAAGATTAAAATATTCCATATTATTAGAATGGGGTCATACTATTTATTTAAATAATAATGGAAACACACAGACATTTAATAATTTTACAACTAAACCATTTATTGATTTATTCACTCCGGGTATAACACAACAAAAAATATTAGAAGACATAGAATTAGAAAGACAAAATTATTATGGTAATTACGATGGTTTTTTTGGTTCAGTAACATCATTTAATTACAACTTTAACCAAGATGGGAGTTATGATGTCAATTTAACCGCTGTAACTCAAGGAGACATATTAGAATCAATGACTGTAGGAGTAGCAGATAACCAAAATAAAACAGAAACTAATAAACCAGTCATTGAATTAACTAAAGATATTACTAGATTTAATAAATTCTTACAAGACATAACTATTAAACCACAAGAAGAAGTTAAAAAACTATATAATTTAACTCATCCTAATAGTGTTTTTTATGTTAAAAATTTTAAAAGTAGTAATGGTTGGTTATGGGTTAGAGAAACAAATACTCAATATTATATTACTTTAGGGGGTTTATTAGAATATTTAGAAAAAAATAGAAATATATTTGCTAAAAATCAATCTTATTTAAGATACAATTATGACCCTGAAACTAATTTATGTCTGACATATCCTGGCCATATTTCGGCTGACCCTAGAATATGTTTAATTCCTGTAACTAATCCTAAAACAAATGAAGTTTTACAAAAACATTTTGATAGATTTAAAATAAATGATAATCCATATTTAGGTAGATTAATGTGTATGTTGATAAATGTAGATTTTTTATCTAATTTACTAATATCATTAAGACGCAAAAATGGAGGGGGTATTATGTTATATGATTTTTTAACTAATATTTTATTAGAAATAAATGATACATTAGGAAATCAAAATAAACTAGATTTACATTATGATGTTGAAACTGGAGAAATAAAGATATTAGAATTAGCTCCTTTAAATTATAAAAATTTTAAACCAACTAAACCTCGAGCTGAATTTAACTTATTTGGTATTGGAAATTTTATTAAAGAAGTTAATTTTAACGTATCTCCTTCCAAAGAAATGGCATCTATGTTAGCTATCGGAGCTGCGTCTAATGGCAATCAACCAGGAACTAATGCAACTGCAGTATCTCAATATAATAAAGATTTAGGATTAGAGGACAGGACATTTCCTACAAAAAATACATTAGAAGGCAATAAACCCCCAAATCCTAACAATATTATAGACAAGATTTCTAATGCATTAGAATTAACATATAAAAATAAAGACATAAATAAGGAAACTATTGAAGTTTTAAAATCAATAAATAAAGAATATGGTGAATATACTATAGGACAATTAACGGAAAAAGGAAATATTGCTGCTCCTTTTTTTCTACCATTTAATTTAAGTTTAAATTTAGACGGCATATCAGGAATTAAATTTATGCAAAAAATTGACGTATCTCCTTCATCTATTAAGATATTACCTTCTTACTATAAAGACAAAGAGGGAAATCCTATAGCTAATATGTATATAAAGGGAATTGATCATACTATTAGGAATAACAGATGGGAAACTCAGCTT
>ERZ869925.883-NODE-883-length-16832-cov-17.846039_pt1 | contig 16832 bp, 19 predicted proteins | sample MGYA00579311_ERZ869925 | MGnify/ENA primary metagenome ERZ869925 (study PRJEB32216, sample SAMN09231817) | wastewater metagenome | place: USA: Maryland | collected 2016-07-30 | study: EMG produced TPA metagenomics assembly of the PRJNA472060 data set (Reclaimed...
CCGACGTATGCGATCGTCAACGCCGAGTTGATTTCGTTCGTCGTCGTCCACGTCGCGACGCTGAACCGATTTGTCGTGTTCGTGTCTTCGAGCGACGATCGCGTAAGGCTAATTTCGTAGATGTTGCGCGTGAGGTTCTGTTTGCGAAACGTGCGCGTGTGATTCGACTTGATTGTGGACGGCCCGATCTCGACGAACTCCGCGACCTCCGATGCTGAATTGCCCTTGATGCGATAGCGCAACGTGCCGAGCCACGAATACGGCTGCGAGTTGCCCGCGCTGTCGAGTTTGTAGAGACCAGCCGGGAAGTTGACGTTGATCTCGAAGGCGTCGATTTCGGCGCTCGTCGTGTACGTCACCGTATCGACGTTCTCTGCGATCGTCGTCGTGTTGTTCGATCCCGCGACCGTGCGCCGAAGCCCCGCGTTCACCGATCCCGACACTACGGATTCCTCGAATCCCGGAATCGGATCTTGCGTGAGCGTTCCGAGTCGCGTCGATACGCGCGCGGTCGGATAGCCGCCGATCGGGTTGCCGTTGATGAGGATGTTTGACCCAAAGAGCGACGATGGCGCATTCGTTTGATCGGTCGTCTGTCCACCGATGGAATAGATCGGCCCTTCGCCCAACGAAATGAGCATGTAGAGCCGCGACCGATACTGTGAATCGGTGCGTTGAAATACTTGGATGATCTGCCCGCCGACGAGATGTTCGCCGTAACAGACGGGAATCACGTTGCCCGGGGAAACAGTATTGCGCGGACCGCCCAAGTCGAACGACGGCCGATCGGGGTCGTTCGTGAATTTCGTTTTCTTCGGTGCCGCAATGAGTCGCGAGAGGTACGCGAGGACGCCACCGACGAGAAGATTCCCGGCGAGCGCGAGAGCGCCCGCGCCAAAAGCGCCGAGTCCACCCGCAATGCCAAGTCCGAGAAACGAGATCGCGCCACCGCCGCCCGAAAACCCTGGTGCGTCAATTGGGGCCAATTCATTTGGAACGCGCGCCACGGTCGGCGTCCAAAAACTGAGGATCGACCCATTGGGAAATCGGTCGGCCCTTTCAACAACGACCCCCATCGTGTGATGCGCATGCAAGATTCGATCGGGATCGACAATAACTCCGACGTGGTAGCTTTTGCCCAATCGGATAAGCACGGCATCAAACGTCTTCGGCTCGTTTGTTTGCGCCCAGGAGCCGCACCACGCCTCTTTGAAGTCGTGACCAGCCTTCCCGTTGTCGTATGCCTCAACGGGGTCGCGAACGTCGTAACCGACGCGGCGTTGAACTTCCAAGACGATGCCGAGGCAATCGTAGGACGGTCCACGGCCGCCGTGCGCGAACGGTGCGCCGACGAGATCTTGCCAGATTGTTGCGGTCGCGTTCGTCAAGTCAATTCCGCCCTGATGACAATCGTCTCTGGAATGTCGCCTTCTCTTTGTTCTCCCGGAACCTCGAAGAGAAGAACCAATTCATCCGATGCGTGGTCGTATCGAGACTCGAGGATTCTCGCGTTCTTTGGAAGTCCTTCGATGATCTTGAAAGACGACTCTCGATTCCCCACCGCAAGCCATTCGACGACGTAGCTTCCGCAAAACCGAACGAACACCTTTTTCATACGTAAGGCCCCTTTGCTATCGACGGATGCCCGCCGAACCTGAGCGGATGCAAGCGCGCCTTGCCCGCGTTCACTTCATCGGTCCCGTGGACGATACACCCGTTAGCGCCCGTAAGCGTCCCGTCGCATGTCGAGATCGCGCCCGATCGCGTCGTGTCGTACCCGCACTCGGCTCCGCCATACGTCGGCAGCCATCGGCATCGCGAACGGTTGTATCGGTTGCCCGGGAAGTCAACGTCGAACGCGTTCACTTGGCCGAGGACGATCGAGCACATGATGCCCGAGCCCTTGACGATGTTTCGCAGTTTGAATCGGTCGGTATATCCCGACGTGAGATCGGCCGTATTGACGCAATGAAGATTCACCGTCGCGCCCTTGAGATCGGTCAGGCGAACGGTCGATTGAAATAGCTCAACGTTCGCACACTCAACAATCACGTCGATAACGTCGCCCTCATTCGACCGCTCAAGTTCAGCGCGTGCCATCGGGAACGGCGAATAGACGTATCCGCCGAACGTGATCGGCGCGGTGTTCGACGTGATGCGATAGCAATTCGTCGCCGAGTATCGGATCTCATAGAGCTCGACCCACGCCGACGACGAATTGAGCTTGAGCCGTTGCGTTTGGAGTCCTGCGGTCTCTGTGCGACTCACGAGGCTTTAACCTCCTCGAAGACCGCTTCGCAGTTGTAGACGTTCGGCGCGACTTGCGTACGCCGGAACGTGTCTTCAACGAATCGAACGTAGTACGTCGTTCCATCGGGAGACGCGTAGGGGTAGTACGGGTACGTCCCTTGCGCGAGGTCGATTTGCAATTGCTCAAGCGTCGCGAGATCGCCCGACGAGATTGTTTGCCAGCCGACCTTCCACATTTTGCGACCGACCGAGAATCGAAGGAACGTCGTTTCGTATCCGGCATCCGATCGCGAGCGGTTGACGAAGAACCGTTCCGTGATGACCTCGCCGAAGTCGGGCGTGACTTCCGCATATCCGACCGACACGCCGCCGTCTTCGCGCGTGACGGCCGTGATCGTCAATGCCGCTTCTGTTGTCGCGACGGGCGCCGATTCAATCACGGGGACCGCGAGATCATCGAATTGCGCGTTCTCGAATTGCGCGTAGTCGGTTGCGCCCACCCATGTCGAGGACGTTGTGAGTTGAAACCCCGGCTGCGTCGATGCGGGAATTACGACACCGAGAACGTCAATCTGCCCGTTCGCGACAAGGCACAACGTCGTGTCGTACTTGCACGAAATGTTGATGAGGTTTGTCCCGGCCGACGTGATTTTCAGCGCGTACGTGTGCCAAAGAAGATCGCCCGTAATCGCGAGCGTCGAGGCGTTCACCGTCGCAATGACCGTGTATGCCGTGTTCGTGGTGTAGAGCCGCAGTTCGAATTTCTCGACGCCGCTTTCGTTGGTCCACCCGAACCAATATCGCGGACGGTCCGACGTGATCGTGGACGCCCGCGCGACGACGCCGATAGCCTTGACTTGCGCCGTGCCGCGAAGTGCCGACACGCGCGATTCGCCGTACTTGGTTCCGACGCTCGGCGCGTAGAAGTGCGCCCATGGGGACGTTGAAAGCGCAACGGTCGTATCCGTTTGCGTGATCTGCCCGTTCACCGTGAAGTCACCCACGGGGATGTTCCATCGGCCCGCGGGATTGGTGCCGAGGTTTGCGCCCGTGCGGTTGAAACTGTCTTCGATGATTACGGTCAATTCACGAGCCCTCGAATGCGGGACCGCGAACGAATCGCGCTTTCGACGTGATCGCGGATTGCGCGGCCGCCGTTGGCGCGGAGGTAGGCGTCGAATGATGCGGCGTCCATAGCGTTGACGTTGAATTGAACGATGGTTGATCCGCCTCCGCCGTGCGCGCGTGCGTAGGCTCCGCGCTTTGAGTGCGGAACAATGTCTTCTGATTCGCCACCTTCGCCGATGAGTGCGAACGTCGGGCGCGTGACCGTGCCGCCGTCCGCGTATTGTTCGTATGACGGGAACGCCGACGACGGGGGGCCGAGCGGGTTGCCGGGGTAGTACGGCGAATATCGGTTACCAGAGATCGGCGACGACCCGCCGCCGCCCGATCCGCCACCGCCGAACAGTGACGCGAGTCCACCCGATCCACCGCCCGAAAATAATCCGAGGAACCCCGCCGCCGATGCGTCGGTCACTTGCCGAAGAATGCCGTCGAGGATGTGCGACATGAACGAGCCGAACGACACAGCCTCGCCCTTGAGTGCCGCGAATAGGTCGTTCGAGATCGTTCCGTGCGCCTCTCGCGCGAATCGAGAAGCGGCGTGACCGGCGACGAGAAAATCGTCTTCGAGCTTCCCGATCGCGGCATTCCATCCGCCCGAGAATGTGCGGAGTAGTGCGTCTTCGGCTTCTTTTTGTTTGCGTGCGGCTTCCGCCGCTGCCTCGTGAGAATCTTTAAGATCGTCGTTCTTGTCTTTCGCTTTCGACGTTTCTTCTTCGAGCTTCTTCATCGTCGCCCAAAGCGATTCGGCCTGATTCTTCGTGAGCGCCATGCCGCCGCTCGACACGTCTTTTAAGGCAAGGTCGAGAAACTTAAGATGCTCGACGGAATCGCCGACGGTACCGACGAATTGATTGAACGCCTTCACCGACTCGACTTGCTTCGCCGGATCATCGGGGAATAGCTTCTTTGCGAAGTTCGAAAAGTCGATGTGAGCTTGCGTCGCGTTGAGTCTTTCGACCTCGCTCGTGACTTTTGAAAGTTCTTCTGAGATGTTGAATTGAGCGAGTCCGCGCGCGAAGTCTTGGATGCCGCGATGGAATTCTTCGAGCGTCCTATTCCCGGGCATCATCACATAGATGAGCCGCTCAACCATCGACACGAGAGCCGTTGCGCCTTCATTCAAAACGTCGCCGACATCACCGTCACGTTGAGCCGCAAACTTGAGCGCGCGGAATCCGGTTTTCAGTGCATTAAGACCGAAGTTCCATTTGTCGAATACCTTGAATGTCTTTCCGCCGCTCTTCTCGATCGACGCGCCCGCCGAAGCGATGTTGCGATCGATAGAGCTAAGCGTCGAGGACACTTGGTCCTTGAGCTTAAAAGATGCTTCAATGTCATTCGCACCCATCGATCACCTCAACCGCTTCAATGAACGCTTGCGTCTGATCCAGCCACCCACCCGCGACAGGTAGAATCCCGTGCGCGCGGAGCATGCGATACGCGCCTATAAAACCGGCAACAGCGCGGGCGCGTTCTCGGGGGACACACCTAATCCGCTCGTCGCCGTATTGGAATTCACACTCTTTCCCGGGGTCAGTGATTTTGCCGAAGAGGATTCCTGCCCCGATTGCGAGTTTTTTTCGTCTTCTCCGCTGAGGCCGGAAAGAGCCATTGCATGATTGGCGATTTGCGTGATGACTTCGGGCGGCAAGTCGTCGGCCGTGATCTTGTCCCACGGAATCGGCGTCCCCGTTGCGCTCACGATCGCTTTGCGCGCGATCATTTGCGCCATGCGGCCGACGGGTTCACTTCCGATTTCGAGGCGATCCGCGCCATTGAGGGGCCGAAGAACGAAAGCCGCGCCGTCAATCATGACGGTCTTTCGGAGTCGAGGGTCGATGATGTTCATGGGTTCCTTTCGATTGAAAATCAGGTGCCGAGCTTGATGACGAATTCATCGTCGCCCGCCGCTGCCGATCCGCGCAAAGCCGCGCCGATGTCCTTGATCCACAGTTGACCGCGCTCGCCGTCTTGAACGTCTTCGTATTGAAGCGCCGGGGCCGTGATCGTGATTTTGTTGTTCGTCGTGTCGTTCGATCCGGTGATCGAGAGCGAAAGCGCGCCGGTCGTTTCCGCCTTCCAAAGCGCGTAGAAGCTGTGATCGGCAATCGACGTCATTTCCGGGTCGAACTTGAACCGCGCGTCTCGATCGACGATCGCGGCCGAACGGTATCCGCTTGCCGAGTTCGCATCGGCGCGCATTTGCACGATGTTGCCGAAGTCGAGTTCGAACGTATCGACAAGAGCCTCCGCTGCCGACAATCCGCCGACGCTGAGCGAGGCGTTGTAAAAGAGCGGCGGCGTCGCCGATCCCGTTTGGTAAGTGATGCCCGTAAGCATCGTCGCTTCCGCGTAGTCCACGAGCGCGCCGGTAAACGTAAACTTCGCGATGATCGGTTGCCCGGACTTCGCGGACAGAACGCAATTACCGCGAGCGCCGACGATCTTTCGAAGGCCGCCGTCGATGTAAGCGCCGATCGTGAGGGAGTACGTTTCCGTTGCGGCAGGCGTCGCGGCGTCCCAAACCGAGCACGCGGTATAGGTGAAGGCGTTCGTCGCTGCCGCCTTCAACGTGCCGCAAGCCTGAAGGAAGATTTCGTATCCCGGCGCGGTCGCCGATCCCGGCAAGCCGAGAAGGTCCATTTCGAATTCGATCGTCCCCATGCGCGATCCGCCGACGCTTGAGAACTTCGAGAACGACGCGCGCCGAGTCTTCTTTTCGTAGCGCGGGATGCCATAGGTGAACTTGATGTTTCGCACCAAGAAACCAGCCGCCGCCGCGTTGAGCGTCGCGGCCGTTCCTTCCGCCGACGTTTCAAGAGCCGCCGCGAGTTGTTGCAATTCAACGAGCTTGTAACTCATACCTGTACTCCCGGCTCCCCGAATCGCGTTCGATAGAGCACGTCAAAAGAGAGAACCATTTGCCCGCCGTTCGTTTCGCCGTCCACGATCGTTCGGCCCTTGATGTGCGTGTTCAGTGCGTATGTCCCGCGCTGCCGATCTTGAAGCATCGCGCGTTCAATGTCGGCCGCGAGTCGCTGCGATTCCGTCGCCGACGCTTCCGAGAATTCGACGATCGCGATCACGTCAATCGACATGAGCGTTTGCACGGTCGAATACGGCGCGCCCTTGCCGTCGAGTTCGACGATCTCATCACTCGGCGAATAGATGTAGAGCGTGATGCCTTCCGCCGTGTTCGGATCATCGAGGACGCGGCGAACGTCGGCTACCGTGTTCCAGTAGTCGTCGCCCTGGACGATCGTCTTAAGCGTCGTCTCGACGTTCTGCAAAACGAGTTCACGAATCGGTTCAAGCGGCACTTCGGAACCCCACTGTTATGAAGCACGCCGTCGGGCTGTTGATCGTCCATTCAATGTCGTCATCGAAGTAGCCGTAGATCGACCCTTCGTTGGGTAGCGTGAGCGCATATTGAAGCGCGCCGCCGAACGTCCCGCGAATCACCGAAAGGATCTCGGTCGATAGCGCAGCGTATGTCGATGGCCCGTATTGGACGCGCCACCGTCGATAGGGGATCGCGCGGTTGAAGCGTTGATGGAAGAGCCGCACGCCGTGCTTTGCCGGATCGCTCGTGTCCACTTCGAACACGCTGATTTTTTCGATAGGCCAGCCGATCATTGGCCGCCTTTCTCAAGAGCCTTGGCCGCTTTGGCCGTCTCTTTGAGGATGATCTTTTTCGCGCGTCCACCGGGGGCGAAATACGACGCGATGTATTTGCGAAAGCCCATGCGCGCGGGGACGAATACCGATTTCTTGAGGACGAAATAGACCTTGCCGATCTTCGTCTTTGCTTTGAGAAATCCCGTCTTCTTGCCGACGCGCTTGAGGATCTTGTAAAAGCGACCGCTGCGTCGAATGCCGAACGTGCTCGGCTTTTGTTTCGCGACGAGAAGTGCCGTTTGTTCGTTGATCTTAATGAATTGAAGACCCGGGAACCGACGCGCGCGACCCTTCGACACGCCTCGCGAATCGAGCGCGGGACCGACAGGGATCGTCAACCAATCGCGCCGCACGGGGATGATCGTTCCGCCATGCTCTTGGATGCGCGCGTATCGGTTGTTGGCGAACGAGAAATAGACTTGCTGCACGCCCTTCGCGCGCTTGAGCCGATAACGGAAATCGCTCTTGAGTTGCCCGCTGCGATCGTTCACGCCTGGGCGACCGCTCAAACGATCGCGCTTGAATCGCTTCTCGAAATCCTCGCCGATGAGGTCGGCCGACGTATTCAACGCCTTCGTGAACGCCTTCGGCGCACGGGCCAAAAGCGCACGGTATCGGCGCGCGTCGATCTTGACATCTACGGCTTGGTTTAGGCCCATGTCGTCGCCCTGTGCGGTTCGAGAATGGATGCCACGTTCTCGAGCAAGTCATATTCGCCGGTCGATGACGAGCCGACGCCGCCGCCGCTATTCCACGAAACGCCGCCGAGGTCGGTGCGTCGCATGAATGCGTGCGCGACTTGCATCGCGACCGCGCCCGCGATGTCGGGATATGCGGCCACGAAAGCGGCCGTCGTCGCAGCCATGCCACCGACATAGATCACGCGCAACACTTGCGGCCCGTGCGTCAACGAGAAATCGAACTTGAGAAGACCGCGCGTGTCGTATGCGTAGTCGCTCGAATCGATGTAGTCGGTGAACGTTCGCGTGCGATCGTTCGATACCGACGTGATCGAAGTGATCGGCCATGCCGTCAAGCGGATGACGCGCTGCGATTCCTCAACGTCGAACGTCTCCGTTTTTGTTCCCGTCTGGCATTGGCGATCGAGGTATCCCTCGACGAATAACGACACCTCTTCGATGAGTTGATTCAATAGCGGCAAGTGGCCCTCATAGCCCTTGCTCAATCGAGTTGTGACTTTTTCGATTGTCGTTAGGTTCATTGGGTACCAGAGAAAAGACCCGCGACGACGGAAAGGATGAAACGCCGTCGCGGGTGCCGAGGCAGAGAACTACGCGATCGTGAGAGACGGGCTGATCGACGTTTGCGGGCTGAACTTCGGACCGAGTCCGAACCAGTGAGCCGAGAAAATCGCCGACGTGCCGGTGCCGCACGAGAAGGTCGCCGAGAGGATTCGCTTGGCGCGCTTGGCGTCAATCAGAATCCACGAAACGGTCGAGTCGCCGTTCGCCGCGAGGGCGAGCGACGACGTGGCAAACGAGATGTTCGCCGCCGCCGTGGTGCCGTCGGTCGATTCCTTCACCTGAACCGTCGTGATGACGTCGGTGACGCCCATGGCGACCATGAGCGCAACCCATTCGCACCCTGCGGCGTCGAACGTGACGAGATTCGCACCCGAACCAGAAGCGGCAACGGTCTGCGTATGGGCGCAAACCGAGTACTTCATGACTTCATTCAGTTTGTCAATCATTGCATTGTCCTTTCTACGGTTAGACCGTGGTCGCTTCGTTGGAGGCCGCAAAAGAAGCCGCGCGCATGACGCCGCAATCGACCATTTGCGAAACGCTGATATGCGTCAATCGGTGCATGAGTCCCGATTTGCCCGTGGTCGGATTGTAGGCCGTGTTCGACGCGAGGATTTCAATGCCGCCGAACATCGGAATCCAGAGGTCGGCCCAATTGCCGAAGATGACCGGACCGAGAGTCGTGGTCGTCTTGGCGAGCGTGACCGGGAGCGAAGTCGTCGTGCGGACCTTGTATCCGCTGATCTCTTCGATCTTCGCTTGCGACAACGGAGTGACGGTCGTGTATTGATTCGTCGTGTCCTGTTGCCACTTGCGGAAGACGGCGGGCGGCATCACAAAGCCGAGATTTCCCTTGAGCGCGTTCAGATCCTGAAGACCGCCGATGAACGACAGTGCGTTGACGAAAGTCATCGCGCCGCCGGTCGATCCGAGGTTCACGTCGGTGCCGACGAGTGTCGAATCGAGGTTGCCCTCAAGCCACGGGTACGTGGTGCCCGAACCGCCCGCACCCTTGATGATGCCCTGCGGTTGATACTCGGTGCCCTTGCCGATGAGCGCGGCCGTCTCGATGCCGAGCGCGATCTGTTGGGCGATGTCGCTCAACAAACCCTGCTCGACCATCGGATTGAACTTCTTCAGCCGATTCGAAATCGCGACGAGAACCGCGATCTCTTTCGTCGAGAACTTCACGCTGCCGAGCGTCGCGTTCGATTCGGTGGACGCTTGATCCTCGCCGACCCAGTACGCGGTCGTGCCGCCCGTGAAGCGCGGAACTTCGAAGCTGTCGGCCTCGATGTTCGTCATCATCGTCGCGCCGAGATCCTTGAGGACCATGTTCGCGTAGAGAAGCGGATAGAGCTTGTCCACGAGAATCGGCGTCGGGATCACGAATCCGCCGAGCGACGGCGTCCCGGCCGTTTGCGTCGTGCGTTGCTTGACCGCTTCGCGATCTTCGATCGCGTCGTGATTGAGCTTCCGAGTCTGCTCACTCACTTCCCATTCGAGGGGCGCGAAGTTCTTCGGATGCGTGCCGGTGCGCGTCGATTCGGCGAGAGCCGACGCGATGCGGCAAAGGCTGAAGTCCTTCGCGACATCTTCCGACCCGGGCAGCTTCAAGTTGCCCTTGTCGAGTCGCGTCTTGAGGTCCGAGATCGTGCGCTTCGATTCGTCGAGTTCCGACCGAAGCGCGGCCAATTGTTCGGGAGTCTTGGACAGCTCGTCGAGCTTGTCCATTTTGCCGTTGAGCTTAGTCAGAAGCTCTTCGGCCGTCACGGTAGACATTACGTCTATCATTTCCGACACTATCGATCGTCGCTTATCGCCCGAGAGCCCCCGGCGCGCATCGCTCAAATCGTTCGCGTCGAACTACTTCACGAGTCTCGAAAGAGCCTTATCGACTTCTTCGAGCTTGTCCCAATCGAACGCCGATCGGGGCTCCTCTGTCGTCGCGACAGCCGCCGCAGACTTTTGCTCGCAGAGAGAATCGAGCTTGTCGCCGAGTTGCTGAATGGCTTCGAAGACCATTGAGAACATCAACGACGTTTGATCGTTTTCGGATTGCGAAGGATCTTCGCCGTCCATTGTGCTTTGCGCTTCCGTGTTAATCGTCGGAGGCGTTGCCGCATGATCCATTGATGGCGAGGAACCTTCCGTGTCGCCAGGGACCAATTCCTCGGCGACATACCAATGATGGACTTCTTCCATGCCGTCGAACTTGATGCCGAGCGCCTTCGTTCCAATCTCCGCAATCGTCCCGCTGATTCCGACGTTGTCGTCCTCGTGCGCCATCCCATCGGCGACTTTTACTCTCTCTCCGACTTTTGCGGAGATCGATGATGATCGCGTCACTTCGGCTGTGCCGGTCGTGGTCGTATCGGTCGCGACTGGCGCGACAAGATCGGCCAACGGTTCCGCAAGTCGAATGTCGGGAGCGGTCGTTTTGGTCGCCTCCCACTTGCGCAGAAACGCCTCCGTGTACGCTTGACGCATCGCGCGGCCGTTCGGTCCCGCCATGTGCGCGAGCGCGCCAGGATCGGCCCCTACGCCGACGACAGACGTTTCGAGAAGTTGCCACGTCTCGCCGATCCACCCGTATTTCGGGAGTGCGTACTTGACGCGCAATTCAGCCGACGGATCGCGATTCATCTTCGTCACGATAAAGCCGATCGAGACCGCGCCGAACCCTGCCCACTTGAGGAATTGAAAGACTTCCTCGGCATCCTCGGAAACTTCCGGAGGCGCGAATTCAATATCGGATTCCCACCCGCCATCGATGCGACGAATCGCGATCGTTCGACCGACCTTCGATTCGCATGTTCCCTTGTGGTCGCTGAACACGATCGGGTTTTCGAGGTACCGCGCGAAGTCCGCACCGTCCGCAATGAGGACGCCATCATCGAGCGCCACGCGTTCGGTTGCGATGGTGAACGTGAGGACGCGGGACGCTTCGTCGCCAGCGGCGCGCACCGAGAACGCTTGAGAGAACCGCGCGGGCTTTAGTTCGAGTGTCTTCATTATTTCACCATCAATGTGCCGCACCGGCAAAGGATCACTTCCTCGGGCGCGGCCCCGAATTCGTGAGGGTGCAAAAGACCGTTCGAGAATCGAGTCCCGACCTTCACAGCTTGACCGCCCGATCCGATCGGCTGATCCGTATGCGACTCGCGAACGTGCGAATCGTGGACGTTGATCCACTTGTGCTTCTTCACGCCCGCCGCTTTCATCGCTTCGAATCGTGCACTACTCGCGACGAATCCCGTCTCGGTAATCGCGACGACGCGCGCACGGTGTTCGTTGCCTTCAAAGACCTTCGATAGTCGATCGATCTTTGTTTGCAGGTCGGAGTTCTTCGCATCGGCCGCGAGCAATGCCACGCGCACGCGCCGCTGCGTCGAGACGTTTGTGCGCACAAGCGACGCAACAGACTTTCCGTAGAGTCCCTTGATGCGCGGATCTTGCATGCCGAGCGTGTGACCGCCCATTTCCTTATCGACGATGAGGATCGCTTTGTTGATCGCCTGGAGAACGGCGTTCTTCGACACCTTGGCAATCTCAAGATCCCACTGGCGACGATTGAAAAGGATCTTTTTCACGTCGCTTTGCGTGAGGTCGCGAATGTCGGTCGGCTTGAGATCGTTGTCTTTCATCCACGACTTGAGCCGCGACTGTTGATTGTCCGAGAGGTTGTTGAGGTATCGGACCATCGATTCTTTGAGGAGCTTTGCCGACTTCGTGACGACGGCGCGATAGACCGCATCGACGTACGCTTTCTCTTCGTCGCCCGTCATTGCGGAACGAGTCCACGGCGTCGGCGCTTCCTTCGTGAGCGTATCGACCGTCGCCTGTGCATCGGCCACGTTCGCGGCGTTCGCTTCGGGCGTCTTCATTTCGGGCGGGTTCTTTGAGGCGAATTCCGCCGCCGGATCAATAATCGACGCCGCTTCGGCTTCATCGATCGTCGGGAATGCGATCTTCAACATCGCCTTAGCCGATTCGGGCGCAAGGATGCCCGTAGACACGTCGGCAACTATCGCCTGGAGTGACGCGACCTGCGCGCCGTTCATCGCCGTGTCGGCAATCGTAGTCGTCGGCGTGGCTGGTGCGGTCGGGTCCGCAATCAGCGTCGCATCAACGCTCGCGGTAGCGTCAATTTCCGGCATCCCAAGGGAGAGCCGATCATTGATGTCGTTCGGGTCGTATCCGAGGTTCGAAAGGCTGACGCCTTGGCTGATCTTTTCGCCGATGTCGGATTGCAATTCGGGGACGGCCGAGATGTCGAACGCACCGTGATATTTTCCGCCTTCAATTCGTGAAAAAAGTGAGGTCCATAGAACATCTTCAATGTCTCGCATAAGAGGCAAGATGCGAGAAGTCCAGAAGACGCGAGACTGGCCAAGGTGCGTAGCATAGTTGAGGTCATCCGTGATTGACAGAACGGCCTTCGGCACGCCGAGAGCGGCGACCATTTCATCGCGGTTCCACTTGAGACCTTCGATGAATTCCATCTCGACGGAGGTCATCGTATTGGGCACGAACTTGAAGTCCTTCGGCATGACTTCCATGCGCCCGTGCTTCGTCGGTCCCTTGTGACGATCTTCCCACAGATCGCGATATTCCTTCACCTTCTTTGCGTCGGTAATACTCGTCTCGATCCATCCGCCAGGGTTCGCGGAGTTCTTATAGAAGGCCTCTTTCCACTTGCCAGACGCATACGACGAATTCGCCGCCGACATCGCAACGTCAACGGGCGCGAGGCCGCGCAACGGGTTCATCGGATTGAAGAACGAAAACCGCGCGACTTGATACGGCTGAAAATATCGAACGCCGTCGGTGAACATCGCGCGCCATTGCGACGGGAATTGACTGTTGTTGATGATCGGTGCGCCACTCGCGTCGGCCGGTTCGAAGATGCACGGATCGAGCGGCCAAATCATCGTTGGCGTGTCGCCCGATTCCATGCCGCCGTCCTTCTCGGACGGATCTTTGATGAGCCACCAAAACGCTTCGCCGCGCGTCATCCAATAGATGATCGTCGCATACCATAGCTGCGACTTCGGCATGTACGGGTTCGGCATGTCGAAGATCGACTGCAACGGATGCCGATCATCGACCGCTTTCGCCTTGTCCGCTTCGCCCGTGTTTACCCTGAACGGCGCACCGGAAATAGCCTCGGCGATTTTGTTGATCGCCGCATAGATCCAAGTGCTCGACTCGTATTCGCGATTCTTCGGAATGCTCGCGCCATCGACCTCGGGGCCGATCCAGTCCGCAAACGTGCCGCTCGTCGTCACGCTTGCGCGTGCGCGCGAATCGAACGGGCGACCGTATTCGTCGAGGACTCGTCGCATTAGAACGACTCCACGAAGAACGACGGCGAACGCGCGAGCGCGAGAACGAGACTATCGCCGTAGTCTGGCGATCGTCCGATGCGCTTCTTGATTTGCTCTTTCGGCTTCAGGTGGCGCGCGCCGTCCGATCGGATCTTCGGGTCCCATTCCGGTTGACAAAGATCGATCCACGTCGATTCGTATTTGTCGGGAATCGAAAGCGCCTTGTCGCGCAAAAGCTGCGCAACGGTCGCGTACATTTCGGCGCGCATGTTCGCGTACTTCTCGCCCGATACGGCCGTGTCCATTGCGTTGCGCGCTTCGCCGCCGAACCAAACGCCATCGACCGATAGGCCGAGTTCGCCGAGACGCGCGACAACCGCCGATCCGCCACCGCCCATGTCGATGTGGACGTTCTCTTGCGCGACGTTCAATTCGCGGATGAGGTTGAAAATCTTCCCCGTGTTTACCATCGGGTCATCGCCGGTCCACTCGACTTGCTCGACGAGGACGCGATCCTTCACGAGTGAGCAAACGGTCTTATCTGCGCCGCCCTCGCTCACGTCGATACCGAGATGCGCATCTTCTTTGACTGTCGGCGCGATCGTCGCGCAAGCCGCGAGCATCGCGCGCGAGATCAACGCGCTCGTGACAGATACCGCGAATTCGCCCTTCACTTCGCGCGCGTACTCGGCGGAATCAACGCCATATCGGGCGATGATCTTATCGACCTTCTCATGCGTGACCGCGCCAGGAACGACCTCGCGCCGCTCAATGACGTTCGGATGATCGAGCGCCGAGAAGTGAATGACGTTCCACCCGCTACCCGGAAGCGATGCGTGATAGAACGGGCCTTCCGAGTAGAGCGGATTGCCGATCGCGAGCCAATGCGCACCATGGCCCGCCATCAAATTGTCTTCGGTGATCTTCCAAATCTCATCGGACACGCCGTGCGCGTCATCGAAGACGACGAGCATCTTTTTCTTATGCGTGCCACCGAACGCCGTCGGCCGATCGGTCGAGATGGCGTAGGCCATCCAATCGACATCGAGTTGAAGTTTCGTGCCGCTCATCTCGCCGCCGATCGGCGCTTTCGCGTCCCGGTGCATCGCGGCGATTTGCGGCCAGAGCTTCTTTTCGAGGTGGTCCCACGTCGGGGCCGTCGTGATCGTGTGCGCGCCGCAATTGACGACCGTGAACCAAAGGACCGTAGCCGCCGCGACCGTCGTCTTGCCCGTTCCTGGGGCCGTCACAACGAGCGTTCGCTTATTGTCGCGGACCGATCGCAGAACGTCGGATTGAAACTTGAGGAGCCGCGCGCCGATGTTTTCGCGGACGTAGTAATCAGGGTCGCGCTGCCACCGCTTGACCGCCGCGATCTCTTGTTCGATCGTGGCGTTGGTCATTCGTTGGGTGTCGATTCTGCCGCGCGGCGAACGACATCGGCGATGCTGATAGTGCCGCTATGCTCGATCTTTTGAGTAGCCGACCACTCGGAACTTTCCTTGACGGAAAGGAAGTGATGGCAGACCTTCGCGCGGACGGGGTTGTCGGTGGACTTGTATTCTTGCCGCACCGCTCGCAAGCCTTTGGCCCGCGCATACTGGCACTGGTCAAGTAAATCCGGGTCATCTTGCTTCCAAGTCAACCACGTCTGCCACGAAATGTCATTCGCCAGAACCGCCGTTCGTTCGGAGTCGCCCGCCTCAATGTCGGCGAGAATCGCCCCAACGAGACATGGAGTTCTAATCGTCGGCCTCCCGCGCGGGGCCGGAATAATGGAGACATCGGACGGCGAATCGGCCGTCGTATCGTCAGTGATGTGTGCCGCGCCGTCGGATGTCATGGCGCGGGTTTAACGAAACGGCAATATCCCTAAATACGGTTTATGGTATACACTTGGTATACTAATTTCTTTTCATCATGCCGACGCCGTCGAGTCCGACCGGTTGACCGCGCGTCATCATCTTTGAGCGCCAGCTCTCGCCCTTGGTTCCGTCCCACGCCTCTTTGAATGCGACATTCTTCGGATCGCTCGCCCAAGCCTTAAACCACGCCAACGAATGCCCGACATGCTTCGCCGCGTCGTGCGGCTTCATGCCGATCCGTAGCGCCTCAATGAACCGTCGAAACGCTTCCTCAAGATATTCGGCGTCCCATGTCCTCGGCATCATTCCCCCGGTTTTGTAATCGGCCCGCGAATGAAAAACCCGTGCGCCCGCTTCAATTCCTGCTTGCGCTTCCATAGCCGAAAGCAATGGACGCAAAATCCGGTCTTGAGTCTATCAAGCGAGCATTTATCCATCGACGTCCACTCGCGGCAATTCGTGCAAATAACGTCGCCTTCTCGCTTCGGCAGCGGCTTCAACATCGCGCGTCCTCAAGAGCCCTTTCGTTGTCGTCCTTCCAGTTGTCCGCAATCCATTGATCGACGTAATGCTTCCCGCTTCCGTTTCGGTCGATGAAATGAAAGTACGGGCCAAAACAATCATCGCACTCGGTAGCGCTTTTGTGCCATCGCGCGATCGTGCGGCGACAGCAATTCGGGCACCGCCGATTCTCTTCCTTTTCCTCGATCATTGTCCCACTTCGATCTCGATCCTCGGATTCACCTTGTCGATCTCCCAATCGACCGACGCCGAATACCAGTGGTCGTTGATTCCGATCGCCTTCTGGACGCAATCGCAAACGACATCGACGAAGTTCACGGCGTCCATTCGGTGATTCGGCTTGAACACTCGAATCGTCACGAGCGTCTTCACTTCTTTCGGTCGCCCCGTGATACACCGCACAAGCGATTGCACAAGAGCGGATGTCGCTGATCGCGCGTCTTTCGTGAGAACCATTCGGCCTTTGAATGGGGTCTTCTGCGCGTTCTTCGATAGCCGCTTGTCGAACGGAACGACGCACGCGATGCGAAATGGTGGGGCGCATTGGGGGCTACATTGGGGCTCTTGTGGGGCTACATGGGGGGAGATCGATTTGCGACACCTCGAGCATACGCCGACGCCGGTTGATTCGCGGTACGCGCGCTCGCGGCACGATGGGCATAGGGCGTAGCCTTTGGGAAGCTCTTCGATTCGCGCGCCGATCATTTCTTCGTTCTCTTTTCTCTCTTCTTGAACTCGTCGCAGTAGTCGTCGCGAAACGTCGGCATCGGGTCATCGATCATATCACCGTCAAC
>ERZ869925.885-NODE-885-length-16819-cov-5.755070_pt1 | contig 16819 bp, 23 predicted proteins | sample MGYA00579311_ERZ869925 | MGnify/ENA primary metagenome ERZ869925 (study PRJEB32216, sample SAMN09231817) | wastewater metagenome | place: USA: Maryland | collected 2016-07-30 | study: EMG produced TPA metagenomics assembly of the PRJNA472060 data set (Reclaimed...
TACCAGCCCTTTGACGAGCAGGTGGCAATCAGTGCATCAATTGTTTTTCGCGCAAGGTATTCAGAGCCTCGGCCTGGGTATGGGTGAACGCCATCATTGCCGGTCACAATCGCGCTGTTTCCGTATGCGACAGTTGTGCCGTTCGGTGCGGTATCGTTGTCGCCCTGCCCCTTAACCCATGGGTTGCTGCCCGAGCAAACCGGAATAAAGCCGACCCGCGACTGGTCCAGCGATGCCGCCGCCGCTTGAATCGCAGCCTCAACAGCCAAAGAGTTGGCGTCGTTGTTACGGTTCTGCGGCCAAGGGCCCATGAATACAACCTTCGCTGCCGTACCGCTTAGAAACGCAGAGCCGACAGCCGTCGCCGCCGCCTGAATCGCCGCCGCATCAAGCCCGTAGTCGTTTGTGCCAAACGGGATCAGGATTACTGGAGCGCTGGCTGCGTTAGTCGCTGCGACGACTTTTGCCAACCACTGCGCGTTGGTCATGTTGACAACGCCAGCCTTAATGTAGCCAGCACTAGCAACCCCGAGCGCAAGAACATTCAGCCCCGAGGCATCGCGCAAGCAGCCGCAGAATGTTTCAGCGCCGAACGTGGCTGGTGATGTTGTCCCTTGTGTGTAAGAGTCACCTGTCACCACAATTGGGAGTGGTGGTGCATCGACAGCGCAGATCGTATCGTTTGGACCAACCACAACGCCTTTGACTGTCTGCGATTGCTCAAACTCCATTGCGATGGTCTTGTTGTAGACCGTCGATCCAAAATCAAGCTGTACGTTGCTGTTGCCAACTGTTGTGGCCGAAGCCGAAACCAGCGCGCCATTCACGCGGAAGCGAATCAGGCCAGCGCTAAGGCCATTCAAAACAAACTGGATGACCTGTCCGGTGAATGTCACCTCGCACAAGTAGTGTTTTGCATTGTTCGCAGTAGCGTAACTTCCGCCAGAGTTCCCGACGTTGACGCCACGTAGATAGCCTGCGATGTTTTCACACATGACGGATGAGTCGCCAAACGGCACCCCCTTGATGCGAATGCGCTTGTACCCGTCAGTGTCGAAGTAGTTGTAAGCCTGCCCGTTTGTGATTGCAGCAGCGCCAACCGTAACGGTTGGAGGGCTTGCCATGACCGCCAGATCGAGAGGGCTTGCCCCTTTCGCAGACTCAAACGCGGAGATGAGGCTGGACGTCAAAAAACCAATGCTTGAATTGCGCAAGACAGCCCGGCTCGCGTCGTCTAGCACGGTCTGGCCGGTGGAGTTGGTCTCAGCAGTAATCGGGATGCCACCAGACCATCCATTCAACTCAACCGAGGAATTTCCAATCTGCATCGATACGGTAATCGATTGCAACTCATTGAGCGGGCCGAATGTTCGGCGCGTGCCATTTGGGCCAATTGGCTGGATGTTTCCGTTTTGATCGACAACCTGACCAATAGAGCCGCCAGGAGCAATAACGACAAATGACGAGTTATCCACCTGAGCGGTGAACGTCTTAGATGAGCCTGCGGTAATCGTTGCCATCTTTATTCCTCTGTATCTTGGCCCATTGGCTCAATTCCTGCGGTTTCTGGTTGCGCCTGCTCGTACTGCTCAGGCTCGTGCATTGGCTCTTGTTCAGGAGCCTCCTGCTCTGTCATTTCGTGTTGTTGCGATCCATCTGGGGCCATTTGGTCACCCGGAAGCGGATCAGGCTGCATCAGCATTTGATTGATGAGATCGCGCGTGATGGCCTCAATCTGATCAACGTTGGCGCCGGTCACCTTGAGTCGGTCTGTTTCTGCCTGGTAAGCCTTGATGTCCAACTCGCGGACCTTGGATTCAGCCGATCTCTTTGCGTCTGCTGCTGCGGCCATGGCCTCGTCTGCATCGTCTTGCGCTTCCTTGGCATGCTGGATAGCTTCTTGCAGCGCTTCTTGCACTTGCTTGAGTTGCTGCGCCATCGCTGCCGGGTCTGGCCCTTTTTCGCCGCCTTCGGGCTGCAAGATTGCTTTGACAGCAGGAGGAGCCATAGACGCCATGGCTTGAGCAAACTTGTCAGAGCCAGGGAAGTCCAGCGTTTGAGCCCAGAACGGCGCAACAACCGGCGCCATTTCCTTGTTGCCGCGCATGATCTCGGCGAACGCTGCATTGGTCTGCGTGCGTTGCGTGCTGTAACTGGCGCCAGTGACGACGCGAACACCGTACTTGCCAACCCGAGGGTTGATCGTCACTTCACCACCAGGTTGACGCGCAAACGCCTGCTTTTGCTCTGGGTCTACGCCGATCTGACCGGAAGAACCATCCACGCCCATGATCGGCATTTGACGGCGCGTATCAGCCAATCGTGCGTCCATATCCATGACGATGCGGCCCAAGTGCCCAAGCGATGCGGACAGATGCGATGGGAAGTGCGCATTGCTGGCCTCTCCTTGCTGCTTGCGTGATTCGATGGCAACGCCGCTGGTTTCATTCGAAGGCGCACCCAAGTTGGCTTGATAGATTCCGACCGACGCCTGAATGTCACGCAGCGCAGCCTCTGCACCAGCCATGTGATCAATCAGTGACGATCCCGTCTTGATCAACGTAGGCGCAGAAACAGCGCCCATCTCGTCCATGTCGTTGTATGGCATGAAAGCACGCCGCTGAACTTGAGCACGGTCCCAGATCGTTTCAACGCCAGCCAATGCCCGCTTGGACGCCATCAATTGGGCGCCAGGCATGAGCAACTCGCTCTTGTGGTAGTTGTAGGCCTGCTGGGCGCTGCGGGCACGGCGCGGGATGCCACAATACTTCATCCGGCCATCGACAAACGACACATAGCCGTAAACCGGGACGATCCCGATGTAGTCGGCTGGGTACTCGCTCTCTTCGAGAATGTCGCAACCGCTCATACGGCGCCACTTCACGACAGCTTTTTTGTCCTTGTACGTTCGGTCGTATGGCAGTTGCGCGCCCGCATCCTGACAAGCGGCCCAATACTCGTCCTCTGTGCCAGATACCTCTTGCCCCAGCTCGTCGGTGTAGACGATGATGTTCCGCGTCACATCTTCGCGATACCACTGCTCGGCTACCAAAATGGACTTGCGCGAGTCGTTTCGACGCTGCTCTGGATCTCCAAAGTCAATCGCATCTTTCTTGGGCCATTTGCGCTCGAAATACTTTGGCGCAAACGATGTAAGCAAGAAGCCGAATTCAGCGTCTGATCCATCTGTCTCGATTGACCACGGGTCAAAGATCACCTTGAGAGGATCTGGCTCAGAACTGATGCGCGGCGCCTGGTAGCCCAATGCGCGGTCGATGTACTCAGGTCGTGCGATCAGATAGCCCACACCAGCACGGGCAGCACTTGTCAGTGCGCGTGCGTAGTGATGCTGTGCGCGTGACGCGTACTCAATCTGGCGAAAGCGTCCATCCAACTGCTCTGCGGCTTGCTTCTCAGCACCGCCAGTTTCGGGGATCGCATGCAGGCTCGGAGGCTGCTGCTCGATCTGGCCGGATACGTTCGACACGTATTGGCCAGTCTGATCCAAGACAAGACACGGACGCTTTCCGCCCGGATCTTGCTCACGCTGACGCTTCACATCTTCATCCCATTGCTGGGGATCAGATGGATCGGAAAAGCGCAGATCCTCATCGATCTGAAGTCGCTGATCCCTTGAGGCTTCCAGCGCCTCTTGATAGAGACGCTGGGCCTCTTGGAGTGCGTCTAACATAGTTTTACGGCGTCTCTCGACGTTGGTAAATGTTCGCGCCGTCGAAACGTGCGCTATTGGGGCGCAGCTTATCAGAAAGGCAAGTGCTGCGCAATACTGTTGAAAGTGCCATGCTGGTTAGATCGCCAGCCCTTGCGCTGATGATTGGCTGTAGTCATAAGACGGTGATGCTTTAGCCGCTCGCCTTGCCCCTTCGCACGCGTACCTGATCGAGTCAATGACGTGGTTGTCATTGTCTTTGAGCTTTGGCAACACAAGCCCTGTCATTGGGTCTGTTTCATAGCTGTATGCGCTCATTTCCTGAATCGCATGCTCGCAACGAGGGTGAACAACGATGTCAAACGACTGAAGGAATGAAATGCCTTCCTCTAGGCTTCTCGCCCCTTTGATTGCCGCCAGCATCTTGGTAAAGCCGTGGCGCTGCATGTAGCTGATCGTTTCTGGCCTGGCTGAGTCTGCAATCGTCGGCCACTTCTCCGCATCTTGGATTGATCGGAATAGGTCTGGCAAAAAGTCAATCTCGCAGCCGACCCGGTAGGCTTCGCTGATGATGTACAGAGTCCGGCCAACAATGGCGCACTGAACCAACACGCTAGGGTCAATCGAAAACCCCCAATCAGCGCCCTGTCGAAGCGTCCAAGCTGGATCAACCTCGAATTCCTCCACGCGCCAATTGCGGAAAACTCTGGCCTCACTGTTTTGCCTGTACTTGCCGCACCAGACCCACGAATACTTGTCGGGATCGCGGCGCTTGTCATACTCCATTTCGTCGCGCAACTCTTGCGGGAACTCAGGGTTGTCCCAGTAGTTCACCTCTACGATTGACGAGTTTGGCGGAGGCACCTCCCCGCGCAGCAATTTGTCGATCGGATCGCTTGCCTGGTCTGGGTTCCACGAAAACCAAAGCTGTGACCCTGGTTTTCTGATCGTTGGGCGCAATAGCGTCAAACTTCGCTCACTAGCGGCCTGCGATTCCTCGAACCACGCCCGGTCAAACCCTTCCAGAGACTTGATTGAGTCAGCCGTGTGGTTTTGCATGCCCTCGAAGATCGTCACGCCACCATGACGCGACAAGATCCGCTTGTCTTGGATCTCGAAGTAATAGCCCGCGTTGTACCGTCTTATTTTGTCCTCAAGCAGCTTCTTGACCGAGAACTGGAGCGACTTCAGGGTTTCGCGCAGACACACCACATCCAGCTTCTCCGAGATGTTCTCCCGCAGCCACCGTTCGCCGAAGTAGTGCGACTTTCCAGATCCGCGTCCGCCGTGTGCGCCGATGTACCGATGCGGGCCCTCCAAAGGCAGGAAGGCTTCAGGTACGCGGATTCGGAGTTCGTTCACTTTTCCGCCTTCACCACTTCAACGACGATCTTCTGAAAGATGTGCTCGCCATTCTCGCCAGGGCCTTTAACCGTCATTGGCAGAGTTTTCCCAACAAGCGTCATGAACGCGGACGCCGTTCTAGGGTCTTGCGCTCGCTCTGTCAGGTACTCCACGCCACCAGCGTTCGCGAGAGCATCAAGGATCTGCTCCTTTAGCTCTCGCGTCACCTTGTTTGGCGTACCGGCGACGCGGCCACCTGTCTTTTGGCGCTTTCTACTATTTTCTACTTTAGATGTAGTCATCCTTGTTCCTTCTCTAGCTCGTTGCGCTTAATTTCAGATATTTCCACTCGGACGCCGAATGTCCCGCGCTTGCACTTCTCTTGCGCGTACTCCCACTTGATGGGGCCACGGGGCCCGTCGTCAACGCCAGCCGTTTTGGCGATCTGGTCCCGAATGGCCTTCATCGCGCCTTGAAGGTTGTCGTCGTCACACTCGCTTGCCGATAGGCGCGTCATGGTGACTGTGCAGGGGATCGGCACTGACCGGATGACTAGCGCCGTCATGGCCTTCTCGCTGCTGACGCGGCGGTGCCGGGTGGTCCAGTGCTCCCGCGCATTGAGCCCTGTCACTGTTTTGATGGGGAGAAAGTAGGCCGTCACCGCTGCAACCTCTCGATCGTGACCGCGAGCGCGTCAAGTTCGTCCATTTTCCTGACAAGCCAAGCCCTGCGCTGCCCATGAATGCCGAGGATTGCCCCCTGGTGACAGTCCTTGCAAAGCGCAATGGATGTGAACCACTGGCCTTGCTTCACCTCGTGGCAGTCGCTCGGGCCTGACGTGTCGCACACAGAACAAGGCAGATCCTTCACCCGTTCAATGTGGGCCTTTTCGGACTTTGTTGGGGTTCGCTTGTTTTTGGACATCATGGGATTGCGCCTCCCAGGTATCGGCTTGGCGCTGGTGTCAAAGCGTCAGCACTCACGCGCCACTTTGTGAAGTACCAGGGGTTGGCCTCGTCGTACCCCATCACCTCAACGTTGTGGCCTGCCTCGAGCGCGATGCACTTGCGCCCATCGTGGAAGTAGGCGAGACCTTGCTTGGCCGTGGCCGGAGCAGTTAACCCGAGGGGCATTTGCCGCTCATCCGGTGCCGGCTGCTTCACCGCGGCAACCGGTGCGCTGACGATGAGCCCAGCCTTACGGGCACACTTTGGGCCGTAGGCGTATGCCCCGACCATCACAGCAGCCTGACCGATCGGTCTATTACATCTGACGCATTTCACAGGAAACGCTCCATGAATTGATCGACCACGGCGTAGCTCTGCTCGTCGGTCAAGTGGGGCCACAGAAAGCGACGCGCGTGGTGAGTCCACAGGAAGCCGTCAACCTGGCTGTGGAGCTCTGCAAACTCAGGTTCTTCCAACTTGTGGAAGGCGATTGACTGCGGAAGCGCAACCATGCGGCCAGTCGGGCCCGGCACAAAATCGCAGTACCCGGCGCCCACGGTAAGCCACTGGCGCAGCTTGTCGGCATCGTCAAACTGCTCCTGAATGTCAAGAAGTGCATGCACCTTGGCGAAGAAAAATGCATGGTGCCTAACGCTGCGCGGCTCACGCCACTCAAAGTGCAGCGTGTCCCCAGGCGCGAGATCCTTCACGCGCTTGAGGAATTTGGCATAAGCCCGCCCGCCCTTCTCGCCCAATCCAGCCAGCTTGCCGTCTTGGCCCTTGGTGACGACAACTGCGGTCATTCCTTGCCCCTGATCTGCGAGTAGGTCATGTTGTTTTGGTCCAGCAATTTGCGGGTGAGCCCATTGGCTGCGCGCACCCGTTCTGCGTATTCCTGGCCCTTATCGCGGGCAAGCGTTTCGTATGCGTGGACCTGCATGGGCTGGCTCATGCGTCGGATGGCTACCGCTGCGTTGTGTATTTCCAAGCACTCGGCTTGGTGCTCTTGGTCGGTCATGGTGCCTCCACTACGATTGCGCCCTTGTTTGTGCGCAGGGCTTGGACGATGCGGGAATGGGTCTTTTCCTGGCATTGCAGGTACTCGGCCATGGTCACGACCGTCAGCACGTCTTCCCACAGCTCTACCAGCCCACGAAGATCAGCCAGTTCGTGTGCGTACAGCGTTTTTGACTTCGTGGCCTTTTGACGGTCAAGCAGCGCCTCGATGACGTTTTGCATCCCTCTGGCGTAATCAGTCGCGCCCTTCATCACCTTAGGCATGGTCGAAAACGTGTCCACCATGTTGATGACGTCGAAGATGGCCTGCCAGTCTGCTTTTGATGCGCATCCCTTTGACGCGTTGTCCACGGCCAGCTTGACGGGAGCCGCGAAGTCCTCCCGATCAACCTCAGCCAGCAGACGTTGCCCCATCACCGCGACTTTCCAAGACACTGGGTTGACGTGCTTTGGCTTGTACTTCTTGCGGGGCTTGCTCATGCTGGCCTCCACGAGAAAACAGATGACACCGCGTTTTGCTTCCAGTGCAGCCCGCGATCAATGGAGTAAATCGTCTTCTCGCTCACGTCAAACTCGCGGGCAATGTGTGTTTTTGGGATGCCTTGCGCCAGCATTTGACGGATGATTTCGACCTTCTCAAGGTTCAGCTTCGCCCATCCCTGAGCAACCGCTTTCCTGCGCCTGGCGTCAATTTCCATTGCAACGTTTCGGCGTCCGGTTGAGTAGGCCCGCTTCAAGATACGAGCACGGCTCACAGCCTGGATGTGTTCAGGATTGCAGCAATGCGGGTTGTTGCAGTCATCAATTGCTGTGACCACATAGCCTTTGCTGATCGTTCCGCCGTTAGCTACATAAGCAATTCGGCGCACCATTTGCCCACCCTTCCCAAGGTGGCACATCTGGGGCTGGTTCTTGTTGTTGATCGATTGCGTCCAAATCCAGCATTCGTCACAGACCTTGCAACGGTCCTTGATCTTCTTCAGTAGGTATTCGTCTTTCATACCAAATCCCCCGCTATCAGTGCCAAGGCCGGTGAGGCCATGAGTCGAAATTGACGGGCTTCTCTCCCATCGTTCCGACAAACTGGTGTGTGTCCTTGTCAAGCCAAAGGTGAATCAATGGCTCGTCCTCCCCATTGCGCTGCTTTGCGCAAATCAGCAAGGCGTCAGGCTCGGTCAGGTCATAAGGCTCGCCGCGCTTAATCGCTGCTTCCTTTGGCTTATTTCGCCAATGGATGAGCATGTTGTCGACCTGATCGGTGATGGCCCCTGAGCCCTTAGCGTCAAATTTTCCTGGCGTCTGCCCTTCGTTCTGCAACTTCTTGATGTGGTGGATCAAGTGAATGTGCATGTCGTGGTCTTTGGCGATTGCGCACAACTCATCAACCAAGTACTTCTGGCCGTTGTAGTCGTCCTCACCCCGAACACATTTCATGAGCGAGTCAATGAACATGTGCTGCATTCCAAGCTCTTTGGCGCAGTACCGGGTGACCGCAACAATCGTTTCAGGCTTGACCGTGCCTTGCTGGTCATAAAGCCACAGGCGCGAATCGGTCCACCCTGAGAATTGGCGGATCACATCCTTGTAGCTAGCGATGATGTCCGGATGGTCACCAATGCGGACCTGAGATTGCCCAGACCACTGCCTTGACATACGCTCCAGCGTCTTGCGGGGCTTCATCTCGAACGATGCGATGCAAACCCGTTGCCCTTGCCCCATAAGCGAAAGCGCAGCCTGCCCAGTTACTAGGGATTTCCCATGCCCGTTGATACCCGCCCATAGCGTAACTTCTCCGCGCCTGAACTGGAATGCTTCCTCTGCCTTTTGCCATGGAAGATACGTCACCTGCTCAAGGTTTGGCGTGAACATCCAGTGCAGCATGTCCTCGACATAAACGCTTGCTGGCTTGACCTTTTGTTGCGCCTCGGTTTCCTCCAAGTACAGAGAAAAATCGATGTCGTCAGGTTCGATTACTGCGGCCATACGCACTTCTCCCCTTCAGCACTCAAGCGCAAGGCTTTGGTGATGTTGACCCTGTTTGGGTTTGACACGTCAAAGCAAAAGGCATGGACAACTTTGGCCCCAGCTTTGAAGCAAGCCCGAGCCATTTTTTCCGTCAATTCGCTGTCAGGACCGTTTACGTAGACCATCCCGATACCGGCGAGGCACCGTAGATCCAGCAAATCTGGCGATAGCGCGTCTTTCTCGTCCATGTGAAGGTCCACGTACCGGCTGGACTTTTCAGCGTACTGGCGGGCCCACTTCTGCATCGGCAGCATTTCCACAAAAACCGACGACGGCTTTTGACCTGCCTTGCGCATCCTCACGATGTTGTCGACTCCGATCATCAGATGCCCCCTTTGAACATCGTCGACCGCGCAGACACAGCGGACTGCTGGACCTTTGCCGCCTCGTCCTTTCTGGCCTGGATGACCTTGATGGCCCATGGCCACGACTTGCCCTTGTCGACCGCTTCACGGCAAACCTCGAAAATATCGTCGTCCCCGTACCCAGCATCGAGCAAAGCCCTGAGCATTGGGTCGTGAGGGTTCACGCCTTGCAGCTTTGCCTCCTGGCGAATCCGTTTGCACAGAAGCCCGATCCGGGTTGTTCTGACTTCGGTTGCGACAGCAACATCAGCGCAAGCAACGGCGTCGCCACTGTGACGCGTGTTCCCTTCCTTTCCTTCCTTTCCTTCCTTCCTTCCGCTTTCACGCGTCACGCACGCGTCAGTTTTTTGAGGTGGTTCTGGAATGTCGGAGGATTGTTCGCGGTTGTTGATGACTTGGTGACGCGTGAAACCTGGGATAACGGCATAAACGCGGCCGTCGACCTCGTACAACTCAACCATCCCAGCGTTTACCAACTCGTCACACAGCAATGACACGTCACAGTCGTCTGCTGGCAGGTAACGCATCTTGAGTGTCTTGGGTTTCCACTCGAAACGACCTTCACGGTCTGCTTCACACCACAGTGACACGTAAAAGAGGCGTGCAAGCGGCGTCAATGACACGATGTCTTCGGATGTGAAAAACTCTGGCTTGATCGTGCGAATTCTCGACATATTTTCTTTCCGAGCGCATGTAGGGAAGAGATGAGGGGCTGAACAGCCCTGCCAAGATCACAGGGTGCGGCCCTTTCGAGTTACGCTCCCCATCACCTCTCTACATGCGCCCATCTTGGTTGCGTTATCCATCGTCCTGTCAAAAACGATGGGGCATATGGCATCCAGCATTGCGCCGGATGCCTGATTTTACCCCAACTTGGAGTTTTTGAGTATGGATCGGTTCATCGGAGAAGACTTCATTCCATGAATGAACCCAGCCGCTTGGGCTTGCTGCTCTGGTGTGCCGTTTTGCATCTTGTCTTCCCTGATCGCTGAGTGTCGATAACTGATGCGATTTGCCCTTGAAACGTCAGACATATCAACAGTCGGCTTGTAGTCTTTGGAGAATGCGTTCATGTTGCTCCTGTATAAAAAGACCGCCGCCGAAAGACTTAGTGCCCTCTACTGCGACTAGGTTGATTTGATGTGGCGGCGGTCATAACTCTTGGCGAAATTGCCTAATAAGCCAGTTCTCAAGACGCTTGAGCGGGATCCTGACTTCACCACCTGATCGGTGTGTCAGAACAAGCTCATTGCCTTCAATCCTGGCGCTGATCTTTTGGGTGTTGATGATGTTCATGGATGCACTTTGCATCTGATCGTTTTTCCGGTCAATTTGAATTGTTTAATCGCTTTTTGCTTGCGATAGAAAAAACCAATTAGACGGATTTGCTGTGGTGCGAGATGATTCATCCCATCGCAGCAAACGCTGCACAGATGGAGAGAGAGATGGGACACAGCGACAAGCTCAACTTTGTTGACCTGCTGATTGCCTCGGTTCGCAACACAGCGGGCCATGAATGGCGCTTGGATCAAGTCAAGGCACTGCTGGACAACGTTGGTCGTCTGGTTGACGAAATCGCCAGCATGCCAGCGAACGACAACATCGAAGGTCTTGATGTTCTGGGCGAGTTGGTTGATGAGGCCGCTATGCGCTGCGACCTGTGCATCGAGACAGAAATCACCGAGCAAGACCGTCTTGGCGCATTGGCTGACTTCGCGGTTGACGAGCGCAAAAACGCAGCGCTGGAGGTTTGAGCCATGAGCAAAGACACACCCGTTCTGGCCGTTTGTGCAATCGCTCTGACATTCCTAGCAGCGTCATACGCAAGGAGCAACGACATGCAAATCATGCTGACATTCATCGACCAGCAAGGCCAAACGCAGCAAGTCAAGAGCGAATGGCCCACGTTTGAGGACGCTGTGGACTGGGCTCGCAAGTATCTGGGCGCATCAACTGTCATCGCCAAAGCAATCTAAGGGGAATTCCATGAACGCACAAATCAATCAACAACCTACTGTTATCACAGAAATCGCCGAGTACAGCCAGACAGCCGCGGCGCTGGCTGACTTGCGTCACCGCTTCCTTGGTATTGCTTTCAACGTGGCCACCACCAAGGGCCTGGACGAAGCAAAAAAGGCCCGCCAGGAAGTGAAGGGCTACCGCACAGCATTGGAAGCCAAGCGCAAGGAAATCAAGGCCCCAGCATTGGAGCGCTGCCGCCTGATTGACGACGAAGCCAAGACCATCACTGCCGCATTGCTTGAGATTGAAGAACCAATCGACCAGCAGATCAAAGCAGAAGAAGCCCGCAAAGAAGCTGAAAAGGCCGCAAAGGTTGAGGCAGAGCGTCAACGTGTCGCCGCCATTCGCGTGCAGATCGAAGCAATCAAGAATCACGCCGGTTTTGCTGTTGGCAAGAGCGCTGACGCGATCCTGAAGATTCTTTCAGGCGTTGAAGGTTTCGAGATTGGCGAAGACTTCCAAGAGTTCAAGCCAGACGCAGAACAAGCCAAGGCCGAAACACTGGACAAGCTCAAGACTCTGCACACAGCGCAAGTCGAGCACGAGGCCGAACAAGCCCGCATTGCTGCCGAGCGTGCGGAGTTGGCCCGCCTGCGTGCAGAAGCTGAGGCCCGTGAACGAGAGTCCGCAGCCGCCCGAGCCGAACAAGAGCGCAAAGACCGCGAAGCCAGGGCAGAGCAGGAACGCAAGGATCGTGAAGCCCGTGAAGCTGTAGAGCGTGAACAGGCCGCAAAACTTGCCGCCGAACGTGCCGCACATGAAGCCGAACTGAAGAAGCAACGCGAAGCACAAGAAGCCGAATTGAAGGCACAGCGTGAAGCGCAAGCCAAGGCAGAAGCTGAGGCCCGCGCCATTCGTGAGGCTGAAGAAAAGCGATTGGACGCTGAGCGTGCAGAAATCGCCCGCATTCAGGCAGAAGCCAAAGCCAAAGCAGATGCAGAGGCAGCAAAGAAAAGTGCAATCGAGCGTTTGCCTTCTGTCATCAATGCCGCATTTCCTGACATCGCTGACTTCTTCAAATGGTTCAAAGCCACATACCCGGAAGCTGTTGCTGGCTGGCAAGAGGACGCAGTCGAAGAAGCCGCCGAGGCTTACCAGATCCAACGTGACCGGATGGCTACGTCATGACCTGCAACCCCTGCACGACTAATTGCAACCAAGGGCGTAGCTGCCCGGAGAGAAAAACCATGAACGAACGCACCGCACATGCCGCAATGGATGAGGCCGCAGAATGGGCCGCAAAGCAAGATGCCAGGATGCGCAAGGCATTTCCACACAAGCCTTTGAACGATCTTCAGCGTGAGTTTGCGCCTGGAGTGATTGAGCATCAACGCGCAAAGCTGTCACGATCTGAGCGGTTCTTGACTGTCGGCATTTACCTTGTTTCGGCTGGGATTGCGATTGCCGCTGTCGTGTTCATTGTTCGCAATGCGCCTGATTTTGTCTTGACGGATGCAAAGATTTGCGGATAATGAGCATTGTTGAGCGCACGTATCGCGCCGCAGATCACCAATCTGCACACTGACGACTAAGGCCCATAAGCCTAGCTGTCTCTCCCGTAGGTGGTACTACTGGAGCCCGAAAGGGGCGCGATACGTGCGTAGAAGGCTAGGCTTATGGGCTTTTTGCTTTCCGGTTGCTGGCGGGTGCTGAAACAAAACGGGTATCCGGATTTTGGTGTGGAATGAGCCAGAAATGAAGATCGCAACACTGTGATGCAAACCCGGATTTTGGTGTTGCAAACACGGCGATGTCACGATACACTGAAGCCGGATTTTGATGTGGATTTAGTGATCAACGAATGCGCTCAGTGAAAGCTGAATCGGAGAAGGACAGATGACTACCATAAAGACAATCAAGCCATCGACCGCCCACCCTCAGTGGGTCGGAAAGCCGGTGAGTGACTTCCTCAACGCGGTCGAGTACGCAATTGAAGATCACGGGGATGCTTTCGATTGGTCGAAATTCTTTGGCAGCGACTGCGGTGTCGCCACAACCGAGCGCGCCCGCGAACAAGCTAAGCGTGTAGCCAACCTAGCCACTCTGACAATTTCATGCAATCGCTGAAAGCCCTATTCGACGAAGCTGAGCGCAAGAGTCGTGAAGCATCATCCGCCACTGCTCGCGCCACTGCAGCGATCCAGTCCTCATTCGTTCGCCTTCTGCCGCCTGGAACGGTCTTTGACTTGCGCGACCGACGTAATCGTGACTTCCCCGACTACCTACGGTCTGTCAAAACGATTGGCGGCAAGGATCATGGGTCGCAGATCTTCCGCATTGAACAGATCACTCAAGTCCGGTTCGACCCGAGCTGCCCGGAGCTTGCGACATGGGAGGCGAATGCTGTAGCCATCAGCGAGAAGACGGGCAAGGATTTAGATGGCCGCGTCGCGCATTCCTTGAGTAATCGCGGGAAGTGCGTCTCGATCACAGGTGCACTCTGTATCGCGCATTCGCCTGACGAGACTGTGGATGAGCAGATCGCACGGATGATTTCCATGTTTGAAAAGGAAAAATGATGCTTGAGGCAAATTCCCTGAAAGGCGACGCACAGCAAGGACGGCTCCTGGCGGAGATACGCCACCAAAAGGCTGAACCCATGCCCGTGAATATCTTGAACCTGGCTGGTTACCTGGTCAGTCGGGTTGAGCAAACCGAGCACGATTACCACGTTTACGCAGAAACAAAGGGGGATGCGCCCTCTTGCGGACACTGCGGATCGACAAACAATGTGCGTGGCCACGGGCGCAATCCACAGGTGATTCGAGACTTGCCCATGCACGGCAAACGCGTGGGCATCTACGTGGATTCCAGGCGCTGGCGGTGCTTTGACTGCGGTAAGACGTTTATGGAGCCCCTGCCAGCCACCAACACCAAGAGGGAGATGACCGACCGACTGGTCAAGTGGGTGGGGCAGCAAAGCCTGAAGCGCACGTTTGCCAGCCTGGCAGAAGAAACAGGACTGGACGAGAAGACCATTCGCAACATTTTCAAGGATCACGTCGAGGAGTTGGAGAAGACCGTTCACTTCGAAGTACCTCAGTGGATGGGAATCGACGAGATCCACCTCATCAAGCCGCGCTGCGTGATCAGCAACATCCAGCACCGCACCATCGTGGACATGCTGGTAAACCGGGACAAAAAGACCGTTACGAACTACCTCTACAACCTACCAGGCAAGGAAACCGTTCAGTACGTGGCAATGGACATGTGGGCGCCATACCGGGATGCTGTGCAAGCCGTCATGCCGGGGGCACAGATCATCATCGACAAGTTCCATGTGGTCAGGATGGCTAATGACGCCCTGGAGCGTGTCCGCAAGGGGCTGCGAGAGCAATTGAGCCCAAAGCAACGTCGTGGGTTGATGCATGACCGCTTTGTTTTGCTTAAGCGTGAGCGCGACCTGACAGACAGGGATCGCCTACTTCTTGATGGGTGGACCGCTAATTACGGCGCACTGGGGGCGGCATACAGGGCCAAGGAAGACTTCTTTGCCATCTACGATGCCAAGACACCAATCGAAGCCATGGCACGCTACGAAGTCTGGAACAAGGCGCTTGTGCCAGAGATTCGAGAAGCATTCAACGATTTGATCCGGGCGTTCACAAACTGGCAGCCATGGATCATCAACTACTTCAACCACCCCATCACCAACGCGTACGCGGAAAGTTTGAACGCGCTGGTGAGATGCAAAAACCGTCTTGGCAGGGGCTACTCTTTTGAGGCGCTCAGAGCCAAGATGCTGTTTTCCGAAGGGGCGCACCAGTTGCAAGAACCCAGGCCCAAGTATGAGCGTCAGCGACCCACATCAATGGCCAGAACGGGCTCAATGGAGCTGACAACCTTGCACGACTTTGATGACTTCGGGACCAATCAGTTGTTCAGAGGGTTTTGCCAATCCCCTAATCCACAATATCTCGACACCACAGCCAAGAACTTTGGAGCCGACATAAACACATTAGTCCAGCTCATCGAGTCAGGCAGGCTCTAAGCCTTTCTCAACACCAAAATCCGGATACCCAACAAAACCCTTGTGTCTTGAATCGGACCAAGCCAGACAAAGACCGGCCCATTTACCCCGATGGCGTGCCGTGTAGCCTGTCAGCTAGGGACTACAGATGATGTTGCGTATGTGGGTGAACTAGCGCAACGTCGGACTAAATAGCTGCCTCATGGTTGCGCTGGGTTTTAGAACTGGGCGAGGTGGTGATCTATCACCCCTAGGCAGAACTATGTCTAAAGGAGAAGCATGAGTAAAACAAAGTCATGGCTCTGGGATGAACTAGAGCGACAAGAGCAAGAACCGTTTTCAGACTACTTTGGAGAGATCAATGTCAGCACTACTCAAGATCAACGTCAACGATCACACAGAGAAAAAGAACAATCTGACCTACCTGTCATGGGCGTGGGCTTGGGCGGAGGTGCTCAAGCACGACCCAGAGGCAATTTGGGTATGCCACACATACGGACATCCGGGGCATGAAGAGCCATGCATGCGCATTGGCAAGACAGCAATGGTGCATGTGTCTGTGACCATCAAAAACTTGCGTCGAGAATGCATGCTCCCCGTCATGGATCACCGCAACAAGGCAATCCAAGACCCTGACGCTTTCGCAGTCAATACAGCAATCATGCGTTGCATGACAAAGGCCATTTCAATGCATGGCCTTGGCCTGTACATCTATGCCGGGGAAGACCTGCCTGAGCAAGACGAAAGCGAACGTGAAGCGCAGCGCCGCGATTGGATCGAAGGACGCAAAGCCGCAATCATGGCCGCAAAAACTTCTGGCGAGTTGAAAAAGATCATGGCCGCAGCCATTGACATGGTGCGCAGCCAAGGAGATCAACCAGCCGAAGACGAGTTGAACGAAGCCTTTGCCGCAAAGCTGGAGACAGCAAAGAAAGAGCCAGCATGAGTCTTAGACCTTTGCCTGACCTAACGAATAGCGAAGTGATGGCAAAGCTAGGCAGGGCAAGCGCATTGAGAAATGCCCGCCTAGATGCAATCCACGCTATGCGTGACGCGGTTGTGAGGCTTCAAAACGCCGCGTCGTTTGATTCGGTAGAGCTACCAATCATCAAAGACTGCATTGAGCGGATTGAAAAGCTAAACGAACTGTCGTCTAAGCAATCCGATAGTCAAAATCAATTGGACCAATCTATCTCACAGAGAGATGATTGAATCTCAAAAGGATAGAACATGACCACATCAAACGAACACAACAACGCGCCTGCTGTGCCGCAAGGGTGGACGAAAGCGATAGACAGCGTGCCACTTGAATCGGATGGTGAGGTGTTTATCCGCTTCACTGACGGGTCAATCGGCACTGGCTGGGCGACCTATTGGCATGGTGCATCGAACGACTTTGCTCGATGGACATTTCCCGACCCCGACGAATTCCGCCTGGTTTCTGAGTGGGCGAAGAACG
>ERZ869925.889-NODE-889-length-16771-cov-13.940656_pt1 | contig 16771 bp, 22 predicted proteins | sample MGYA00579311_ERZ869925 | MGnify/ENA primary metagenome ERZ869925 (study PRJEB32216, sample SAMN09231817) | wastewater metagenome | place: USA: Maryland | collected 2016-07-30 | study: EMG produced TPA metagenomics assembly of the PRJNA472060 data set (Reclaimed...
CAAAATCTCTGAGAACTTCGTCAAGCGTATTAGCGAAGATGGCTTCAATGGCGTGTATATTAACGCCTATACCGAAAACGAATATGACCCCGCACAACTCGATGGGCAACCACAAGAGATTCTCGATGAGTGCAACCGTCACTATGCTATCTTTGTTATCGAACCAGAGTTTGATGATGATACTTTTGATGACTGTTCCCCATACGTCTCATCAAGAGAAGTAGACTACGAAGCCTTCTGGAACGACATGAAGAAGGAAATGAAAAGAGTCTTCGGAAACGACGTTAAGATTGACTGCGTAGGCTATGGCGGTCAAGAGTTTGAAATAATTCGTGAGAAGCATTACAAAAAGGCTTGGGCCAAGTTCGAGAAGTGGCACAAACAACAAAGAGAAAACGAGGCTTTATGATTTTCAATCTCGACCAAAAAGAAATCGGTATGATGAACAAAGCCCTAGAAGGTTACAAAAACATCGGGCTTACATCGGGCACTTATGATTTACTTCACTACTTACACTTCATCTACCTTGAGAAGTGTCGTAGACAATGTGACTTTCTAATCGTGGGTATCGACTCTGACTTTCTAGTGAAGAAAACGAAAGGCGAGAATCGCCCCATCATACCGGAAGGCCAACGAGCCAATATGATTAACGCTATGCGATGCGTCGATGCGGTCTTCATTATGGATTCGACTGACGACTTCTTAAAGGCCGTCAAAGAGTTAGGGGTTCACACCATTTTCAAGAATGATGCGTTCAAACCGGAAGAGGTTATAGGTCGTGAACTCGCCAAAGTAGTAATCATCCCTGATGTGGTGATACCTCAATCAACTACTCAAATCGTAAACAACTGTAAGAAGGAATAAACATGGGTGGTATTCCTGTCATTATAGACGACAACATCTCTACTGAAACGGAATGGATATTCCCAAAGAGCAGGTTCTTCGAGTACGAACCGAAGGATGAAAAGTCCTGTAGAGTTTTGGGAATAGGATACGAACGATTGAAGCCAAAGGCTTTCTTCATAAATCCGAATCAATGTGGAGTTGTGTTGTTGTGTAATAGGCCATTTGAAGCTGAACTAAGGGAGACAATAAAACGTGAGCAAAAGAAAGATAGCACTGGTAGATATGGATGGGTGCATAGCGGACTGGAATACTCCTGCCGTGAAGATGCTGAAAGAGCTTGAGTCTCCTAGTGAGGCTGGTCTATATGACTATGACAATGTTCATCTTATGCAGGATAAGTACCCACACTTTGAAGCACGAGTCAATCTGATTATGGAGCGTAAGGGATTTTGGTTGAACTTGAATCCTATCCCGGCTGGTATTCAACTGTATTGGAAGCTGACTCAGCATTTCGATACATACATTCTCACTAAGGCTCCTCCTATGTCATCGCTGGCTTGGGGAGAGAAAATTGACTGGCTTCATAAGCACATTGACCCAAACATCAAGAAGGTCATTACCGTAAGTCACGACAAGGGAATGGTTTATGGCGACATCTTCTTTGAAGATTATGGTAAGAATGTCCGTTCATGGACTGCTAAGCATCCTCATGGACATATAATTCTACCGGACAGAACTTGGAATCAAGAAGTCAACCATCCAAACGTACATCGCTGGAAAGACAATCTAGCCTACGAAACTAACAACTACTCAATCCCCGACATGGTAATAGAAAAGGTTCTAAATGCCTAACTACAAACTCCAACACGCCGGTACTAACGTCTCCATTTCCGACAAAGATTACGTCGCAGATGGAGGCGAAGGAACAATCTACACCCAAGGTGGTACTGCCTACAAGGTATGCCATCCGGGCAAGATGATGCCGGAAGGGAAGATTGCCGAACTTCTTCCTCTTGCTAAAGAAAAGCACATCATTGTGCCGCAAGATATTCTACTAGACTCGAAGAATAAGAAGGTTGGTTACACCATGACCTTCATTCCTCAGAATAAGTGTTGGCCTTTGGCTCAGACGTTCACAAACTCATTCAAGCAGCGTGAGGGGCTAGATTCCCAAAGCGTCCTCGATATGATAGATTTCATGAAGAAATCAATTGATTTTATTCATAGTAATCGAATCCTAGTCGTTGACATGAACGAGTTCAATTTCCTTGTGAGTAAGAAGTTCGATAAGGTCTACTTTATTGATACTAATAGCTACCAAACAAAGTCCTACCCTGCGACAGCCATCATGGATTCTATTCGTGATAGGCATACTAAGGGATTCAACGAGCTATCTGATTGGTTTTCCTTTGGCATCATATCATTTGAGATGTTGATTGGTATACATCCATTTCGTGGTGGGTCACATCCCAAGTTCACGGATGGCTCAGTCGATGAAAGAATGAACAACAGGATGCTTGCAAACGCATCCATTCTCGCCAAGGATGCTAAGTATCCAAAGGGTGCAGTTCAGCCATTTACGGTTATTCCTCAGTCATATATGGAATGGTACAAAGCCATATTTGAGCAAGGTAAAAGAGTACCACCACCGGCTGACTTCTCCGGGCATGTCATTGTGGTTGTCACCCCAACTCTATCCAGCGACAGTTTAGAGCTAAAGGTCTACAAGACGTTTGATGATGTTGTCACGGACTACAGTATCATAGATGGTAGAGAAATAATCACTACCGGCGTGAAGAATAAGAAGTTGTGGTTTGGGACTGACTCCTACGCTTTACCAAAGCAAATGTCAATTGTTCACCATAACGGTAAGCTCATCGGCGTTTCTTGTGATAACACAATAGAGTTCTATGATGTGTTTGCTAAGAAGAAGATGGATTTCCCGGCATTCAACATGAACGCTTCACAAATCATGTCTTATGATAATAGAGTATACGCTCAGTGCGGAGACAGGATTGTAGAGATACTATTTAACTCAATTGGGTTGAATGTAATTCCATCTCCACATATCGTTGGTCATACATCTGAAAACTCTACCAAGATGTTTAATGGACTAACTATTCAGAATTGGTTTGGCACAAACTTCATCTCTGTATTTCCAGAAAGTAAGAAGTGCTTCCAGTTTAAGGTATCGGAACTCGATAAGCATGTCGTCATAGATGGCGAGTTCAATAATGGTGTAGCGGTTATTTCGTCAAGAATGCCGAGTACCAACAAGTTCTATCGCCACATCATCAAGTTTAACCCGGATTTTTCAGGATATGTGATTTCGTCTATTGACAAACCGGCTCCTGTTGATGTAAACTATACTGTTCTGGATAACGGGGTAACTGTGCTTCTAAACGAAGAGAATGACCTCGAACTGTTCCACAAAGCTACGAACTCTACAAGTGTAAAACTCGTAGAAGATAAAGCACTATCTGGTAATGTGATGCTATACAGCAAGGGTGCCAAGGTACTTATAGCTAAGGGCGAGAAGCTATATGAAGCTTCACTAAAGAAGTAAGGAGAACTCATGGAAAAGACAATCGTTGAAGAAGCTAAAGAGCTAATAGCTGATTGGGAAGACCCACATATCGTTAGACCGGCTGTTTATATGCCAGTTGAACCATTAGAAATAAGACTCGCCAGAGAGGTCATAAGACTTCAAGGATGGATGGATTACTTCTCTGGTGCTGGTAGAAAATTTCCAGAAAGGAACTAGAATGCTAAGAATCACATGCTGTAGCGACTATCATGGTCACTTGCCGCTTAACCTAAAAGGTGGGGACATTCTCATCATAGGTGGTGACATTTGTGTATCGGGTAATGAGTTCGTTCAAGAAAATTGGGTGAACTTCAAGCTTACCAAGTGGTGTCGTGAACAAGCCAAAAAGTACAAGCACATAGTAGCCGTATGGGGAAACCACGATTATGTTGGCGAACATCCCTACCTACTGAATATGAGCGACTTCCCCAAGAACTTTCACTTGCTGAACAACACAATAGTAGAAGTCGAAGGTTTGAAGATATGGGGCACTCCGTACTGTCTTCCTTATGGTAGCTGGCCCTTCATGCTTCCAGAAGAGAAACTCAAAGACGTTTTTGCCTTGTGTCCAAACGACACTGATGTTATAATTTCACATGGCCCACCATTCATGTATCGTGATGGTGCCGCTCGCCACTGGAAATCATCTGACGATGATACAAAGTGGCCTGACCCCGAACATGTTGGCTCGAAAGAACTAACAAGACGAATCAAGGAAGTAAACCCACGACTTGTTGTTTGTGGTCACATTCACGAAGCTTACGGACAAACTACCATGCCGAACGGTACAGTAGTTGTGAACGCAAGCCGAATGACACTAGGGTATCAACCTAATAACGAACCAATTGAGGTTATCACTTCGCCGAAAGAAAGGGCTTCATGAACATCTTCGCTTTAAGCTTAGACCCAAGACAAGCAGCAGAGTGGCATCTCGACAAACACGTTGTTAAGATGCCTCTCGAAACTGCACAATTATTATGCACCGCTCTACTACACACGAAAACCGTAGACAATGCACCATACAAGATTACCCATCTCAATCACCCATGTTCAAAATGGGTTAGAGAATCGACGGGCAACTTTCAATGGCTTTGTAACTTAGGTATCGAATTGTGTAAAGAGTACACATATCGGTATGGAAAACGCCACAAGTGTCAGGACGTAATCGAGTGGGCGAAAACTCAGAACTTACAAGTTGAGAAATCTGATGTTACGCCATTTGCTCTAGCGATGCCAGATGACTTTAAGGTTAGTGACGGTGTAGAATCATACAGGAACTACTATGTTGGTGCGAAAGCACACATAGCAAATTGGAAACTAAGAAGCAAACCAACTTGGTACGGAGAAACACATGGGTAAGCCAGTAGCACTTAACTTCAATGATGATAACGACAAACACAAAGAAGGCGGTCACAAGAAGCGTGATGTTGGCAATCGTGTCGATATTAAGCATAGCTGCAAACATACGGCGAGCTATCCGGGTAATCCGAAATTCGACTACTCAATCAAAGACAAAGTGTGTCCTATGTGTCAAGAATGGGACAATCCAGACAAACAAATGGAAGATGAAGGATGTTTGATATGAAAAACCACTACACGATAGCCAACAAACACGTTAAGGAACCGTTTGGTACGGCTGGCGAAAGCCTCTTGTTCTCAATGCTACAGCCGGAAGAACTGGTTACGTTCGATGTTTTGCACGACAGACTTTGCAGATATGCACAGTATCGCCGTGAAGAGTACGTCAACACGGCAGTACCAATCAACATGGATTACCTAAACCTTTTGGTGAAAAAGGGTTACGTCAAGGAAATCCCCGGAGATTCTGTCAAACGATTCATCAAATCATTCTAAGACTTTTGGCACGAGGAACAGCCCCCTTGTGCCATTTTTCTTTTCATTCGCTCCAATTCGGGCCACTTTTTATCCGGGCAGTCCTTAGTTGCCATCCTTGCCGCCTTCTCAACAAAACATCCACAAGCACTACATCTTTTTTGCTCAGCATCGTACTGTGGACAAGTCTTACAAATCTCAAGTCTAGCCTGATACTCCTCTTCCGTAGTCGTTGGAAAGCCAGCGGTCGCCCACTGCATACCTTCCGCTCCGAGAGTCTGTACCTGCTCAACAATAGTGGGTAGAGGCATCTTCTTGCCATAGCTAAGTATCTTTGCCATCGGCATAGTAATTTCTTCTGTAGTTGGTGGCTTGCCGTCCTTCCATTGGGCTTGACAAGTATCACAAGGATGTCCAGAGCGTGAAGGGCCGGGAATCTTAGGTAGACCTAATTCCTTCAACACTGCACACTCTGCAACATGCTTACTAATTACCGTGAGGTGTGGGCACATTTTCTTCCTCCGGTATACATTCATCAGAAATTAACGCCACTTCTTGAACCATATCAACTTCTCCGCTACATGCGTCATCATCCCAAGGAAGCTCTTCAAACGAGCTTAATGGTGGATTTGTAACTCTTACGAAATCTGGACGTAATTCATCAAGGCAATGACGACCTTCTGGTGGTTCGTAAAACGCAATACCATAGCAGTATTTCTGCTTGTCAGCAACAATGTCAATGAGATAACAAGAAGGTAAATCGCTAGTCTTCTTAAATATGTAAGTGTAAGTTACATCGTGTGACTGTAAGTTCGCCTGTCCAAACAGCGGCTTCTTTGGAACACAATCAATGTTGTTGTTGCAATTGTCATGCTTATAAATGACTGGAGCGTAAGCAAGAGGAAGAGTTCCTGTCAAGTCGGACGCAAAAAACATCTGGTCTATTGATGAGAAATCAAAGCCTGTTGCATTTATCTCTATCTCAGTAAAGCCTGTCTTGAAGCGTGGGGTTATCTTAACCTTTCCGCTTTGAATCTCACCAAGGCTTCCGTTGAGTAAGTTACCGCCGAATCCTGTGTAAGAGGATGCCGGAATAGTATACTCGCCATTAAGCTGCACCGCATACTCATTTCCATTATTTGGGTCTTTGAATGTACCAGTCCCAAAGAATGTTAGCTTAGGATTACCGGGGCCATAGAAGATGGCAATATCATTACAACAAGATGTCGTACTGAATGTTACATCTACGGAGCCTGTAATATCTCCGGTAGCTGTCAATGTTCCGGTAGCTCTCATAACGCCACCACAATCTTTGAATGATGCTTGGTTAAAGCCAGTATAGAATGGTATTGTTTGGTTAGCGTTACCATAAGTATAAGAGTAAACAAAGTTTTCCCAATTACCAGATAGCTTCACATTTCCTTTAACGCCACCGTACTTAACTTTCATACTGATGGACACTGGTGCGGTTCCATACAAAGAGCATTCTAGCCCTACTGGATTTATGTAAAGCTGTTGGCATTCGCCATAGCCTACACACCATGTATGCTCAAAGTCTTGAGGAGCTAGACTTGAGTACCAATCATCAAAGTTTCCTTGAGTGCTATTATTGACCCACTCACCAAGCATTCCGTAACCGGGATAGCTTGCACCCCACCACCACCAGTCGAAGTATCCCCACCAGCCAGAGTAGCCGTATCCCCACCACCACCAGCTTCCTACGAAGCCGCAAGGATAACCTCCCCACCAACCCCATATTCCACCTAGACCTAGACCGCCAGCCCAATATGGGCCTCCCCACCACCAACCATAACCCCAAGGATAGTATATGCCCGGATTACCTAAGTCACAGTAATTCCACCAGTAACCATAGTTCCAAGGCCCCCATCCAAAGTTCACAAGATTACCACCACCCAAACCGGCTATTTCTTCGGCTTGAAGATAATTGTAGTATCCACCCCAATAATACTGCCAAGGCCAGTAATTGTAATAGATTTGACCATTGTAGTAAATAGCATAGCCACAAGCTGAATCAAGATAGACCGGATTAGTTTGCATTGAAGAGGTAGCAAAGATTAGTTGAGACACTCTTGGGTCACATAATGTTGGGCCAGCACTTCCGCTTCCGGGTGTAGATTTTCCAGCAACACCAAAAGAGCTTAATGACCATCTGTTCATATACATGCCATTAGGGTCTGGTTCATCATAGGAGTAATTGGTGAATGGAATATCTGGCCCGACAGCAGGAGGAGTATATCCAACCATCCAGTAATGGCCCGGAGTTGCATCACCAAACGTATATGTTCCTATTGGAGAATTGGCGTACCTAAAATAAGGAATAGACAAATCGTCGCATTGAACCAACTGATAATCTACTGTTCCAGCCTTAGCAGCTAAAGCCATAGTAAACCAAGCGTTAGGAATGGACTTTGCAGTTTCTTTATTGTAGCCCTTTATCTCCCACTCATCATCAAGAGTTAGATTACCATTTAGTTCTAGGTAGTTTTCTCCCTTAATACCAATAAGGTGACAGCATGTGTTGATAAAGCTTCCAGTTTCAAACTTGAACGTGAATGTGCTATAATCGTCGTTTTCGATAGTTGAGTCAGGGTCACGATAGACAAACTCCTTGACGTAGACAGGCTTTATCCAGATTTGCTCTTCGCATCTTCCGTTGGCTATCTTATCCACAAGCCCCACAACCATCCTTGCATAGACTTGACCTTCGACGTTCGGACAGTTCTTAAACACCCAAAACTCGTTCCCATCATCATCTTCGTAGGAAGATTCATAGAATAGGAAGCTGTTATAGGATGAGTTCTTAGTGATTGGGAAGCCTTGGCTGTCAACATCATCGGTAGCTCTAACCGTGACTGAAAAGTTCACCTGAACAACGTGCATTCCGTTTGAGATTTCTGTATGTCTGACCATCCACGCTGGTAAAGAGGTACAGCACGGATTACAGGGGTTGAAACGCATTAGATACTCCTATATTTTTCGTATTTCCTGTCTAGGGCTATCGTACAGTCTTTGTACATCCAATCCAAAAAAGAAATGCAGTCTTGTTTTTTGTAAATGAAAAACTGAGCAGTGACACCGTTTGTGTGCTTTTTGTAGACTTTGGAATCAATACCCAGTTCACTTTTAACTACACCCTTTAGAGCTTTACAAAACATCTTAGTTGACACAACATTACACTTAATCCTAGATTTGCCATAGGTATACAAACATCCATCGCCATCAAAATATCCTCGAACAAAATGACGCAACAAATGCCTTGGAACTTGTTTACTTGTTGGAAATTCTAAGATAAGACTCTTTTTTGGGACACATCCTTTTGAGGCTAAGCTTTTGCAAAGTTTTTTGCTATACATTTCAAACTTGTATTGTCCTTTAGTATTTCCATTTGGTTTTCGATACCATAGTGGCCTATCTGACTCTATTTCTTTAGCAAATCTATGAAGAATAGAGACATCTCCTTCTTGTAATCCTATAGTGACTCTATTGTACTTAGGATAATTACATCCATCAGCGAAAAGCAGTCCTAGTAAGTATGCTTTTTCCTCAGTGTTTATATCGTCGAAATAGTCCTCGTTTAGAGAATACTTTGGATGAAAACAATTAAGTCTTTTGGGCTGTATCCCTCTTCTTTTTAGAAGATTGCAGATGGCGACTGTTGATACTCCAAAGTCTTTCCCTAATTGCTTTGCCGTTTCTTTACCGGCTAAGTATCTATTGACTACATCAATCTTGTTTTGGTCTGAAAGCTTTCCCATAGTTTCCTCCAAGGAATAAACATTACCTTTACTCCATGATACACTTCAAAACCAGTAAAAATCAAAATCTTTTTCGTTTTGTGGCAAAAATCGTTGACTTTTGGCCGTCCTCTTGTATATCTCTTAGCAAGAGAAAGATAATAATGTCTTTCAAAGAAGGAGAATTCTTATGAGTTCAAAACTGACTCTTGAAGAAAGAGTAGATAGATTAGAGAAGCTCTTTAGTTTCTCTGATGATTCAGTAAGTCTCTCATTAAACAATGGGGGAAATTCCGTGACAATAGGTGCTGGAGTAGATTCAGCCTTTGTTTCTGTAGCGGGAAAGAACAGCTTAGTAGCACTTCACTCAGAAGATGCCTTCGGAGTTGTTAGTCTCTACCATAAGGAACGTGGCGACAAGCCAGTTCTAGCATTCTTGGTAGATGACGAAGGAGAAGCTAGAGTTCAGGTAGGTGAACTATCTTCTACATACATTGTTAGTGATGGCGACGGTATAGAAGAAGCAGCCGAAGTAAATGTACGCAATAGGATGGAAGCTACCCACAAACCATTAGGATAATTGGTGTAGTTTCTTATAGTAGTCGAGGGAATTACTATGAAGAAATGGCTCCAGTCTGTGTTTCTAGTCGGATTCATCACATTCTTTTGCTTCCTTGTTAGTGGAACACCACAACCAATCAAGCCAGCCCTGCATACTCAGCTTGAATGCTCAGGTATATTAGAGATACCGTCAAAGTTCTTTAATATGGAACCAGACTTTGGAAGCGGAATGTTCATCAACAATAATGACAATCCATATTTCATCACAAATGCCCACCTTGGGATGTCTATGGAAGGTAAGCCATATCCATTCCGTATTATCAAGAAGAAGTTCTGCGATGGCATGGTTATCGAAGCTTATGCTCCAGTAGTATGCGACTTCAAGAATCTCGATATAGCGTTAGTACAACTGGAACCGGGTATCCCGATGAAGCCTGACCACCCAATATCTTTCTGCACAAACTTTAGCAAAGAAAGATTGCATATTGGTGATGAGGTCAATTACTTTGGAATGCCCGGCTTTCAGTGTGTTCCATTCCTATACAGCGGTAAAATCTCACACCTTTCTGTTCCAACAAATCCAATCTTTGGAAAGAAATACACAGGTATGGGAATTAACACTCAAGCAATCGGTGGCAACAGCGGTTCTGGTATTTTCAATGGTAAAGGTGAATGTATAGGTATTCTATCATCGACCGTACCAAATGGAAATCAAACAATCTTCGTAACAGCAACTTCTATTAGGGAAGAGTTCAGGAAAGCAGGTATCGAAGACCTTCTTAACGGAACTTTCACAAGAAGCCTCAAGAAAGAATACCAAGGAATTGCAAAATGCCATTAAAGAAATGTAGCTCAGGCGGCAAGAGTGGATGGAAGTACGGCAACTCAGGTCACTGTTATACAGGGCCGGGAGCTAAGAAGAAAGCCATCAAGCAAGGTCTAGCCGAGCAGTATAATGGAGGCGAAAGTTTCCAGACTGATGCAGAAGTTCAAATCGACGTTCATGATGCCTCAGACGTTTATCGTGATGATGAGTTCACAGACAAAGAGTTCTCTGATGTGGCAATCTTAGCGGGTTATACAAGAGATGAAGTGGAGTGGGCTTTAGGTCTTCGACATATTAAAGCATCATCTACCAAGACGTTTGAAATCAAATACGAAAAAGATGGAAAAACTATAACTACATCCATCTCCGCAAAGAACTCAAGTGAAGCACGAAAATATATCAAGAGTCAACATCCCGATGCTAAGATTATAGACGTTTATGAAATCTAGCCGAGTTCTCGACTCGGCTTTTTTCATGTGTTCGTTTCGGTGTAAATCACTGTAGGAGAACATTACTCACCAACCAACCGAGACGGAACTATGAATAAGTTGTGGGCGGTCTGCACATACTTCAATTACGCCGGATTTAAGTCCCTGTACAACAACTACTTTATCTTTGCTAACGCATTGAAAAAGCAGAACATCAATTTGTTGACTGTAGAGTTAGCATTTGGTGACGCACCTTACCAGATTCCTGAGAGTCATAACGTGGTAAGATTGCGTTCGGGGTCTGTAATGTGGCAGAAAGAAAGAATGATTAACTACGCTCTTGATGTTTTACCTTCATCTTGTGAATACATTGCTTGGCTTGACGGTGATATTCTTTTCAGAGAAAATGATTGGGTTGATATGGCAATCAACAAGCTTGAAAACGAGAAAAATCAGTTGATTCAGTTGTACGCAAGGGCATGGTATATGCCTAAAGGCCAGCTATTGATTAAGCCCGGCAACAAGGGGTACTGGATTGTACCCGGAATTATCGCTCAGAATCTTAAACACGAAAACTGGTTATCTAGGAGACTCAGGCAAGATTTACCTTTCTCCCAACCCGGTTTTGCTTGGGCAGCTAACAGAAAATGGCTAAAAGACGCAGGAGGCATCTTTGATAAAGGTGTCGTAGGAAGCGGTGACGTACACTTTATTGACGGATGTATTGGTTCTTGGGAACTGCACAAACATTCTCCATCTATCTATTACGAGGCTGGAGCCTACAAGTATGCTGGCTTTCTCTATGACTATTTCAAGAATATGCAAGAAAGGAAGCCTAAGTACGATTTCATAAATGCGAACGTATATCATTTGCATCATGGAGAACTAAAGAATCGTAAGTACCAAGAAAGAAAGTACATCCTATGTAAGAATGACTTTGACCCATTAACAGACATCGTTCTTAGGAATAACGTCTATGAGTGGGCAACTGATAAACCAGAAATGCACCAGTCAATCAGACAATACTTTGTAGATAGGCAGGAAGACACCTAAGCGTAGCCCATAAACCTAAATGGAGGGGCTTCACCATGAAATTCCTAACAATAACTCAACGAATCTTAAATAAGATTGCCGCCGTCGAAAGATTGGCATATAATAGAAAGGGGTGGAAGATAACGAAGTTCAAAGACTACTTAGGAGAGCAGGGTATACTTGCTAGATTCCTTGAGTCTGACGATGGAGAGATAATGGGATACTTCGTCTGTGAGGATACAACAGACGAAATCAATATCCTTAACCTAACCTGTAACCCGAAGTTCAATCAGGAAGAGGTATTCAAAAAGATTCTTGACCATCTAAGGGCCAAAACGGTTTCCTTAGATAACCCAAGGGTGTTAAGAATGACAGTCAGGGATGACAGATTGTCTTTGCAGAAGTTCTTACATGCTTACGGCATGAAGGGTAAGCTACTCCGTAAGTTCTTTGCAAATGGTCAAGACGGTGTAACCTTCATACTTAAAGGTGGTGATGAACATGCGTAAGATGCTAATGTCTGTTCTTGTTGTATGTTTGATGGGAATTTCATTCTCCGTAGGGCATCTGTGGTGTGAAAAGCACGGATGTTGCCCAAAAAGTCCTGACAAATGTTTGGTAAAAAAGTGCTGCTGCGAAAGCTGTAACTGCTGTCAAGCATGTAAGTTAGGTCAAAAGTGCGATTGCAAAGATTGCAAGTGTTGCGACTGCTGCAAGAAGGATTGTTGCGGCGACTGCAAGAAATAATTCAAAAAACTCTTGACAAACACGGCTCTCCTCTGTTATAGTTGTTATATCACACAATTCAGAGGAGAGTTATCATGTCAAACAAGACACTGTTTGCGTCAGCAAAGCCATCTCGTAAGTCTGTCCGTAAGGACGTTCCAGTAGCTACAGCAAAGAACAACGCTGGCGGTCTAGCTTATCAACTAGCCGACAAGGAAGCTCTAGCTCAATTCGTAGTCGCCGGGTTCCTCGGTGGTACATATTACACATCCGCACAAGACGAACTAAAGAACGTACTAGCCTACGCTGGTAAGTGTTCTCCAGAGTTCGTAGCTAAGGCTGCGATTTACTCTCGTGCTTTCGGTAAGATGAAGGACATGCCTCCACTTCTTCTTGCTCATCTTTCCACTCGTGGAACAGAGGGTACAGCACTCGTTCGTAAGATTTTCAACCGTGTTATCAATAACACTAAGACTCTTCGTAACTTCTTCCAGATTATCAGGTCTGGTCAAGTTGGTCGTAAGAACTTCGGTACTGCTCTCCGTGATTGCATGAGCAATTGGCTTAGTCGTAAGACTGAGGATTACCTATTCGATGGTAGCGTTGGAAACGACCCTACTCTTGGAGACGTTATCAAGCTATCTCACATCAAGCCTAACGGTAAGACTCGTGAGAACTTCCACAACTACCTAATGGGTCGTGAGTACGCTCTCGAACTATTACCAGAGAGAGTCCGTAACTACGAAGCCTTCAAGAAGGGCGAGTACAAGGAAACTCCACAAGTTCCATTCGATTTCCTAACAAGCTTGTCGCTAACCGATGAGCAATGGAAGGATATTGCTCGCAACGCACCTTGGAACATGACTCGTATGAACCTCAATACCTTCGCTCGTCACAACGTCTTGAAGGATAAGGAATTAGTACGTCTAATCGCAGGTCGTTTGCGTGACCCTGAACTTGTAGCGAAGTTCAATGTGTTCCCATACCAGCTAATGACTGCCTTGAACAATGTGGGTAGCGATATTCCACACGAAATCAAGGAAGCTCTACAAGACGCTTTGGATTTGTCTATCAACAACGTCCCTTCGTTCGAGGAAGATGTAGCAGTCTGTATCGACGTAAGCGGAAGTATGAGTAGCCAACCAGTTACCGGAAATCGTGGCACAGCTACGACACAGGTAAAGTGCATCGACGTAGCGGCACTTATCACAGCATCCATCCTTCGTAAGAACAAGGGTGCTAAGATTGTTCCATTCGATGGTGGGCCACACGTTTGCGAACTAAACGGAAGAGATTCTGTTTGGACAAACGCAAAGAAGCTTCGTGCTTACGGTGGTGGTGCTACAAACTGCTCTTCTGCGTTGAAGTACATCAACGATAACAAGTGGAATCCAAACCTTGTCATCTTTGTATCTGACAACGAAAGTTGGGTAGATAGACCATACTGGAACTTCCACCAGTCCAGAAATAGCCAAGGAACTCCACTCATGGAAGAGTTCTCAAGACTTCGTAAGGCAAGAAGCGATGCGAAGATGGTGTGTATCGACTTGGCAGCTAACGCTACAAGTCAGGCACCTACCAGAGAAAACGTCCTAAATGTTGGAGGCTACTCCGACGCAGTTTTCGACGCAGTTGAGAATTGGAGCCAAGGAAACGGCGATTTTGTTAAGGTAATTGAACAAATTGACCTTGACAGCACCCCGGAAAGGGTGTAGAATAATAAGACACACCCGGTATCCCTCTGGCGAAAGTCATAGAAATAATGGCCGGGTATTTTGGGGCCATACGGAAAACCTCATCACAAAACCTTAAAAGGACAGGATGAGGGCGACGGGTTCGACTCCCGCTGGCTCCACTAGCGAACGCTTGATAGGTTTACATCTCAATGAAGAACGCCGAAAGGCACTAGACTTGTCGCATTCTTTCGCTTATGTACCTCTAGCTCAATGGCAGAGCGGCTGACCCTTAAAAGTTGGTAGGTTACAGGTTCGAGTCCTGTGGGGTATACTCAACATTCAACAGACGCTTGATAGGAATACATACTCATGTGAAAGAGCTTCGGCTCGACTCTGATGAAAACGGTATCAGTATTCTGCGTGGTCTACGAGCATGGTTTGCTCAACAACCCTCTTATCAAATAACTTCTGGAATGTTGGATTCTTAGCAGGTGAAAGTGCTTAATATCGTCAGAGTATAAGCCAAAACCTCTAACCGGGGCTTTGTCCCCACTACGGTCGGTTCGTCTAAATTCGTCAGGACTCTCCCGCTAACAGGGAGCAATAAAGGTACGAGTCCTTTACCGACCACTCGATTGAACGCTGTTGGGATTACATGGTAAACCGTTAATTCGCAAGGATTAACTAAGTCGGTTCAAGCCCGACAACTATCCGCAAGGGTAGAAGCAATCTCGCAATTTCCTTCAATCACCTTAATTTTGAATCTGGACAAGAATGCCAAGTAGGACTACATGCGAAAATGAATCTTACTAATTTACCTTCTTGTCAACTCCATTCTGTAAAGGATAGAAATGGGTATCTTTGCCGAGCTTGAGGAAAAGCAGAAACAGGCTGTTGGTAAAGAGTTTTGGTTTTGGAGAAAACCCAAGGATGTTATTCCTCCCAATCGTCCAGTAATGTATCACATCCAGCTTTTGCCTGTGAAATCGGTAATCTTTTCTATTGATACTTTAGAAATTGAAAAGTATATATCGGTGGACGGACATGTTGGTGTGCTTCAAAAAGACGTACATGGTGAAGATTTGATAGTATGCTCCACTTAGAGACAGATTTTGGCGGTCGCCATATTCCGTACATCCCTCCCCAAAAAATGCACGACTTGGGTATCATACCCTTTATCAACGACCTAACCTTCTGGATACATAACGACGGATGCAAAGGCTTTACTGTTCAGCAAGTGAAAGTTTGGTGCAATCCGTATGGTGTCGTTTACTACAATCCCGACTTTAATATACAAGGCAAATGTATCATGCCTTTTACAGCGAAACGATTTGTAATCTCATGCAGGAAAAGAGGATACGTTGAATTCCAAGTCCTTATCACTAACGATTTAGGCGAAGACTACAACTACTTCTTCAAATGCTATCTTGTGGAATACTAACATGGCTAGTAGATTTGACAGAGCTTTAACAATGCAGCTTTGGAGCGACGACTCCAAGTCACCCATCCGTCCGCCTAAGTGGTTGGATATTAAAGCCGTACACTACGAGTGTATGATGGGTAGTAAGGCATACGGTGTTTCAAATGAAGATTCCGATGAAGACATCTATGGATTCGTCATTCCCCCAAAACACATAATCTTCCCACATCTTGGCGGTCATATACCCGGATTTGGTAGCCCACCAGCAGACTTCGACCAGTGGCAGCAGCACCACGTTCAAGACCCTGATGCACAAAAGGAATACGACTTTTCCTTCTTCAATATCATCAAGTTCTTTGAGCTATGTCGTCAGAACAATCCCAACATGATTGATAGCCTGTTTGTTCCTATCAGTCGGAAATATGGTCAGAGACAACAGAAAGCTATTCCTAAGTAAACAATGCTGGCCAAAGTTTAAGGGTTATGCTTACGCTCAACTACACAAACTAGATAATAAAGTTCCTAATGGAAAGCGTCTAGCTAGTGTTGAAAAGTATGGATACGATGTTAAGTTCGCTTACCATATCGTCCGTCTACTTAACGAAGTAGAACAGATTATGCTTGAAGGCGACCTTGACCTACAACGTAACCGTGAGCAACTAAAGTCAATCAGGCGTGGCGAATGGAGCGAAGACGACCTAAGAGCATACTTCAATGAAAAAGAGAAGACCCTCGAAGGCGTATACTCTACTTGCAAACTGCCTGAAAAACCATCAGAAAGCAAGCTTCGTGAGCTACTTTTGAACTGTCTTGAGCATCACTATGGGAAAATCTCGCAAGAGGTATTGACACAAGTGGATTCTGTTGATATACTAAAGCAGATTCACGAACTTTCAGGAAAGGCGTTACAATGAAATCGCAATCAATCGTATGGAGCGGAACGCTCGACAAGAAGTTTGAAGTCATCGTGTATCGTAAGCGTCCCTACAAAGGATACTTAATCGTGAAGGATATTCACGATAATCAAGTAATCCACAGGCAAGACGTTACGATAAACTACGATGCACAGTATGGCCCGGAC
>ERZ869925.890-NODE-890-length-16762-cov-33.290238_pt1 | contig 16762 bp, 23 predicted proteins | sample MGYA00579311_ERZ869925 | MGnify/ENA primary metagenome ERZ869925 (study PRJEB32216, sample SAMN09231817) | wastewater metagenome | place: USA: Maryland | collected 2016-07-30 | study: EMG produced TPA metagenomics assembly of the PRJNA472060 data set (Reclaimed...
CGAATTTGGATTGGTCAAACATAGGTGCCTCCTCAGTGGCACCGCAGCGACGCTCTCCGAGAGAGAGTTGAGTGGCTAGCTCTGGGCCTTGGGGCGTGCCCGGCGTCGCTGCGGTGTGGTTCTGAATATCTCAGAACGGAGGCGCGGCGTCAACGAAAAAGTCTGAAAATTTCAGACTACACACCCAAGAGTCGTCCGTGTTGCAAATGGGCAACTTTAAAATTGAAGCGGCTTAGATATCGCGGACGTGTTTGATGATGCGCGCAAGAACGAAGCCCTTGAGTCCGCCAGGAGCGCCAAAGGCAACTTCTGGAAAGGATGCGTTGGGCGGCTTAATGCAGAAGCGCTTTTCGTCGCCATGCACCAGAGGCCTGTAGGTTCCGAAAATGGCGCGCTCTTCCGACTGGAGAACCGCCACAACGTAGCGCCCAGGTATGACGGTTGCCGATGGGTCGCAAATTAGCGTTTCGCCCGGCTTAAAGTCAGGCATGCCGCTTTCATCGACAATGCTTACGCCGAAGCAACCATTTGGCACATCTTGAGAAACGGGCATTGTGGAGACTTTATCCCATACAACCATGGGGTCGGTCTTGGTTTTTAATGTTCCTAATTTGTTCATGTCAAGTAACGGAATATTCTTGCTGAGTGGGGCTGCGGTTTTCATATCGGGACCAAAGCGGAGGTACTGCTCTGTGACGTTTAGAGCAGACGCTAATATTTTCAGCGTATCCCCTCTCGGGTTCGCAACGGGCGTGCGACCTGGAGATGGGTTCAAATAGCCATAAATACTTTTTGCATGCACGCCCGATTTGGCTTCGAGCGCTTCGACGCTCCAGCCATCTCGATCCATCAATATCTTTAGGCGTTCCCACCACTGCATGGTGCTGAACATTACAGACTGTGAGCATCCCTTCACTCCAAAAGTTTCATCTTGAAGTTCTGAACTATTCAGACTATGCTCTTACACTATGACCGATGCAACCTTAGACTTGAGTGTCCGTGAAATCGTCCACAAGGGGGGCGGCCCTAAGGAGCTGTCCGACCGGAGCTTGGTTTTGTCTCGTTCAGACGAGGCTGAGTTTGTGGCTGAAAAGACGATCTACTCTTGGTTCAAGAGCGGCATCCCAGAAAAGCATTGGCGCTTTGTGATGCCGATTTGCGGCGTGACGGAAGAGCAATTGCATCGGGCCAATGAAGAGGTTCGGCAGCGGTCTGGAGGGCGCAAAAAGCGCTCTGAAATGGCTGCCGCGTAAGCATGTCAATAACCCCCGCGTTGCGTTCCAGTTGTCGGCACACCTTAAGCGCCAGTAGTTATCTGCGCAACGGCAGTAATTCGCGAGTGCCACATAACTATCGAGCGTAAGCGTTTCGTTCCCGGTCATAGCGTGAGTACGGCTGGACAGGCGGAGGCCTGAGGCGACCTGATGCGAATGGGCGCGGTCGCTGGAGGTAAGCGGGAACTGGGTTCCCACCGCTGCCATGACGACGGGTCGCTCCCTAACGCGTCACGCTGGCCGTCCTCACTCTGTGACCGGATTTTTGCTGGGTATGGACAGAGGCCTGCGGGGGTCTCTGGCGAGAAAGGCCTGGGGCGTCCCAGCAAAACGCTCCCTCGTTACGCCCCAGGCCATCCCGCATGTTGTTGCGTTGCGCGTGAAACAATCGATCCACAGGCAACGCAAATGCAGACCATCTGGACGGCCGACATCGTTTCTGACCTGCGGAAGATGCACGCCGAAGGGCATTCCGCGTCTGAGGCAGCCAGGATGCTGAGCAAGCGCTACGGCCTCGAGATCACGCGCAATGCGGTGATGGGCAAGCTGTTCCGCATGGGCCTATCCGCCCCGGACAACCCGCGCCAAGGCCGAAAGCCGCCGCCACCGCGCAGCAAGATCTTTCAGTTCGGCGCCCCTATTTCAACCACGCCTTTGAAGCCTGTCCCCTTCAAGGAGATCGAGCGCCCCGCCATTGCACCCCCACACGAACAAAAGGAATTCATGGAACTCGACGACCGTTTCAAGGTCTGCCGCTATCCCCACGGCCTCAAGGCCTACAGCTACTGCGCCCGTCCTACGGTTCCAGGCACCAGCTATTGCGAGGATCACTTGCGGGCTTGCTACACCGTTCCACCGGCAAAGGCGCGAGTGACGCCGGAAATTACGGTTTTAAACCGCAATTTGTCCCACACAGAGCGGGAGGACGCATGACCAAGTCCGCTCCAAAGTGGGTCTGTGCCGCTGCCATCGCTGCCGGCCTGGCTGCGTTTGCTGTCCAGTGTTCTGTGGACGTGTATCAGGGCACGCGCGGCATTACCGATACCGTCGAGTGGTGGGCGCAGTTCTGGACGTGGACGCTTCCCACGGCCTTTACGATCACATTCTCGGCCTTCGGCGGCGCGCTTCTGCGCGTCAGGGCCTGGGTTGCCGCAGCACTGCTTTACGTGGTGGTCGGCGTGGTCATGGTCATCACGGCCAGCAACTCCATAGACTTCCTGACCGACAAGACGGTGGCCAAGACGGTGGCCGCCAACCATCGCGTCACGGCCGCCAAGGATATCGCGGAGATCCAGTCCGAGAACGCCAAGACGGAACGCAAGGACACGCTGGACAACCTCTGGCGCACATATGTCGTCGCCAAGAAGGCAGAGGATAAGGAAAAGGTTCTCGCTCAGATCAAGAGCGTGACCGACAAGCCCTTGCCGGTCCAGACGCCAGCCGTGGAAGAACTGAAGGCCGGCGGCGGCACGATCCTCAACCGCTACACGGGGCTCCCCGTCGAGACCATCCAAGAGGTTAGGGCGGTAGCAGTTCCCATCGTGTTTTTGATCGCAAAATCGCTTGCTATCACACTGGGATTTGCGTTTTGGCCCCGTCCAGAACTTTACGGCGATCGTAAACCAGGAAATTCAGGAAATTTCGGCACTAACGTTGCGGGTTTACGTAAAACCGTAAACCAGAACGCAGGGCCGTTAGGCAGGGATGACGCCCTCTCGGACCTCCTCGCCTACTTCCCCCTTCGCCAGGAGGAGCTGACCATCAGCTTCCTGAAGGAGCGATGGCGGGTTTCGAAGCAGTCCACCTACATCTGGCTGAAAGAATGGGAAACTCAGGGGCTTATTGCGCTCAAATACTCGGGCAATCGGCTCTACGTGTCCGCGATCAAGCCGAAGATGAGCATCGTGAAGCAGACCGCATAAACGAAAACCCCGGCACGAGGCCGGGGCTTGAGATCGTCCAGGAAGCTTTGAGCGGCACCACCCATTCAAAGCCAGTCACCAAAAGGTAGAGATTATGTACCACCAACCCAGAATTCGCGTCAAGAGAAATATCCACAAGTCACCCACAAGGCCGGATTTCATTTTCCATCACGTGGGCTCTGACTTTCCGATCAAGGAAAGCTTCCACACCTGGGACCGCGTAATGGCCCTCGGAGACATCTGCACGCTCGTCCGCATCAAGCAGGACGTCCATGCCGTCCATTCCCGTCACTATCGGACGTGGGGGCAGGCATGACCGACGAAACCCAACTCAACATCGACCTCAATGTCTGGCGGGTGAACCAGCACAAGCTGTCACTCAAGGAGACGGGTGAACTTGTTCGCTCAATCGTTCGCGCCCAGAAGGCCAAGCGCCCCAATCGTGAACAGCGCGTCCTGCTGGCTCTCTTCACGCGAGATCCCGCACTGGAGGTCGAGTCATGACCTCCTCGCAGATGGAAGAGGCCGCCTTGGGCGGCATGACATACGCGCGCTTTTTTCCGTCCGATTGGAGGACGGGGTGCCTAACCCTCAATCTTGAGGAAGAAGGGCTTTATATCCGCATCTGCGCTTACATGTACGACACGGGAAAGCCGCTGCGGGACGACTACACGCAATGCGCAATCCTTCTGCGCGTTCAGCCGCTGAAGCTGCGCAAGGTTTTGGAAAGCCTCATCGCCAAAGGAAAAATCATCCGCACGCAGGGGCTGCTCATCAACGAGCGTGTGCAAGAGGAAATCGACCGCTTCCGGCTGGAATACGCAAGTAGAGCTGCCGCTGCAAAGAAGCGCGAAGAGATGCGGCGCTACCGTATGCAACAGCAGATTGAGGAGGCCCGAAGGCTAGCCGCTGCGGAGGCTACCCCCCACCATACCCCCACCCCAACCCCCCACCATACCCCCCCAGTAAGGCAGGGGGTACCTACCCCAGTAACTGGGGTGGTTGATTCAAAAAACTCCAATGAAATCAACGGGAGTTTGGCACAGCCGTGGCACGGCTCTACCACTAATCCAGAATCCAGAAGCCAGAAGCCAGAAGATAATAATAAAGGTTGGAGTACTTGGCAGGCGGAAGCCCCCGAAGATGATGAAATTGTCTTTGAGGGGGACAGGGTGTGCCTCACGCGCCGTGAGTTGGCCCCTCTACAAGAGGCGCTACCACACCTGGACTGGGCTCGAGATCTTCGCATCATTGAGCGCCAAGTGTCGCGATCGGCGAGCTATGGGGCATCGCGCGAACAGCTTCTCGACGTTCTCGAAAACGCACTGCGTGCCGAAAACAATAAAAACAAGATCCTTCGCGAGAAGCTTGAGGCGGCCGCCACTTCCAAAAATCAGATCAAAGACAGTGCGGATTGCTGGCTCACCGAGGAGGGGCGCCTAGAGGTCGCAAACGGCTTTCAAGGCGAGTTACTTAAGCTCGTTGGCGGCGACATCGGCGTACTTCGCGAGCACCTTGACGTTGCTGGTGGGTACGTTCCAGCGCTCGCCAAGGGACGGGTCCTCATGGCGTCGGTGCGCGGACAGATTGCGAAACAACTCAAGTGGGACAAAGACAGACGCAAGACTGAGGTGGCGAAGAAAAAGAAGTCACTGGGCATGAGGTACGCGCTATGATGAACGTTCATTTCATGGCGAAAGACTTCGCCCCGGCAGAGCAGATCGAGCCTGGTTTCCGCGTCGATGCAACTCTAGTGCTCGTTGCGCACCCCTCACACGTCGACCGCGTGAAGGCCCTTGGCCACAAGCATTGCGCCGCCATCGATTTGAAAGTCGGCGGCGAACAAGCTTTGCGCGACGGCGTGATCAAAACCGAGTGGAGCTTTGAGCGGTTTGCGATTGCACTGCCAAAGCAGCTTGGCCGCCTTCGTGAGGATCTTGCTGCCCGCCTCGGAGACGAGCGCTGCGGGTGGTTCGATTGGGATAACAAGCTCACGGATGACGAACTGTCCAAGCTGATCGCGCGCCCGGTTCCGATGTGGACCGATGAAGTCGCGACCATGGCGGACATCCCGGAGCCAGGGCCGGAAGCAACCTACCGCAGCGGATTTGAGGCCCTAGACCGTCACGGCTTCCGCATCACGTTGCCAGCGTTCATGCCGATCATTGGGCCATATGGCTCCGGCAAGAGCGTTTTCCTGCGCCAGCTTTTGATCAACCTCTACAAGCTGCATGGCTGGAAGTTCCTTCTGACCAGCTTCGAGGAGAAGGTGAAACCGCGCTATCAGCGCGACCTTCGTCGCCATTTTCTCGGCAGACCCCTCGTAGACGCTCAGGAACGGGCAACTTACACCGAGGAGGAGCTTCGGGAGGTTGACGACGAAATCGCCGCCAGCGCCGTTTTTTTGCGGCGTAAACGCAATGCCACCTTGGACCTGGAAAGGTTGCTCAACCGGATCGAGTACGCGGTCAGGGCTCACGGGGTTCGGGTTGTCGCCATCGATCCCGTCAACGAGATCGAGCACCAGATCGGCAAGGGCGAGAGCAAAACCGACTACATGGGTCGGTTCATCATGGCCCTTAAGCAGCTCGCGGACGACTACGGCTTGCTGATGATCGTGTGCGCGCATCCGCCCAAGGATGGCGTTGAAAAGCGGCTGTCTAAAACCGGGCTGCTCACGCTCAACGACGGCGCCGACACTGCGCATTGGGGCAACAAGGCCGACATTGGTTTTTGCGTCTGGCGCAACATCGACAGCCCAACACTGCTCCATGCCGACAAGCTCAAAGATCACGAGACGATGGGCAAGCCGTTCTTGGCTGAGATGCGTTTGGATGCCGTGATGAACCAATTCCACATCACGCGCATGGGCTTCGACATTCTGGGGGATGACATCGAATGACCTTCGAACACATATCCGCACCCCTAGAGCGGGTGATTGAGAAGGCAGCGGAAGCCTACGAGGCCGACACCTTCCTCCAATTCGTTCCCCATTCCAGGCTGACAGAGTTCCTAGCCAATGGATGGGAAATCTCTGACGAACTCCATGGGACAAATCATGGGGCGTATTCCGTGCTCTGCGTGTGGAAGGGGAAGGGAGAGCCGAAGTGAGCCACCGCATTGAGCGCATCGGTGATTGCGAACTGCACTTGGCAGATTGCCGGGAAGTGCTGCCGACGCTCAATGCTCGTGGTCATATCATCAGCGACCCGCCTTACGAAGCAAGCCTTCATGCCAGCAAAAACAGTCTACGCGGACCCGTCCGCGTAGACTGTGGGCCGTCCCTAAAGGGTTTGGACTTTGCACCAATCGACGAAATTCGTGGCGATGTGGTGCGGATGGCCGAGGACGTTTGCAACGGCTGGTTCATTGCCTTCTGCACTGTTGAGGGTGTGTCCAAGTGGGCGGATGAAATCAACGCATCGCGCATCAAGTACAAGCGGGCATGCATATGGGTTAAGCCGGACTCCACGCCGCAGCTAAATGGCCAAGGGCCTGCGCAAGGGGCTGAATGCTTTGTAACGGCTTGGAATGGTGTTGGGCATGCGAAGTGGAACAGCGGGGGCAAGCGCGGCGTCTACACGCACTGTGTGAATGGTCCACATAGACACGGCGGACACCCAACGGAGAAGCCAGCAAGCCTCATGCGTGAGCTGTTGCTGGATTTTACTGCGCACGGAGATGTGGTCATCGACCCGTTTATGGGCAGCGGCACCACAGGCGTTGCGTGTACTCGCCTCGGCCGCAGGTTTATTGGGTGCGAGATCGACCCAACGTACTTCGACATCGCATGCGAACGCATTGAGGCGGCGTCCAGGCAGCCGGACATGTTCGTATCATCGCCCCAGCCAAAAGCTGAGCAGTTAGATTTACTCGGGGTCAAACAGTAACCAGTGCGTATTCGAAAAATCGTCAACCGGAGATAAAGAAAATGTGGAAAACTTTCGCAACTGGTGTTATTCTGATAATCGCAACGACATTCCCGGCCGTTGCACAGAACTGCCATCTGGGGGTCCAGGCCGGCACGAGCATTGGCACAGCAGCCATCTCCCTGCCGAGTGTCCCGGCCAATATCGACGGCTTGGGCCTCAGATCGCGCAGCCCTGATGTAGGGCTTGCCGCCGGTTGCGATCTCCGGGTTTCTGGAAGCCCTTTCGTAGTTGGCGCCTTTGCGGACTACACCTGGCGCGACACCCAGTTCTCTGCCGGCCTCGGCCCTTTCAACTTCTCAGCAGCGATGCAGAACCGTTGGACGGTGGGCGCCCGCGTTGGCTACGTGACAGCCGCCGGCATGTCCTACGCCTTGCTCGGCTACACAAACACGGATGTGGCCTACTCGACCCCGATTGTGGGGATGCCGACTTCGCTGCATGGCTGGACGACTGGTGGCGGCATCGAGATACCTATGGCCCCCAACGTGAGCTTTGCAGTCGAGACCCGTTACACGAGGTATGCGGACGCGGATTTGTTTTCCGGCTTCGCGACCCTGCGGACTGATGAGGTCTCTGCGATGGCACGCCTCAACTTCGTGTTCGGCGCAAACGTCTTGAAGTGAGCCCATGCCCCGCATCAAGCGAGAGGTTGAAATCGATGGTTGGACACGCTGGATCAAGCCAGTGATGTCCGGCTATCGGCTGGCGTGCTGTGACTGCGGGTCTGTGCATGACCTCAAGTTCAAGGTGGAGGGCAAGTCTGTCCTCTACAAGGCAAGGCGCAATAAGCGTTCAACGGCAGCAATTCGGAGGTGGAAGAAATAGGCCATGGACGTCTCCACCCAGATCAAGACCCTGGAAGAGGTGAAAGACCTCCTCTATCGGGAACTCGGAGCCCAAGACCTGGATGCGGTCATCAGCTTCACGCGACAAGGCACCGATGAGGTCCGCCGTCCAGAGGACACGCCAATCAACAGGGTCTACACCCAGATCAATTCGCAGATCATGAGCCTGAAGATCAGGGAGAGGGTGAAGTGATGAAAGACGTCAAGATAACCCGAGCATTCATCGACGAAGCCAGCCACAAGCCAGTGCAGTACGTTGAGCGCGTTTATAGGTACCGCACCGACACCTCCAATTTTGAGGCTGTGGAAGCAAGGGATATCGGCGCAGACAAGCATCTGACGTGGGTGGCGCGTGGCACTGGGATGGCACGGTGCCCGGTCGGTCGCATAAACGGCAACGTTATCTTAGTTCGCGGGGAGCCAATTACTAGGAACGCGGGTGATCCTGACCCGACTTCCGTCGTGAGCGGCGGCGCCGGGTTGCCAATTGAGTTAGAGGCACAGGGATGAAGCTCGCTGGCATCGCAATAAAAGGCTTCCGTCTCGACAAGTCTGGCAAGGTCGTGAAGTCAGCAAAGCACTTGGACGTTTCGACAAGGCTCCGTCAGGCCGCTAGCAAAAAGGTTAGGGTGGTGAAGAAATGACGTATAACTGGTTTGCAATCTGGCTGGGTGAAGCGCAGGCGGAATATCCGGCCCGCAATGCCATCAAGCGCCTTGGGTTGGAAAGCTTCACGCCGACAGAGTTCAAACTCGTCGCCCGCAACCCTCGCGATCCCCGCTCCCCCAAGAAGCGCAAGCCTTACCCTATGTGCATCCGATACGCCTTCGTCGGATTCCCAGAAGGGGCCACATGGGGAGACTGTCTGGAGTTCAAGCCCGAGCACTATGGCCGCGTCATCCGCAATACGCGCATCGTTGCAACCCCGGTCGGGATGACTGCCACTAAGCCAACGCAGCTCACGCAAGAGCAAATCGACAGGCTCGCCGCCCTATCAGATGCACATGTGCCCTACAAAGGCGCTGTGAACCCCCACAGAGGCGTTTTGGAGGTCCAGGTAGGTCAGACAGCCAGAATCCTTTCAACCGCCCTGCACGGCCTCTACGGGCGCGTAGACGAGGTATCGGAAAGAGAGGCAAGACTGACGATTGAGTTCTTGGGGTCGCTGCGTCCGGTTTGGGTGCCAAAGGGCGAGCTTGAAGCGGCGTGATTATACAACGTAAAAATATGTCGCGTATTGTGGTGTAATTGCGTTGCAATCGTGTTGCGTTTCGGTTATATGCCAATGCATGCAAAGTCGCTGCGTATTTCCCATCTGATTGGTGAGGGGAAACCTAAGCGGAAAGGGCGCAGATCCTGAATAGCGGGATTGCCTCCAAAATCGGCCGAACACCTTTCCACAGTTCGCAGCGAAAATCAAGAAATTCCGCGTCGACCTCCTCAGACGCAAACTGCCAGCCTAACCGCTGGCCTTTTTATTCGGAGTTTCCATGGCAAGGGCCAGTGGCTGGCCTGAGTGCGTCTATAAGAGCGGCGCTTTTTGAATGAAGCGAAGGACGCCGGCTGCGTTCCCATGATGCCGCCGCCGTCAATCGAGAGAATTCGACGAATCGGCGGTTTATCTGAAGGAACTGCAACCTGCGTCATGTCGCTTAGCCCTTCGGAGGATAGGGATCGTGCCCGTAGGAATTCTTGTCGCGAATCCGACCGTCCGGCCGATGAATGACGACTTCGCTCTGCTGGTTGATCGCGATCTCCCGTGCAGCCCGTTCGGCATCTCCCTGGGTCGGATGGATCGAGGTTGCCCTCTCATTCCTTTCGCCACGCACGGCCCATTCGTCACCGTGCGGAACGACATGCTGATTCTTGCCTGCCATGCTCACAACTCCTGATTCCTTGACCTGATTCGCAAATCGTAATAAGTAGCTATACGCTCTGTCATAGCCTGAGCCGAAGAAATAGCCCCGCGGGGCTGTCGACGATCTAGACATGGAACTCTATACGATCTGTCATGGCCGAGTCAAGCGCACCAAAAGACTTCGCCTCTCGCCTGCGCAAAACGCGCGAAACGCGGGAGCTAAGCCAATCCGAACTGGCCAGGGAAGCCGGCATGCAACCTTCGGCCATCGCCCATTTTGAGGCTGGGCGCCGCAAGCCGTCGTTCGACAACGTGCGAGCGCTCGCGAAGGCGCTGAAGGTCTCGGCCGACTACCTACTCGGGGCGCAAGCCGCGACGACCGCCTTTCGCGACGAAGACAAGCTGAGCGCAAAAGATCGACTTTTTATTCAGAACATCATCGACACAATGATTAAGGACAAGAAATAGGGGGCGAAACATGGCGGGCACAGGTGGCACCATTCATCCGGTGTTTACGCTGGGATGGCCCAAATGATGACGCCCCAATCCAGCACAGGGGGGAGTGCTAGTATTGGGGCGTTTTGTACGCACTGGCACTATACGCATCACCACCAACGCCAATCACGACGCAAGCAATATCCCGCAACATTGTGATGGGATTTTGGCGAGCATATCCGTGAAACGTTCCCCGTGAAACAAACGCGAGAGGTCAAATGCTCCCCCTCAATGAGTATGAAATCCTTGGCGCTGTTCAGAGGCAACTGGCGGACACTATTCAGTATCTCAACCGGGACGCAGCCACCGTCGATATCGACGCCGTTTATGCGCACCTAGAGCGCACCATGGCCCGCCTCGAAGATCTTCGAGCCATGCGCCAAGGCTCAGCCGTGGAAGGGGAGGTCAAAAAGGTAGAGGCTGCCGCCTGATGCCGTTCATCATGGGGTCAATCCCCTACTTCCATTGTTTCGTCCGGCGCGAGTACACACGCAACCTTATCGATCGACACGGAGAGTTCGTCCCGGCTGTCGCCTACGGTATCCGCTGCGTTCGCGGTCATTCGCCATGGCTGCAGACAATGCTGATGGAGCCCGAAGCCCCATCGCCAAACAGCACGGGCGGAGCCGCCTTCATGGTTCCCATCGAGGCCGTCGTCCACCAGCCCTGCCCCATGCCAGAGGACATGACCTATGTCTGTCCATGGGACGTGTTCTCCAACACATTCGGGGTTGTCGAATTCGAATTCACAGCCAGGGGCGCGGTCTTTGCCCTACCTGAAAAGAGACCTGGGCAGTATCTCTTCACCGTTGACTTCTCTGGCTCTGACCTTGCAGACGATCCCCTGCAGCACAAAAGCCTGCACTTCTGCAAGCTGGAGGGCGGCCTAATCGGCGCCTTCCCAAACAATCGCTTGCTCTGGCGTGATGACGCCTTCTGGAAGGTGATGGACCAGCGCCCAGACTTCCAATCCCTGAGCGGAGAGTTTCGCGCTGAAGGGCACCAAAGCCTCATCACGCCACGAAAACCGCAGCGCCCACCACTCCGGGAAGCCGCAGAATGACGAAGGCCTCCGAAATCATCGACATCTGTCATGGCCTCAACCTCTACTTCCCCAAGATCGTAAAGGCTTCAGAATGGGATGGTTCGCCTATTTACATGGTCACCTTTGGATACATGGCCTACCGCCAAACGGTGACGTTTCCAGCCACTACATCAATTCCGGAGGCTAAAGGCATCATTGCCCAGGCAGCATCTGTTTCGAGAGAAGTAAATGTCTGACCTTACTCCTAAGCAGGAGGCCTTCTGTCTCGCCTACATTGAAACCGGCAATGCAAGCGAAGCTTACCGCCAAGCCTACGACACTCAGGCCTCCGCCAAAACAATTCACGAGAAAGCGAGCCGCCTTTTGGCTGAGGGCAAGGTGAGGGCAAGGCTGGGGGAGCTACAACAAAAGAACGCAGAGGCTAGCGGAATCACGGTCGAGCGCATCACAAAGATGCTTGCCGACGCCTACGACCTCGCAATGGACAACCAAGTGCAGGCGCCAGCCGCCGCAGTCTCTGCCGCACTAGGCCTTGCCAAACTCCACGGACACCTCGTCGAAAAGAAACATGTCATCGCTGATCATCAGCACACTCACGTCCAGAAATCAGTATCCGAAACTGCTGAGTGGATTAGAGGCGTTATCCGAGAGCGAGCAAAGAGCCTACCTAAGGGTTCTCTGCAGAACTGATCTCTTCTTCCTGCTCCGGTATGGCTGTGGGCGAGCTGATACGGATCGCGATTGGTACTTTGATCGCTGCAGGGAGGTTCAATCGCAGCCTCACGGCGTTCTGGATCTCTGGGCACGCGAACATGGCAAAGACCTTGATCGCGACACCCCAGTTCTCACGACGCAAGGGTGGAAAAAACACGGAGACCTCAAGCCCGGCGACAAGGTGTACTCGCCGAGCGGGCATCCGGTCGAGGTTGTTGCAACGCGCGCGTTCGAAGCGAACAAGTGTTACAAAGTAACGCTTTGCAATGACGTTCAGATAACGGCCGGGGCCGGCCATCTATGGCGCGTTACCGTGCCAACAAGAAAGCGCGTTGCTGGCACGTTCATAAAGGGACAAACGCACGGCAAGAGGGTTGGACGCGAAGAGCGCATCGTAACGACGGAGGAGCTTTCGTCGATCGTTGGCCGGCATAAGTATGGTGTCGGTATTGCGATCTCAAGGCCGCTTGCTGGTGACGACTCTGCGCTTCCAATTGACCCGTATCTTCTCGGTGTTTGGCTGGGGGACGGATTCTCAAGCATTGGTGCCATCTGCGGCGTAGACCACCAGATCTTCGATGAGGTCCGGCGTCGCGGTCACGACTTGATTGCACGCAAGATTGACGAGTCCAAGCATCCCGACTGGCGGGTTTACAGAGTGGTTGGGCTAACGAACAAGCTTCGTAGCCTGGGCCTCATAGGCAACAAGCACATCCCGGACGCATATTTTTGCGCATCCGAGCGGCAAAGACGCGAACTTCTGTGGGGCTTGATAGATACAGACGGTCACGTGGCAACAACTAGAAATGCCACCGTAGAATTCTGCAACATGAGCCACACTTTGGCGTCTCAAGTTAGGACGCTTGCAATCTCACTTGGCTATAAGGCCAGGATTACGCCGAATAGAACATTTGGAAACTGGATTGTTAGCTTCCAGGCATATGCCGACGACGAGCATGGTTTGCCGTGCTTCTTGGAGAGAAAGAGGCGCAACCTCAAGTCCGGCATAGAACGCCATAGCGCATCAAAGACTTGGTATGTAAGGTCGGTACAAGAATGCGGAAGCGTTCCGACAAACTGCATCCAGGTCTCTAATGAAGATGGCATGTACCTGGCGGGGAAAGCACTTGTCCCAACGCACAACTCGTCGGTCATCACGTTCGGGCTCACAATTCAGGAAATCCTCGCCTCCCACGGTGAAGATCCGATCGTTCCAACTGAGCTTACCTTTGGCATCTTCAGCCACACACGCCCAATCGCAAAGGCCTTCCTCCGCCAAATCAAGATCGAACTCGAAACGAACGAGCGGCTAAAGGAGTGGTTCCCTGACATCCTCTGGAAGGACCCGCGCAAGGAAGCACTCAAGTGGTCCGAGGATGAAGGGATTATCGTTCGTCGTAAGAGCAACCCGAAAGAGGCAACCGTTGAGGCGTGGGGCCTAGTCGACGGCCAGCCAACCTCAAAACATTACCTGCGCATGGTCTACGATGACGTTGTGACCCGAGAGAGCGTCACAACGCCCGAGATGATCAAGAAGACAACGGAAGCCTGGGAACTCTCTCGCAACCTGTCGTCTGAGGGTGGGGAAAGCCGCTACATCGGCACGAGGTATCACTTCCTCGACACTTACAAGACGATGATGGAACGCGGCATCAGGGCGAGGGTATATCCGGCAACCGTTGACGGCACGGCATCAGGTGATCCGGTTCTCATGAGCAGGGAGACACTGGCTAAGAAGCGCGTCGAGATGGGCGCCACCTTCAATAGCCAGATGCTTCAGAACCCAAGCCCCGATGAAGACGCCTACTTCAAAAAGGAATGGTTCCGCTGGTACGACACCGCGCCACAGCATCTCGCAAAGTACGGAGCTTCTGACTTCGCTGTAACGGCCAAGGGCGGCGACTTCACAGTACACTTGGTCGTAGGTGTCGACCCCGACGACAATCTTTACATTCTGGATGTCTGGCGCAAGCAAACGACAACCGATGTATGGATTGATCAGATGATTGCCAGGATGCAGCAGCACAAGCCGTTCATGTGGTCCGTGCCTGGAGATCAGATCAGGCGTTCCATTGGCCCCTTCCTCACGAAGCGCATGGCCGAGACGCGCACCTACGTAACGCTGCACGAGAGTTCCGAGGCCGGCGACAAGCCCAGCAAGGCCAGGTCGTTTCAAGGTCGCATGTCCACGGGCAAGGTCTACTTCCCCAAGCGCGCAGAGTGGCTGGACGATCTGATCATGGAAATGTCCATGTTCCCCGTTGGTCATGACGACCAAGTGGATACGCTAGGCCAGATCGGACGCATGCTGGGCGAGATGGCAACCGGTTATGTCCCGCCATCTGAAGAAGACAAGCCCCTTGCGGATTACGGTCACGGCTTTGCCGATGATGACGGCGAAAACTGGAAAGTGGCATGACGCCTAACATGGCTCCGACACTCGAAGAGCAGATGGCTGCGCCGCCACAAGACGGCTTGCAGTACGTCGAAGGCATGGAGCCGGCCCCCGAGCCTATGCCCGTTGCCGACCGCCTTCCTGCAACGTCGCTCTGGCGCATGTACCAGGCATGGGAAACGGCCAAGCAGGCCGAAAACCTGGAGATGTACGAGTCCGCCAAGTATTACCACGGCAAGCAGTACACGGACGCCGAACTCAAGGAACTGAAGCGCCGTCGCCAGCCGCCCACGGTCAAGAACCGCATCCGCCGCAAGGTGGACTTCCTTGTGGGCGTTGAACAGCGACTGCGCCGCGATCCAAAAGCTTTCCCTCGTAATCCGAACGGTGAGGCCGCAGCGCCCGTTGCCACGTCCGTTCTGCGCGCCGTCCAGGATCTCACCAAATGGCCTGCCGTTGCTTCGGAGTGCGCCAGAGACGCGCTAATCCGTGGCATCGGCGTTGAGTGGGCCGGCATCACGCGCACACGCAAAGGACAGATCGAGATCAAGAAGAACCACGTCAAGGGCGACAGGTTCTTCTATGATCCACGCTCCGAGGATTGGGACTTCGGAGACGCCCAGTATCTTGGCGAAGCCTCATGGATGGACATTGAGCAGGCCAAGGAGATGATGCCTTGGGCCTCCGAGGCCATTGAGCAGTTGGGCGAGTACGCCAGCGGCAACAGATCTATTGGCGCGCTGCCCCAGCTTTTCGACAAGGAAAAGAACTGGACGCAGTACGTCGACACCCAGAAGCGCCGCCTCTATGTCGTCTCCATCTGGTATCGCTACAACGGCGAATGGATGTGGGACTATTTGGTTGGCCAGGTCTCGCTGTGCCCTGAGGGCATGGACTGCCTATCCATCTACATCGACGAAAACGACGCCACAACGCACCCCTACAAGGCGTGGTCTCCTTACGTTGGAGAGGATGGCACCCGGTACGGCATGATCCGGGATATGAAGCCCATCCAGGATGAGATCAACAAGCGCTCCTCCAAGGCGCTGCATCTCCTGACGGTGCGTCAGATCAAGTACGAGACGGGTTCCGTCAACGACATCGACAAGGCCCGCGCCGAACTGGCCAAGCCGGATGGCATGATCGAAATCAATCCCGGCAAGGGTGATGCGTTCGGGGTGATCGAGCAGACCGCGCAGATCCAGGGCAACTTGGAGCTGATGCAGGAAGCCAAGGCAGAGATTGAGAACCTTGGGCCAAATCCAGGGCTCCTGGGTCGCGGCGTCGAAAAGCAATCCGGCCGCGCCATTCTCGCGCAGCAGAACTCCGGCATGACGGAACTGTCCCCCGTGTTTGAACGGATGCGGGAATGGAAGCTCCGTTGCTACCATCACGACTGGCATCTGATCCGTAAATTCTACACGGATGATCGTTACATTCGCATCACGGGCGACGACAAGGCCGTCCAGCATCTCCGCATCAACGTTCCCGTAACGAACGAATACGGTGAGATTATCGGCGTCGATAACGCCGTTGCCGAGATGGACGTTGACATCATCCTGGATGAAGGCCCCGACACTGTAACGATGCGGGAGGAGCTGATTGAGGCTCTATCGGATCGTCCAGACATCCCGGTCGAGATCATCATCGAGCTGTCGAGCCTCCCCGACAAAGACGCAGTTCTCAAGAAGCTTGCTGAGTTCAAAGCGCCGCCGCCTGAAGTCATCGAAATGCAAAAGCGGATGGCTCAGCTTGAAGAGCTATTGAACGCTGGCAAGGTCGACAAGCAGCAGGCAGACACCGAGAAGGTTCGAGCCGAGACGGCGAAAGTCATGGCGGAAACCATGATGCCGCCCGAGGCCTTCCCTCATGTGTTCCCGCTTCAGTATGGCCGATCCTTCTTAGATCAGGCCGTTACTCAGATTGGCGGGCCGCCTCCTGGCATGATGCCGAACGCTCTCAATGGTCCGCCTGGACCGGAAGGCGCGCCCCCGCCACCCAATCAGCTTGGGTCGCCAAACGACTTCACGGGATCAAACGTCCCTCAGGGCGAGGTTGACCCGGATTACCTATCGCAAATGGCCCCGTATCCAGACCCAACGATGGCGACAGAGCCGCAGCTTGGGGAACGTGGCGGGTTGCCGTTAGGGCCTATGTAGGCCGCCCCAGAAATTCAAGGCTTAGGCAGCGTGCGTCGCTCGGCGCGCGGCCTCTTTTGCGTGACAAGAGCGGTTCGCCTCTGCGGGCGTTAAGCGCAGCGCTAATTCGCAAGTCGGCGTCAG
>ERZ869925.892-NODE-892-length-16760-cov-4.110805_pt1 | contig 16760 bp, 18 predicted proteins | sample MGYA00579311_ERZ869925 | MGnify/ENA primary metagenome ERZ869925 (study PRJEB32216, sample SAMN09231817) | wastewater metagenome | place: USA: Maryland | collected 2016-07-30 | study: EMG produced TPA metagenomics assembly of the PRJNA472060 data set (Reclaimed...
AAGGATCTTCTACCGTTCCTTCAGATAGAAATTATCCTGATAGAGTAGTATTTACCTATAACCTAGCTGACGAAGAATATCTAGCAGATAGAACTGTAGAACTACTCAAGAAGGTATTCAATGTAGATAGTTATATAATAAAAGAACCCAAACATAGTACAATTAGAGTTCGTTGTAATTACTGTACTCTAGGTCAGTTTCTAATTAGTTTTTGTGGAAAAGGAAGTTTAACCAAAAGAGTTCCAGGAATATTCTTTAACTCTAAACCTTCCGTTAAACTAAAACTAATAAATAATTGGATAGTTGGAGATGGTAGTAAACAAGGTAAAGATTCTAATACTGCCACTACATCATCTTTTGAAATGTATAAAGATTTTTATCAATTATCTATTTCTTGTGGTATAGTACCTAAGTATTACCAATCTAAACAAGAATCTCATCAAAATGCTCCAGCTAACAGACTTTATTATACACAAGACCATACTTCTCTACAGTTAAAAACAAGAAGTGAAACTCATCTAGACACAGATATAGGTATTTGTCTAAAAGTTAAAAACATCGTAATACAGCAGGTAGAATCTGAAACTGTATACGATATAGGAGTAGAAGAAGATCATTCTTTCATAGCCGAAGGTTACGCAGTACACAATTGTGTATCTAGAGGTTGGTCTAGACTATGTGATTATACTCAATTAGCCCAGATAGTATCTGGTCAGCCACTAGAATTTAAAATGGCTAGCCACTCTTTCATCTATGGGGCTTCCCGAGTAATAGGAAATTGGATGTCCTATGAAGATGGTTCTGTTGGAGCATGGGCAGCTAAAGCAGTGCAATCCTGGGGAGTATGTACAAGAGAAGAAGTAGGAGATGTTCCTGCCGGAAACGATAGCTTAGCTGTAGAATGGGCAGCTAAAGGCGTACCTCAGAAGTATAAGGACCTAGCAAAAGATAACTTAGTTAAAAAAGTTACTATGGTCCGAACAGCAGAAGAAGCCAAGGCAGCTCTTATAAATCTATTCGGCATTGCGGTATGTTCTAACAGAGGATTTACTACAACAAGAGACTCTAAAGGTCGTTGCACTCCTAGTGGAACTTGGAATCACTGTTACGGTGCAGGAACAAAAATTTCAACACCAAATGGTATAGTAAATATAGAAGATTTGCATAAAGGAGATAATGTATATACTTCTGAAGGTAATATCCAACATGTTACACATAATTTTGAAAGAAATTATACAGGAAAAATATACACCATTAAACCAAAACATGCTTTTGAATTTACATGTACCGAAGAACATCCTATATTAGTATATACCTCTCAAACAGAAGGTTTAAACTTAAATTCTGAAACCTATGGTGTACAAACTATAACATGGACTAAGAAAAAGCTTGTATGGAAAAAAGCAAAAGATATAGTTTTAGGCGACTTGGTAATAAGTCCTACAGTAAAACAACATAAGTTTACTGAACAACCAATATATAAAACAACTAAAAACCATAAGAATATTCCTTATATTTTAGATACAAAAGATAAAGATACATCTTGGTTATTTGGATTGTTTGCGGGAGATGGTAACGTTGTAAAAAATCACAAAGTTACTTTTACTCTATCGAATAAAAAACAAATAACAAAACTAGCTAATATTATTCGTAACAAAATAGGTTTAACTCCTTCTATACAAGAAAAACAAACCTATAGTAGAATAACTGTATACTCTAGTATTTTAGCAGAATATTTTAGAGAAGCTTTCTATAACTCCAAAAAAGAAAAAATAGTACCTACCTTCCAGATGGATAATACATCTTTTATAGAGGGACTAAAAGACGCAGATGGTACACAATGTAGGGATTTTGTAGAAATCTATAACACCAGTAAAGATCTATTACTAGGTATTCAACAGATGGCTATAGAACTAGGATATACTCCTAAAATAGCACCTCGTAAATCTTATAATGGTTGTTACCCTAATGCTAAACAAGGTTATTACATTACTTTCGGAAACAATAACAAGTTTGTAGAAAAAATAGACGGTAACGTCTGCTATCCTATAGACGAAATTATTGTTAAGCATGTGGAAGACATGAAAGTGTACAATCTTGAAGTAAATGAAGAACATACTTATATTGCAGAAGGTTTGGCTACACATAACTGCATGCTTATATCAGGCTATGACGATGAACTAAGAAGATTCCTAATAGAGCAGTCTTGGGGACAAAACAATCCCTCCGGCCCTCTATACAAAGATCAACCAGATAACAGTTTCTGGGCAGATTGGGATGTAGTCGATGGTATGTTAAGACAAGAAGATAGCTTCTTAGCTTGCGACATGGACGCTTGGATGCTACGAGATATAAGTTGGTATCTATAACAAATAAAGCACGGATCTTAGGGTCCGTGCTTTTTCTAGGATGAACTTATTAAAGGATAAATAAATGTCTATACAAAATATGCTACATAAACACAGAAACTATATAAAAAGATTATCTAGTTTCCCTGAAAATACTGTACCCGGACGAAAAACATATGTACATCCAGATGATGAACCTCATGTCAATATACATTCCGGCAATAGACAAGAATATGAATTCTCTCCTGATGTTCCTTTAGGACATCAAATACATATTGTAGCAGGTGGTGATGGACAAACATCTAGACAACCATCCGGACAAGCACGCAGAACGGTTCAAATACTCCCCATAACTAGAAATGGCATAGAAAAGAAAAATACATTCAAAGGACAATTTGATGTTACTCAAGAATTATTACCTAACTTATTTAAAGGTTTACATCATTTATACAAAAATCACCCTACTTTAACTTATGAAGATACTCCTCACCTATTAGGAGACAGTTTTTCTCACGGCCACGTTAAAGAAAAGAATAAATTAGTTCCTTTCGTAGAGAGATATTTCTCTTCTACTATTAATGAACCAATGACTTCTATTAAAGCAGGAAATCATTATGATAATCAACAAGAATTGGAAAAAGGATTACATCAGATATTCTCTGGACTTATTCTACACAAACTAAGAGATTTGCCGAAAGATTCAGTAATAAGATATTATTTACAAGATGAAGATATGTTAAAAGAAAGAGATGATTCTGAGGAACATATTCCTTTCTTTAGAGGACACGGTAGGATGATAAGTGACTTTAAAAATAATCCAGGGGCAAAAGAAGAAGCCAGAGCAAACCACACTTATTCTGAAAGTATATTACGACAATATTCTCCTATATTAAGAGACTATATTTCGCATATTTTCTCTACAAAAGATAGTAAAGAAATATTACCTTTAGCTAATTTCATAGAAAATTATTCTAGTGTAAACCCAGATCTTAGAGCTATGTTATCTGAACTATTTGCAGGTAACCCAGAACTTCAAGTAGGGACAGGTAATGCAGAGGAAAATATAGCAAAAAGACAAAACAAAGAAAAAAGAAGGTAAAAATGAAATATCTAGTAACTTTGCTTTGCGTTTGTTTTTTAACTTCTTTAGGTACTGCTCAACAAAGAGTAGTATCTGAAGAACAAGTAAGAATACAAATGCAGTTGAACAAACAAAAATGGTTAGCCCAACAACAAAATAAAAAACTTAGCTATAATGATGCATATGACCTTGCTTGGGAAAATAATAGACCCTTATTTATATGGGTTAACACAGAAAACGAAAAACTAGAAAAAGCTTTTCCAAACGGAGTACATGTTCATTTATCTGAGTATAAAGACATTGAAAATTCAGGATTAGTTATAGGAATAAGAAGAGACGGCAAATTCCAGAGATTTGACTTGTTTTACATTGACGAAAATAGTATACAAGCAATTTTAACTCCTCCTGTTTCTAAAGCTGTCCCTCAGAACTTTGTTCCACAAAGTGTATTTGCTCAAAGTTTTGAAAACTTTGAAAGATTTAGTCCTCAGAGCTTTGTTCCACAAAGTGTATCTCCTCAGAGATTTATTTCTGGAAGTAGGAATTGCTGAGGGTAATACATACTTTTGTGCGGTCGCACATATAGATATAGACATAGATATAGGAATAGAAATAAAAATGAATAATTCTCAACAAAATATGTTCCATAAAGCTAGATATCGTCTAGCTCACTTTACTAATGAACAATACTTACAAAATATTCCTCCTCCATTAAATGGTCACCATGAGGATATTCCTCTTAATTTAGATAATTACAGAAGTTCTATATACAGAGATGGAAAAGGATCGTCTGCTATACACGGAATTCATGTAGGATACCCAACAACATCTTCTGTAACAGCTAATAATCCTGATATAACCTTAAAAGTGCCTTCTTCTTTAGATGTTCCTGTGGCTAGAGCAGTACATCATTTATTAAAAAACTTTGATAGAGTATTGCATTCAGAACTATATCAAGAACCTCATGACACTAATGATCCTTTTAATGTTCCAAATATAACTAAAGTTTCTGGACATAGCATAATACATTCTCCTTCTATTAAACAAGGTAGAGTACATACAATAGAAAGTCATGGAAACATTTCTCCGCCAGATTTGGATAATCTCGAATATAGAGAAGAAAGAGGAGAAGACCTATATTCTCCAGAAGAATTAGAAGAAGTTATGAAAGAACATTCAGACAGTTTAGAAGATTCAAACGGAGATAAAAGTGTAACAGTACACAAAATACAACATCCTGCACAGACAAAACCAGAAATAAGTCAACTCCTATCTAGGATTTTCGGTAGTATATTACTTTCTCACTTATCTAAAACGGATTTACCCCCAGATCCTAGACTAGATTTATTGGAAGATAAAGGATTAATAGAACCTAAACATAAATATATAGATTCTGAAAATTATGATTTACCTAACAATCCTCATTCTCAGTTCAAATTAATAAAAGATTCTACTGGAAAACATGAAAAACAACATGCTTTAGTAGCTTTTGCTATTCCTTTACTAAGAAGTTATATAGATCATCTATTAGATGAATCTCCAGGTACAAGAAATAAACTTTCTTTTAGTCAATTTATAAATAAAACAAGAGATTCTTATACTCCTCTTAAAGAAGTATTAGCAGAAATACTAAGAAAACCTCCTAGAAAACAGGATACTTAAAGACATATGTTAGCTTTATTATTAACTGTTCTTTTATCTCCTACGGGAGAACACCAAAACCTTAAAGCCCATAATTATGAGGTTAGAGAGCAGGCGACCCGGCAGTTAAAATCATCTGGGGTAGTTTGTCTTCCTTTCCTTTATTTAAGCGGTACTTCCTCTGATAAGGAACAAGAAAGAAGAACAAAGGATATTATACATAACAACTCATATGTTATGAAAAAATCAATGTATGTCTTTGTGTCTCTATGGTTAATTTATGGTCCGGACGAACTACCAAGACATATTAGACTTCCTGAAGGAATTTCAAGAAGATATCTGTATAGAAATAGAAGAGTTGCTTATAGATTACCTTACGAATGCTTAGAAACTTTTAATCAGGTTGTAGATTATTTAAAACTAAATAAGTTAAAATATGCTACCGAACCTTACAGTTATTTGGGATATTATGCTCTAGATGCAGATGGTAACAAAGAAGAAATAATAAGCTACATAGAGAATGCTAGATTCAAAGCCTATGATCAGCCGTAGCCGGGCAGTATAACACTAGACCCTTAAAAAGGAATACAATGGCAAAGCTAGAAAATAAACTTGGAGTAGACGTAAAGATATTAGATGATGGAGTTGATGCCAAAGATATAGCTAATTTACATAAAAGTATAGATCAGCTTAAAGGCACTCCTACTATAACTGCTTTAGGTAGTAAATTACCTCCTGTGCATGTGGTTGGCAACTCTTTTCCTAAACTAGGATATAAAGACTATCATGTAACACCAGAAAAGATAATAATCTGGCACCCTTCTGGAGATAAAATACCTATTCAGAAAAAAATACATGACTCTTTGTCTAGATTGGCATTGTCTACTATAATAAACAAGGTAGGAGATAAAACGCCTCCTGCTCTAACTCCAAATGCTAATCTACAAAAGCCCATAAGTGGAGATCAACTATCAAAACGAAAAACACAATCTGATTTAATGAAATCGCAAAGAAGAAACATTCTAAGAAACAATTTAGTTTCAGCAAGTAAAATGATGTGGGACAATAAAACTCATCTGCCTCCTGCTATAAAAAGAAGATTGGTTAAAAAGCCAAAAGAAGGCGAAATAAGTCCTCAAGCAGTAAGTCTTTTACATAAGATGTTAGGTAAAAGAATGCTAGAGAAATCTGGAGATACTCGACTACTTCTCGGAAAGCTTAACAGAGAAGCTAAGACTCCAGAACTTAAAAATGTGTATACTTCATTTTCAAATGTAATTTCAAAACTTATAGACCATAATTGGATTAGTAAAATATGAAATTAGTATCAGACTATTCAGATTATTATGATTGTATCTTCAATAATTCAGATGATACAGAATTTGTTAGATTAAGAGAGAATGTACCCAATAAATGGGATATTCTTTCTATTCTATATAATACGTTAGAAGAAACTGTACCTATGTATGGTTATCCGGATAGTCTACTAGAAGATGGGCTTCCTATGGAAGCCCTTGTCTATGTATATAAGAATATTTATAAAAAGGTAACTCCAAGAGAGACTATTAAAGTAACTCTTAGAGAAGCTTTAGATGACTACCCTAATAAATTATGTGTAGAGGCTATAGACAACCCAGATAACATAGTAACATATGTCTTACATGTAAATAAACATATGGTATACTTTAAGTTTAAGGGAGAAGAACTAATAAGTGAGTTAAAACCTTCAAAATTAGATTCCCCTCTTCCAGAACATAAGATGTATCTTATAACCTATGTGGATAGGAAAGCTGTAGACCTAGATACCGCTCCTATACTAAAAAATACACTACTTGAAAAATATCTATCAATAGACACTATAAACAATATGCTAGAATATAAGGAAGAATAATGTCTAAAGTTCTTATGCGGCTTCTAAAACTTATAAATATGTTAGAAGCAATGTATTCAGATGTTGACGGCATTTTTATGTTAGCTAACGTTTATTCATCTAAAAAATGCTGCGTTAATATAAATGGAACACACATAATAGTATCAGAGAAAGAAATTACTTATTCATTTTTAGACGATCCTGTAGTAACAGAAGACGTTATACTTACAAAAGAAGTATGCAAAGGTTTAGATAAATTACTAACTAAAAGAGTAAGTTAAATGAAAATAACATGTGGAAAAGGATGGGAGCCTTTAATTCAAAAAACATTAAATGCAGTATACGAAATAGATCCTAATGCTAAGATAGGAACTGCCAAAGAAAAATTTGGTTACCTAGCCTTTGATGTGGCCTTTGATTATTATAATAAGGAAATCGAAGATATTCTATTTTCGGCAGAGAAGGAATCTAAGACCATATGTGAACTATGTGGGAAGCCGGGAACAATAAATCTAGATAAATTTGGATTCTGGCTTAAATGCTACTGTGAGTCTTGTAGAGAAGAAGAGAATAAAAAGATAGTTATTAAGGTCCCTGAATTAAAGCACTCTAAAAAGACTATCAAAAACGCCAAAAGGAATAAAAATGACTTTAACCCTAAAACATGATTTTCTGGTAAACACTAAGGATACTCCAGAAAAAACTGTCATATGTAAGCTTTTTAAAAGACTTAATATAACAGGATTCTCAGACATAGATTTTAAACCGTTTAACATAGTAAAACATGTAAAAGATATTTCTACTACTTCAAAGTTACCTAACTGTTCCATAATCCAAGATGAGAACGGTGACTTAGTCCTATTCTCTAATGAGAACATTAAAGCAGAAACTGAATTTACTATCAATTTAGCTGCCAGTAGATATTTAAAGAATAAAAAATCAGATAAGCCAAATATGGATAGTAAAACTCTCGACAGATTAACCACCTCTAACTATTTGAATATGATAAAATGAAAAAACTAACTTGGGACATGAAAAACATGGCACAAGCAGAACTTGAAGCCAGTTTCTCTAAAGACCCCTCCCGTAAATGTGGGTGCTACATATGTACATTAGATAACCGTCCAATAAGCCTGGGGTATAATGGATTTCCGGCACAAATCAAAGACACTAAAAAAAGGCTAACAAACAGAGAATTAAAATTAGGTATAATCCTACATGCAGAAGAAAACGCTATGGGATTAGCTCCAACCAATGATTTATCTCAGTGTAAAGTTTATGTATGGCCTTTTAGACCTTGTAGTAAATGTGCAAGTAATTTACTTTTAAGAAAAGTACATACAGTAATTGCCCCCAAATGGGTTCCAGATAAATGGAAAGCCTCTTGTGATTTGGCAACAGAACTATTCAAAGAAGCAAAGGTTAAATTAAAACTTATATGAAAATTATCATAGATGTACAGGAACAATTTTGGGATTTCTTTAGTGATTTCAAAAAAGAGTATAATCAACTAAAGCCTTTTATCACAAAACTGTTCGTTATAAATAATAAGACAGTTATTGTAACAAATAAGAATCAGTTAAATAGAATACGGCCCGGGTTTGATTTTCCAAATGCCAATATGTTAGTACCTCTATATGATATTCTACAGGAACCTAATCCAGAAAAAATTATAGTTTGTACTGGAAACCTGTTTTCGCCTATAGGATTTATAGACCTTAAAGTCCTTAAACAAGATTATGTAAAAGCAGAAGTACCTATTAACTGTAACTTTTTAGGTAATGACGTAGAAGTTAAAGAATTCTTATATGACATTACAGTCTTTACACAAGGTAAAATGTTTGAAAACAAGAAAGTATCTGAAATATTTAAAGAAGGAATAAAATGAGACTTATCATCTGGACAATATTCTATATACAACTTGTATTACATTTCATTTTAATCTTTGCAAACTACTTGGCTATTTTTATATTGCCTGTTTATGCTCCTTGGTACATCGCTGTACCTTTAATTACTTTTCTAATTAATCTTATGTTTTCAAACTCTTTCTCATGCCCTATGACAAGATTTGAAAATAAATTAAGAGGATACCTTGGACTACCTAAAATTAAGTCTTTTATCTCGCACTACATTTGGAGAAAATAATGGGATATCATAAGAGAAAAATCAAAAAAGGCAAGTATGGTAAATTCTCTAAAATTAGAGAAGAGTTTGAAGAGTTTCAAGACGCTCTTGAGCAAAATAATAAGGTAATGGCTTTAGTTGAATTATCTGATTTAATTGGAGCAATAGAGAAATATGTAGAAAATAAATTTCCAGGTATCTCAATAAATGATCTTATAATTATGAACAGAGCTACTAAATCAGCTTTTACAGAAGGTAGTAGAAAATGATAGATTATACGCTTATAGCAAAGGCTATAAAATATTATCAATCTAAAGGATATAAATATGTAGATCTTCCTTGGCATACAGAAGATAAATATATCTCTATTACTTTACCTCCGGAGTGTGGTCCTGTAAAAGCTGTATATCCAGATAAAACATATAGCTTAGTAGGAAGTGCTGAACAGGCTTTTCTAGCATATAAGGATAAATATAGATCTCCATTATATAAGAAATTAATGTCTGTTACTCCCTGTTTCAGAGATGAAAAGAATATAACTAAGTATACTGTTCCATATTTCCTTAAACTAGAACTAATGCATATTTTAAAACCTGAACAAAATAGTAAAGAATGTTATTATGATATGTTTTTTGTCGCCAATGATTTCTTTAGGTCTTTAAATATACCTACATATAATTTAAATTACCCTAACAATAATTCTATAGATATTATGTGCAGTAATTTAGATGGAGAAATCGAGCTTGGAAGCTATGGATACAGACAATACTTTGATTTTGCTTGGGTATACGGGACCGGCCTTGCAGAACCGAGGACATCACTATGTATAAATTCTTGCTGATAACAGCCCTGATGGGTTTACTCGCGGGGCCGCTATACACCGCTCCTGCTCCTTCTAAACGTCTTCCAGATACAGTATCTTTAGATACTATACAAGGACATTGGGCAGGAACTTGTTATATGTACTTTAGAGATGAAAATGAAGCAGACATAACAACAACTGTAGAAGTTACAATAATCGACAGGAGAGTAAGTATAAAAAGGTATGATAACTCTCCAATATGTCACATTATATTAGTTGTAGATAAATTTCAAGTACATACTTATGATAACTGGGAATACTACACCCCAGACATAACGGAATCAGAAATGAATTTTATCTATGAAGTAAAACAGTTTGATTACAACAAAGGTATTCTAGAGATTAGAAAGAGTTCTCCCAGAGAAAATCTAATAGAAAAGTGGGAGCTACGCAGACAATGATAGATACTTTAAAGTGTCCTAGTTGCTCTACTCCAAATTATGTAGATACGAAAGAAAATTATTCTGTAGACGCAGATGCTTATAAGTGTTTTAATTGTGGTAAATGTTCTTGGATAGACAAAGAATATAAGAGTGAAGCCATAGACGAAGCTATATTAGCTTATGGGAGTCCAGTAGTTAGACATAAAAAAGATACTTCAAGTCTTATGATTAGAAGTGCTAAAGAGGAAGACTTTGAACAAATATATTCCATATACTTAGAAGTAAATTCTTCTAATGTGTTAAACAAAGAACTCAATTACTCTAGGGAAGAACTATTATCTTATTTAGATAAACTTAAAGTTGTAGTAGATAATCATGTGTTAGGATTCTTCCTAGTGTTTGACATGGGAATATGGGGATATCTCGATATTTTTTGTGTCAAACCTTGCAATAGGAACCGGGGGTGCGGCCAGATTATGCTCGAATACCTGCATAGCATGGCGGAGATTAAATCCTGGCGAATAATTAATACACTTATCGAGCCGGAAAACTTTAAAACGGCTTGTTATTTTTCCAAGCAGGGCTATAATTGTTATGCTGCGATGTTGTACCATTCTAAGGTGTTACGGTCAAAAGAAGGCTAACTAAAGGAGATTTGTCAAATGCGTTATACACTACCTAGTGGATCAAAAGTACAGTTCTGGTTCGAGCATAAGCTTGTGGACAAGCTGACTGTGGCAGGTAAAAAGGTGACTCACGTTACTTGTTGCTATCTTCAAGAACAAGGGTTTCCTGATCCTTTCGTCGGTCTAGCTTACTGTCTAGAAGGGGATCAATTCGTAAAGGAAACTGGCAGAAAGCTAGCTCTAAAGAGACTACTAATGCCTCTTAACTTTAATGTGGAGGATAGAAAGGCACTTTGGGCCATTGCTCTACCTAAAAAAATAAAAAAAAAAAACTCTCATATAAGTCCTAATCAAAAGACAACTAATTTATTAGTTGTCTTTTTTGCGTTTATTTGCTATAATAGAGATAGGTGACTCACATCTAACAAGGAGAAATATTATTTACACTGTAACTATATCTAATAAACCATATCAGTACAGCATATGGGCCGGAGAAAAACTAAATGAAGGACTTATTGCGGTAGACACAGAAACTACTGTAAGAGAAAGACCAGAAATACCTCAATTAGTATTAACTACGGCTAGCGACGGTACTAAACATGTTATCATATCTAATGATAACTTAGAAAAGTTTCTACAGATGCATAAGAATGCTAGATTTGTCTTCTATAATGTATCTTTCGACTTTTGGGTTATAAATCAATTTCTAGCGGGCAAAGAAAACATTCTATGGGATGCGGCAGAAAACAATAAACTACATGATTACATGTTATTGGATATGTTGTACCGTTTAGCAGTAAATGATACTTTTCCTGTCATGCGTAATCTAGGCGAAACAACTAAATATTACGCTAAAATGGAAATTGATAAGGAAGATCCTTATCGTATGCGATACGAAGAAATACTTAACCATCCCTTAGATACAGTAGACAGGGGATTCTTAGACTATGCTATAAAAGATACTATTGTAACTTGGATAGGTTTTAGGCAATTATTTATGTTTGCCAAGAAACTCGCTTATTCTTACGGAGTATCTTCTGATCTTTTGAATAAATTTGGATTGTTCACAGAAAGCATACAAGTTAAAGCTGCAATATGTCTTACTAAAATCACCAATAACGGAATTAAACTTAATACTGCTTTATCTAATGAGATGCATAGAGAAATAGAATCTCAAGTATGGGAAATTGTTCAAAAATTAGATTCAGAATATTCAGAACAGGAATATAACGACATTCCCGGATTATTCAAGAAAGATAAACACGGGGATTTTATGTTAACAGATAACAATATTCCTCGAATAAACAGAAAAAGATTAAGTCTAATATTCGAGGACGTAGCAAAAGATCTTAATACTATCCCTAATGTTAAAGTAGTAGTACCTTTAACAGAAAAGAAAAAGATTAGTACTTCTATGCCTCTATGGGGAGACTATATTGCACTTAACGATTTTCTAACTAAATGGAAAATCTGGTCAGACAATACGAAGGCTGTGCAATTCTTCTCCAAGTTGGATAAAAAGTATGTATACCCAAGATACAAATACTTCGTTAGAACAGGTAGAACTTCGCAACAAGATCCTAACTGTGTAGATGGAGAGACTGAGATCTTAACTAACAGGGGATGGATTAAGTTCGCGGAGGCATACACTAGACAAAAAGAATTAAAAGTTCTACAGTTACATCCAGATACAAGACATATCACTGAAACAGAAGCAGAATGGATTAAAACCAGCACAAGAATTTGGGTCAACATAGAATCTCACCAAATGAGTGCTAAAGTAACTCCAGATCATAGACTACTTGGACAGAAGAATAAAGAGGAGTTATTCTTTATCGAAGCTATGAATTGTCCCACCAGCTTGCCTTGCGTAAAAACAGGTTTCTATAACGTACAAGATAAGAGTTATAGAAAAGATACTATGAGAGTAGTAGCTGTACTTTGTGCAGGTTCTGTAAAAATAAAAGAAGGTGAGTATGTCTGGACAGCTCCTATAAAGCAAACTGCAAAAGTAAGATCTCTTAAATATAGATTAGGTAAATATTATTCTGAAGTAGAAAGATCAGAAGATAAAAAGTCTATTATTCTTAAACTATATGAGAGAAAGATCAAGCGTCCTCTAGAAATAACAGATAATAAGGCAGAACTAGGAGATTGGATCTTTAAGTTAGATTATGTATCTCTCACCTATTTACACGAAGAATTAGTAAATCTTAATGTAAAAGGTTATTGGATGGATATATTGAATATTTTAGTAGCTGAAAACAAGGAATATAATACCTGTAAAGTTACTAAAAAAGTCAATATAGTAGATACTCCGGAAGATGCTTATTGCGTATCTGTTCCCTCAGAAATCTTCTTTGCAAGAAGAAATGGCAAGATATACGCTACAGGTAATTGTCAACAAATCAAGAAAGGTAAAATGCGGGAAATTATTATACCTAAAAAAGGGTATGCTATGGTTGCCGCTGATTATTCTTTCATTGAACTAAGAACCTTGGCATTTATTATGGAGAAGTTGTTTAAAAAGTCTGTAATGGCGGATGTTATTCGTGCTGGAAGAGATCCTCATGCATTCTTGGGTGGTATGCTAGTTAATATGGACTACGAAGAATTTTGCTCCTTAAAAAAACTTAAACCAGATTTTTATGATAAATGGAGACAAAACGCCAAAGCTTGTTTCCATAAAGATGTCGAATGTTTAACTCCAAAGGGATGGAAAAAGATATCTGAGGTAACAAAAGAAAATTTGATTGCACAGTATACTAAATCAGGTAAAATAGAATTTGTACATCCTACTGATATAATTGTTCAAGAAAATAAAAATTTGTACGAATTACAGTCTAGACATTTCTCCTTGAGAGTAACAGAAGACCATAATATGTATTGTTTAGATTGGGCAGAAAAACCATGTACTTGTAAGCCTAAAGATTTTAAGAGGAAAGCTAGAAAAACCGTACATGCAGGATATTTAGAGGGAGCAATTTCGGATGAGATAGGAATTAGACAAGCTGTAGCTATTCAGGCGGACGGAAGCATATGTAATTTAAGATATTCCTTTGGGTTTAGAAAACAAAGAAAAATAAATAGGTTTAGAGAATTATTTAAAGGTATAATTTTATACGACAAAATAGATAGAGAAACTAGGTTTAATATATCCAGAGAAGGAGATTATAGTCCTTATTTAAATGAAGATAAAACATTTAATACAGAACAAATTTTAAAATTAGATCTTAAAAGTAGACAAGCTTTCATAGATGAATTATTTTATTGGGACGGAACGCATAAAACAGACAGGGCATTTAGTTTTACTTCTGTTAATTTAAATGTTATACATACTATACAAGCTGTAGCTGCAACCTGTGGATATAGGACTGTGTTTAATGAATGGATACCTAATTTGAGTCCTAACCCAGCTTACTCTTTAGGTATAGCCAAATGTGATACAGCTAGACCTAGTAAAATGTCATATAATCTTGTTGAAGAGAAAACTACTGTGTATTGTGTGTCAGTTCCTAGCACTCTTCTGGTGGTTAAAGATAAAGAATCTATTGAAATATGTCACAACTGTGGATTTGGAATTCCTGGTGGATTAAGCGCTCCTTCACTATTAAACTACGCCAAGAACATTTATCACATTAAAGACTGGACTATAGAAACAGCAAAAACATTTAGGGATAAAGTGTGTAATGAAATTTATCCTGAACTAGGTAAGTACCTGCAAGAAGATACTATGCGAATTATGTGCGAATCTTTAGGATGTAGCACAGAAGATGCTTGGGAACTTTTTGAAATGCACGGAGAAAGATCTCCTTTTATTCTTAACTGTGTTAAAAATGTAGTTAAGGGAGAACCTTTCAAAAAGGATGGTACTAAATATCAAGATGGTTTCATAAACAGAATATGGGATAACCTACTTAAACTTAATGCTAATCCTTCTCTTCATATATTCTTGAAAGATAGAGCATGTAGCCTGGATTTAATGAAGAAAATATTTTGGACTTCATCTTCTACATTAACCGGCAGAGTGAGAGGAAAGGTTTCTTTTACTCAGAATAAAAATTGTTTAGACGCTGAGACAGAAGCTTTAACAAAAAGAGGCTGGGTAAAAGGATTTGACTTAACCTTAGAAGATGAAATACTAACTAAAAATATAGATACGGGATATTTAGAATGGCAAAAACCAACTGATCTAAAATTTTACCCTGACTACGAGGGTCCCTTAGTAGAGTTCAAAACCAAGAATTTTAGTGCTATATCTACACCAGATCACAGATGGTTAATATATAATAAATGTACTGGAAAAAATGAATGTAAGACAACTGATAAAATATCTGTTTATGGAGATAGTAGAATACATAGGACCGGAGAATATATTGCACCAGAAAAACAAACATACTCCAATGATTTTGTAGAAATATGTGGTTGGTATTTAACTGACGGGTCAGGAAAGTCTACAAAAAGAAAAACAGTAGAAGACTATATTCAAGTGCAGCTTTTTCAAAGCGAGAGAGCTAATATGTGGAAAGTTGAAAAAATTAGAAAAGCTTTAGATAATTTAAACTATACAAATTCTACTATGTTAGAAGAAAGGACTCAACTTAGAAGATTCCATTTAACTAGAGAAGCTTCAGAGATTTTGTATAATTTATTTCCAAAAAGATTACTTAATATAGGGTTTTTGTTAAATCTAACTAAACATCAACTAGATCTTTTACTAAATACTATGATAGATGGAGATGGTTGTAGATCAGGAAAAATATCCTTTAGCTGTTCAAGAAAAGAAAGTGCAGATATATTTCAAGTTTTATGTACAATGAATAATTTAAGTAGTGCTACAGTTAAAAGAGATATGTCAAAATATAAACCTATGTCTTCTAAATTATTAAATATACCCAAACAAGGAATAATTTACATAGTTAATGTTCTTAAAAGAGATAAAGTTCAAATACAAAAAAATCATAAAAAAGAATTTTACTCTAAGCAACCTATTTGGTGTCCTATGTTACCTAATACATATTTCGTAGCTAGAAGAGATAATAAAGTATTTATTACAGGAAATACCCCTTTCCAAGGACTAGCCTCAGATGGAGCAAAGTTAGCAGGATATCGACTAATAAAAGAAGAGGCTAAACTAGGTTATAAACTAGTCAATTTCGTACATGACGAATTCTTGTTTGAAGTTCCTGATCTAGGAAGATATGTAGACAAGAAACTTGTAGATTATATATTACAAGTTATGTGCGAGGAAATGGGTACTCTAACTCCGGGAATACCTATAGCAGGAGAATATACTGTTGCAAGATCTTGGACTAAGAAAAATCCCGACATGAGAGTGGATGGAGATAAAATCTATTTTTAATGCAGAAAGGTCGCACTTATGTGCGACCTTTTATTTTTTGTTTTTATTTTTGTTTGCGTCATTCTTTACTTAGATGTAAACCTTGAACTAATTGTAATATAGCTTCGTGTATAAGTCTATCTTTTTTGGACATAGACTTAGGATGAAGTTTATTTTCTATAGATATATTCTGTTTGTTACCCCCTGGAGGCGGTTTTCCCCGATTTCTCCTTTTAACCACTCCATTATACTCATTACCAGGATCTACTTCTTTATTTTCTAGATTTTTTCCTGATTCAGAAGGTTCTAACATATCTATTAAGTATTGTTCAAAACTATCTTCTGTACGAGAGTCTAAATAATCCTTATATAATCTTGCTCCGTGATGTCCTAGAACGAAAGATAAGTCTTCCATTCTATGTGTAGTTGGAGATCCATATGGTGATTTCCTATGATCATGTCTTTCTAATATAGGTAAATTATC
>ERZ869925.894-NODE-894-length-16707-cov-38.313896_pt1 | contig 16707 bp, 20 predicted proteins | sample MGYA00579311_ERZ869925 | MGnify/ENA primary metagenome ERZ869925 (study PRJEB32216, sample SAMN09231817) | wastewater metagenome | place: USA: Maryland | collected 2016-07-30 | study: EMG produced TPA metagenomics assembly of the PRJNA472060 data set (Reclaimed...
GAGAAGGGGAACCGCCGATGATCCCGCACAACCCGTACATCTTCGCCCTGCTGACGGTCCTCCTGGCCGTGGTGCCAGTGCTCCAGGCTGCCGATCCGTCAATCGCGCTGCCGCCCGGCGTGCTGCTCGCCATTGCGGCCGTCAACATCGCCTGCGCGACCCTGCTGAAGTTGATGGGGCCGGCTCCGACCGCTCCCCAGGGCACCGAGGTAGACCAGCTGATCGAGCGCCTGGAGGCGCTGCCGAAGGACGCCCGCGACGAGCTGTCGAACCGCCTGGAGTGGCGGGCTAGGCTGCGCGGGGAGGTCGAGTAATCATGGCCAAGATCTGGCAGGCGACCTGTCACCTGTGCCGGGCGCAGCTCTCGCCCACTGAGCGCTGCATCCATCTCTGGATGGACGAGCACGGCCGCGTGTTCAGGGTGTCGCCCTACCACCAGTTCGAGGAGGAGCCGGCCGTCGTCGGGAAGCTGGTGGAGGTCATCGACCCGAAGAAGGGCTACCGGCGGCCGGACATCGTGCTGACGCCGCCGGCGCCGGCCTCCGAGACCGAGGGGGAGTAGCAGGGGATGCGGATACTGCTCGTGGGGGCGGCTGCGGACAGCAGCATCAGGGACGTGGAGTACGGCTGGCACCAGGCGCTGCTGAGGGCGGGGCACGACGTGCGGCTGTACAACCTGAACACGAGGCTGAAGCTGTACAGCGAGTGGATGCGGCTGCGCATGGAAGGGCTGACGTGCCCGTCGTGCGACGCCTCGGTGATGGAGCCTGACGGCCTGTTCGCGGACCAGGTGACGATCATGGCGGCCGCGTCGGAGTGCGTGATTCACGAGGCGATGCGCCACGGCTCGGAGATGGCCGTCATCATCTCCGGCTGCTCGTTCCACCCGAACGGAGCCGCGTTCCTCCAGAAGGCCGGCATCCCGGTCGTGACCGTCGTCACCGAGTCGCCGTACAACGACCTGGACATGATCGACCTGGCGCGCGTCTCGACCATCGTCGCCACCAATGAGCGGCGCTCCGTCGCCCACTTTGCAGGGCTGGCTGGCGAGGCCGCGCTGTACCTGCCGACAGCCTACGATGCGGAGCGCCACACGCCGGGGCCGCCGGAAGCCGGAAAGCAGTGCGACGTCTTCTTCGTCGGCACGGGCTTCGACGAGCGGGCGCGCCTCTTCGCGGATGCGGACTGGTCGGGCATCGACTTCCGCCTTGCCGGCTTCTGGCCGACCGGCGAGGACGGCGAGGTCATCCCTACGGCGCAGGAGGCGCGGCTGGGCCAGGTCGCCATCGGCCACGACGCCCGCCTTGAGCCGTTCATCGCTCGCGGGCTGATCGACAACGCCGAGACGGTGCGCTGGTACCGCTCCTCCCGGATCGTGCTGGCCGTGCACCGCGACGACGGGCGCGGCGAGAGCATCGGGCCGCGCGTCTACGAGGCGGCTGCGGTGGGCGCGTTCCAGATTGCCGACGACAGCCGGCCGGAGCTGCGCGACGTCTTCGGGGACAGCATCCCGACGTTCAGGGCCGGCGACCCCGAGCACCTGGCGTGGACGGTGCGGCACTGGCTGGCCCGCCCAGATCAGCGCCGGCTGCTGGCAGATCGGGCGCGGCGGGCGGTCAGGCACCACAGCTACGACGACCGCCTGGCCGAGCTGACGTCGCTTATCAGACGCCTGCGGAGCGCGGCCTGATGCCGCCGCTCGCGGCGACGCGGCTGGCCGACGTGCGCTGCCCGGTCTGTGACCGGCGCTGGCACCGCGCGGAGGTGTCGCCGCATCCGCTCGCCATGCAGGCGCTGTGCCGGTCGGCGCGCTGCCACGGCGCGCTGCGCACCGTCCGCTGGCAGGATGGGCGTGCTATCCTGATCGAGACAGACGCGAGGCCGGACGCCACAGAGCGCGGAGCCCCTGACCCGAAGGGGGCTCCATCATCATGGCGACCTTGCACGGACGGAACGCCGTCGTCTACCTCCAGGGCAGTGGCTCAGACGCCGTCGTCCTGACTGAAGCCGCCGAGTGGCACATCTCGCTCGATTCGGAGCTCGCCGACGACGGCGCGTTCGGTGATTCCTGGCTGACCCAGGTCAAGGGCCGGATGAGCTGGAACGGCTCGCTCAACGGCAACCTCGACACGGCCCAGAACCTCGTGTTTGACGCCTTCAGCGCGTCGAGCAGCCGGAAGATCTACCTGTACCCGGACCGCTCAAGCACGGGCCGCTACTACTACGGGACGTGCTACCCGAAGCTGACGGTCGACGTCACGCTGACCGGGGTCGCGAAGTTCAGCGGCTCCATCGAGGGCGACGGCACGCTGGCCGTCAACTGAGCGTGACCCGTGCCGACGATGGGGATCGAGGTGCGCGGGCAGACGGGGCGGCTCCACGCCGGTGGCCGCTTCGTCGCCGCGCTCGGCCCCTGGCACGGCACCGACCTGCCGGGGCGGCGGCGCATGCGCGTGGCCGTCTCTTCGTCCCGCCGAGACCCGGTGCGCTGGGGGCAGCACACGGCGCCGCTGGTCGTTGACCTGGACGTCGGCTCCCAGGTCTGGCGCGGGACGGCCGCCATCGAGAGCGAAGAGCCGCTGGTGCTGATCGTTGAGGAGTTCGACCTTGTCTGACATCGACGTGGGGAACCTGTTCGCGACCGACGAGACGACGACCATCTACCTGGCGCCGGCATCCGCCGCGCACCCGAAGGGCGTCTGGGTGACGCTGAAGCGGCAACTGGACTACGGCGAGCGAGTGGCCGTGGAGGCGGCGCTGGTCAAGGGGCTGGCCCCGGACGAAGCCGCGCAGCTGGCACGCGAGGCCGAGCAGCGCGGCGGCAGGGGCACGATCCTGGTGGACACCGGGCGGCAGAAGCTGCTGAAGCTTGCCACCTGGATCGCGGACTGGAACTTCCCCGGGCCGGCCGGCAAGACGGTGCCGTGGCCGTCGAAGCCGCACGAGCGCCTGGCGGTGGTGGCGTCGCTGGGGGCGAAGGCCGGGGATTGGCTGGAAGAGCAGATCGACAAGTTGATTGCAGAGGCAGAGGCGGTCGAGAAGGCAGACGCGGAGGAAGGCGGGCCTGACCCTTTGGGGCCATCGCTCGCCGTCGTCGGGCACGAAGCAACGTAGCGGTCATGCGCTACATGGGCTGGGGCTACTCGCAACTGCGGGCGTGCCCCTGGCCCGAGTACCTGGAGATCCTGGCGGCCGTGGAGCGGCAGGTCAGGGAGGCGAGCCAGCGGCGCTGAAGGGCTGACAGATGGCGGTGACGGCGGCTGAGATACGGGCGATCCTGACGCTGCAGGACCAGTTGTCGGGGCAACTCGGCAAGGTGCAGGGCGAACTGCAGAAGCTCGGGGCGAGCGCCGGCGCGGCCGGGAACGCGGCGAGGTCGGCCGGTCCGTCGTGGGTGAGTATGTCCACGGCAGTCGCGGCCGGCACCGTCGCCGCCAATGCGTTCATGGCCGCAGCGAAGGGCGTCGTCGGCATTTTGGGCGGGGCCGTCTCCACCTTCGGAGACTACGAAGCGCAGATGAACATTCTGCGCGTCACGACCGGCGCCACCGAAGAGCAGATGGCAGCGATGGCGAAGCAGGCGCGAGAACTGGGAGCGGACCTGGACCTGCCGAGCACGTCCAGCGCCGGCGCGGCCAAGGCAATGGTCGAGCTCGCCAAGGGCGGCCTGGACGTAGAGAACACCCAGAAGGCCGTGAAGGGCGCGCTGCAACTGGCAGCGGCGGCAGGTATTGATGAAGCGAAGGCAGCCCAGATGATGACGGGCGCGCTGAACGCCTTCGGTCTCTCCGGCGAGAACGCCACCAAGATCGCCAACCAACTGGCCTATGCCGCCAACGCGAGCGCCCTGGATGCCACCGACCTGGCGCAAGGCTTCGCACAGGCAGGTTTCATCTTCAAGGCAACTGGCCGCCCGGCGGAGGAACTGACATCCGCCCTCATCGTGCTGGGCAATGCCGGGCTGTCCGGCAGCGACGGGGCGACCGCCCTCAAGAACGCCATGATGCAGGCGTCAAGCCCAACGAAGGAAGCAATGGGGGTGATGAAGGAGTACGGCATCAGCCTCTTCGACGCGAGGGGCAACATGAAGGCGCTGCCGACCATCATCGACCACCTCAACGACCGATTGGGGCGCCTGACACCCCAGCAGCGGAACGCCGCTCTAGCTGCCATGTTCCAGAGCGACGGTATGAAGGCGCTCATCCCGCTGATGGCGGCCGGCGGTGACAAGCTCCGCGAATACGAAGAGAATCTTGGCAAGACGAACGCCGCGTCAGAACAGGCTGAGGCGCGGTCAAAGGGCATTCAGGGCGCTATCAAGGGGCTGAACTCGCAGTGGGAGACGCTTCAGGAGACGGTCGGCGCGAAGGTTGCTCCTGCACTTGAGGGTGGCATCAGGCTGCTGGGGGACGTCCTCGGCGAAGTCAACAAGCTAGCTGTAGCGGCTGACTTTTCTGCGCCCTTGGAAGCTGCCAGTATTCGGATCAGCGACTCCTGGGGCACCGTGAAGCAGGTGTTTGGCGAAGGATGGGAGCCGTCAGCAGCGATTGATCCGATGGTCAACGCGGTTGGCATTGCGGCGACTGCCGTCCGTGACGCCAGCACCATCATTGCCGACTCATGGAGAACCGTTCAACAGGTCTTTGGCGAAGGGTGGGAACCTTCGGGCGAGATCGACCCGATGGTCAACGCGGTCGGGCAGGCCGCTCAGGCGGTCAAGACTCTGGCTGAGGGCATCGTAGAGGCTGCCGCACGGGCCGGGGACACCGGGGCCTGGGGTGCACTCCAGAACAGTCTTGGCAACTTGCAGCAGACAGTCGAGTTTGCAGGCGACCGGCTCAACGAGTTGAGCGCGACCCTGGACCGGGTCGCGGCGGCCTCTGGCGTCGCCATGCGGCCGGTCGACGCGCTCGCCGCCATCATCAGGGGGGCGGCGCAGGGATTCGAGTACGCCACCGTCATGCTCGACGGATGGATAGACGGCGCGCTGTCCGGCATCAATATCGCCGCCAACTTTGCGGTCGGCCTCAGCAGTCTGGGGACCGCTATGCGTGCCCTGGCAACCGGGGACATCGACCTGCTGCGTAACTCCGTGGTCAATGCTCGTGAAGCGTTCGCAGCCGGCATCACTGCCGCCGAAGAGTACCGGGCGCGCGGGCTTGAGCGAGTCGGCGCGCAAGCGGCCATCACCGCCCAGATGGTCGGCGAGGGCATGGCCCAGGTGCAGGCATCGACCGAGACGAGCATGGGCGCGGCAGCAGCCGCCGCAGAGGCCAGCATGGCCGACATTGAGTCGTCTGCACAGACGCACGCGGCGGGGGCTGTTGCGGCCGTTGAGGGGCAGGCTGGCGCGGCCAGCGCCGCCGGCTCGTCGCTCGGCAGCAATCTCGGGGCAGGCATCGTGGACGGCATCATGGGATGGATCGGCCGCGTTCGCGCGGCGGCCGCCGAGATGGTCGGCGCGGCCATCGGCTCGGGCAACGTCGAAGGCGAGATCCACTCGCCTTCCGAGCGCACGAAGGAGACGGGCCGCATGCTCGCCGCCGGCGTCGCGGAGGGCATCAAGGAACTGTCCCCAGAGGTCCAGGCGCGCATGCGCGACCTGATCGACGCGGCGGCCGAGTACGCGCCGGTCGCGGGCGAGATCAAGCGGGTGGAAGCTGAGATCGCGGCCGTTCGCCAGCGAGGCCAGACGGACGCCATCTTCCGCGCGAAGGAGATGATCACCATCGACTCCGAAGCGCTGCGCCTGAAGAAGGAGATGGCCATCGCTGAGCGGGGCATGTTGCCGATCCGCCAGGCGCTCGCACGGGCCAGCCGCGAGGTCGAGAACCTCTCGCGAGGATCGCTCGGGGACCGCCAGGCCGTCATCGGCATGGACGGCCAGCGCAAGGAGATCCGCCTGCAGATCATAGACCTGGAGCGCCAACTGATCGGGATGGACAGCGACTCGAAGAAGGCGCAGGGCATCCAGAAGCAGATCGACAAGCTGCAGGATCAGGACCGCCTGCTGAGCCTCGAAGCCGAGCGCATCGGGCTGACCAACGAGGTCGCGGCGACCGGCGCCCGCATCAGGCGGGAGGCGCTGGACGACCAGATCCGGGGGCAGGAAGACGCGCTGGCTCCGCTCCGCGACCAGATCGCACTGCTGGGTGCCGAGCAGTCGGTCTTCCAGGCGCTCGAAGCGATCATCAAGAACGCGCTCGACAACGAGATAGCGGAGCGGGAGCGGCTGATTGCCGTGTTCCGAGCGGAGGCCCAGCCGATCATCGACCGCATCAAGGTCGGGCTGGCTTACGTGGACCAGCTCGAGGCCGAAGGCGTGCTGACGAAAGAGCAGGCCGACAAGCTGCGCGAGGTCGGCAAGAACCTCGACGTCGCTACAGCTGGCACGGCGGCGCTGGGCAAGGCCGCAGAAGCGTCGGCCCCGCAGATCGACGCGGCGACCAAGAAGGCCGACGAGATGGCGGCGGCCGGGGCGCGGATCGCGGGCAGCTACGACAAGGCCGCGAACAAGGTGAAGGAACTGGGGGAGACCATCGGCAAGATCGACACGCCATTCATCGATCAGCAGAACCCGAAGGCGCGGCTGCAGAAGCGCGCGATGGGCGGCCTGGTGTCGGCTGGCGTCCCCTACCTGGTGGGCGAGCGCGGGCCAGAGTTGATGGTGCCCGGCAGCGACGGCACGATCCTTCCGTCCGAAGCAACGGCCTCGCTGCTAGACGGGACCAGCGGCGGCAGCACCGGGCGCGGCGCGGGCGGGGGAGGCAGGGCGGTGCACGTCCATCTTGAGGGCGCGCAGATCTACGGATTCACCGACTTTGAGAACGCGGTGCAGCGCGCGGTGGGGCGCGGCCTGAAGCGCGGCCAGTTCGGGGGGTAAGCATTGAGCGGATCTACAAACTTCCCGGGCTCGCTGGACTCGCACACCGGCGCGTCGCCGCTCGGGTTTGGCGAGGTCAACAACCAGGCGTATACCAAGACCACGGTCTCGCACACCAACAGCGTGACGACCATCACCGTAGCCTCAACGGCGTTGTTCCCCAGCAAAGGCTTCATCGTCGTCAAGCGCGAGATCATCTCGTACACGGGCACCACGGCCACCACGTTCACGGGCTGCACGCGCGGCGTGGGTGGGACCACGGCGGCGGCGTTCCTCTCGGGGACGCTGGTCGAGCAGGTCGTAGTTGCGGCCAACCACAACGACCTGGCGGCGGCCATCGTGGCCGTCGAGACGAAGATCGGCGCTGGGGCCGGCACGATTGCGACCACGCTGCTAGCCACCACGACGCTCAGCGTATCCGCTGCTACCCTGGACTTCACGAGCATCGCCTCCACGTACACTCATCTGCTGCTGATCGTCACAGCCAGATCAACCGGCGCGTACACGACCGATAACCTGCTGATGCGCGTTGGCAATGGGTCGTTCGACGCCGGCGGGAACTACGACTATCAGCAGACCTACTCGGTCAGTACCACCCTGACCGGCAATGGCGCGGCGGCATCGACGTACTGGCAAATCGGTCAATTGCCGGGATCGACGGCCCCGAGCAACGTATTCAGCCGCGCGACTATCTGGATACCGCACTACGCCACGTCGGCCATGCAGCGCGAGTACATCTCCGAGTCAACGTCTCGCCACGGCACGGCAGGGACGGATTTTTACCGCTCGGCGTGCGGCGGCGGCTGGCGCTCGACCAGCGCCATTGACCGCGTGCGCCTGCTGCCGGGCGGCGGCGGCGCGAGCCTGGCGGCCGGGACCGTGGCGCAACTGTACGGGGTGCGGTGACATGACTAGCAGAATTGTCGTCAACGTCTCATCCGGAGAGACGCAAAGCGAGGACCTGACGCCCGCCGAAGTCTCAGCCAACTCGGCTGGCGTTGTGTCGCCGCTGGTGTACGACAACACCATCAGGCTGTCGGCGCGGCTGCGGACCACAAACGCGACGCCCGCCGAGTTGTACCGGGCGACGCTGGCCCAGCGGACCGGCTACCGCGCCAGCCTCACGCTGATCGCGGTGGACGCAGGCAACGGGGCGGTGAGGACCATTGAGGCGCGCGTGACGGCCAAGCGGCTGACGGGCAGTGCGCTGCTCGTCGGCACGCCCGTCGCGGTCAGCGACCAGCAGGACGCAGGCACGTCGGCCTGGGCGATCACGGCGGCCGTCTCGGGGACAGACTTCGTGGTCACGGTGACGGGCGCCGCCGGCCGGAACATCGACTGGCAGCTCGCGGGCGACGTCGTGTCGTTCACACCGGGAGGGCGCTGAGATGGGCCAGTGGGGATCATCCGGCATGCTCTGGGGCGGCGGCATCGCGGAGGCCGTCTACCCCGCATATCACCTGATCCTGGGCGGCGTCGGGCTCGTGCTGGCCCCGGGCGGCTACGAGCGGCGGCTGCAGCAGGCGTACGCGGCGAAGTTGAGCACGTCGCAGCTCTCCCAGGACGACCGGCTGAGTGACCAGTTGCTGTTGCTCGACAACTGGAACGGCGGCGAGGGGTACCTGCGCCACGAGCCTGACACGCCCGACCGCTACCGGCGCGGGTCAGGCATCGACCCGTACACCGAAGAGGGCGCCGTTGCCCTCGGGCCATACATGGGCATCGAATGGTCGTCCGCGCTCAACGGCCTCACCAAGCTCTGCGCCAGCACCGGCGAGCTGTTCATCGGCACGTCGGCCGGACTGATCTACACCCACTCGGGATCGGGCACGCCGACCCTGGACTACACCACCGGCAAGGCCGGCGGGATCAAGAGCTTCTTGAGGGCGTACGCCGACCAGACCTATGCCGGCACCGGCACCGATGGCACGGTGTTCAAGCACTCAGTGGGCGGCGGCTGGGTCAGCGAGTTCACGCTTTCGGGGACCGTCACCAGCGTCACGAGCATCCGGAACCACTGGAAGGACGGCACGCAGTACATCTACGTCGGAGGCGACAACAGCAACAACCGCTGCACGATCCACACCTGGGACGGCGCGACGGCGGCGGCCTACAGCACGGCCGTGCTGGGCGAGCCGGTCTGCGCCGTGATGCTCAACTACGGCACCGATCTCTTGATGATCGGGGTGGATGCGGTGTCTCGGGCCAGCGGCGTCTACACGATTGACGACGGCGGCGCGAAAAACTCCGGCTTCGCGAAGCTCTTTTACCAGGAGGGGGCCGTCATCCTGTGCGGGGCCGTCCTGGGGCAGTACGCCTACTTCGGGGATAAGTACCGAGGGCGGATCTGGCGCTGGGACGGCGACCGCCTGCGCCTGTTCCACCAGCTCGGCACGGATGCGGTGCCGTACACGGGAGAGATCAGGGGCATGGTGGCCTACCAGGATGGCCTGTGGGTGAGCATCGTTGACACGGACGGCACGCTCGGGCTGCTCAGGTTCGACGGCAACCAGTCCTGGACACGGCCGGTCACCGGCCTGACCGGCACCACGCCAGAGGATCTCTGCGAGTTCAACGGGGATCTCTACATGCTCACGTCGGCGACGGGCGCCAGCAAGCTGCGCGCGACTGACGGGACGTTCGGCGGCTCCGGCAATGTCGAGAGCGGGCTGATGGACGCGCGCCTCTCGGGCACCAGCAAACTGTGGCGGGGCGTCACGGTCAGGCACTCGGCGCTGGCGGCCACGCAGAGCGTGGAGGTGCAGTACAAGCTCGAAGACGCCGGCTCATGGGTGTCGCTGGGCACGAGCGACACGGACGGCGAGACATCGGCCGACTTCGACTTCCCCACCGCAGTCTCGGGCGACCTGATCGCGTTCAAGCTGATTCTGACCGGTACGGCCGGCAGCAGCACGGCGCTCAAGGTGTATTCCCTGTCGGCCCGCTACTACCCGTCTCCGGGGGCGAAGAAGGAATGGTCGGCAGACGTGCTGCTGCACGGGACGTCCATTCGGTCGCAGAAGCTGCAGGACGGCACGCTGGACTCACGGACAGGTGAGGAGATCAGCGCGAGCCTGTGGGCGCTGCTGGACGCCGGCAGCGAGGTGAACCTGATCGACCTCGACCGCCAGGAGTACACGGTGCAGATCGCGGAGTACCGCGAGAACACCGACCTGACGGGGCTGGATGGCCTGGACGTCGGCTACACATTCAAGGCGTCGATGCGGCTGGTGGAGGTGTGACGGTGGCCGACGACCTGAGGGCGTACGCGCGGGCAGCGGCGGTCAGGCACGGCGCTCACCCTGACCTCAACTGTTCAGACGGGCTGAACGTGTTTCCACGTCCGGCCGGCTCCGATGTGGTCTATGAGGCTGCGCGACACGCCGAACGTGGCCGCAAGGCCGCGACGGCTCGCAGAGCGAGAGGAAAGCGCCGAACGAATCGCGATGACATCCGCCTCGGTGAGCTTGGCCAACTTGTGGCGCTCGCCGTTGATCTGCCGCCCCTTCGCAGCCTTGTCCCGGTTGTTGGTGAGGCGCTCGCCGTTGATCTGCCGCCCCTTCGCAGCCTTGTCCCGGTTGTTGGTGAGGTTGTCGCCCAAGAAGAGGTGAAGAGGGTTGCAGCACGCTGGCGTGTCGCACGTATGAAGAACCCACATCCCCTCGGGGACGGGACTTCTCGACAACTCCCAAGCTACCCGATGAGCACGATCATCGCGCCCGTTCCACTTGATCTTGCCGTATCCCTTAGGCGACTTCGCTCCGAGCCACAACCAGCACACTCCGGTGCGATCCACTCGCGCCCAGAACGATTCCGGGGACACGCCGGACTTGGCCGCGTGGTAACACGAAGGGGAGCAGTACTTCGCCCCGCGCCTGTTGCGGCAATTCAGCCGACTGATCTGGCCGCCACACGTCTGGCAAAGTGCGGTAAAGTCCATCTGCATCGAGCTTACCTCTCGGTGTCACGCCCCCGGCTGTTGACGCAGCGCGGGGGCATTGCGTTGCGAGAATTATACCATGCCAACTAATCGTGAGATCTATGAGCCAATAGCGCGCGATGCCGCAAGACGATTCGGTGTTGATGAGGAAGTCTTTGCCCGCCAGATACAACAGGAAAGCGGGTTCAATCCATCTGCCCACAATGCCGGATCAGGCGCTCATGGTATCGCCCAGATAATCAGCCGGTACCATCCTGGGGTAGATCCGTCAGACCCGGTCGCCAGCCTTGAATATGCAGCACAGTGGGTCGCTGATCTCCGCAAGATTTACGGCAGCTACAGGAAGGCGCTTGCCAGTTTCAACTGGGGACCGGCCAACGTGGCGAAGTGGGACGGCCAGCGCGAGACGCTGCCGGCCGAGACGCGCCATTACCTCGACGTGATCCTCGGGGACGGCTGGCCCGAGCCTGAGTCTTCCTTGAATGCATCAAACGCGGTCAAGAAAGAGGAAGTATTGAGAGTGACCGAGGGCGGGGTGCGGCTGCGCTCCGGCCCGGGCACCGATACGGCCGTCCTGGCGACGCTGGCAGCCGGCGCCGAGGCCGTGCCCCTGACCGACCACGCATGGCGACAGGTCAACGTCAACGGGCTGGCGGGGTGGATCGCGGCTGATCTGCTGTCGGAAACGGGTCCCAATGAGCAACCCAATGAGCGCGCTCATAACCCGCGCTCATTCGACCCCAACACGCCGGCCGAACTCCAGCGGCAGGACTGGACGTGCTCGATACGCTCCACCATGTGGATGCTCAAGAGCATCGGCATCGACGTCACGCCCGAAGAGGCGCAGGACGCCATGTCGCCGGGCTACGTCAACAGCGACGTGGGCCTGCTGGACGCCAGCGGGGCGGGCATCGTGGCGGTGCTGCGCGACCACTGGGGCGTCAAGGCCACGGCCTACCCGTCACTGGCGTTCGACCAGGCGCTAGAGATGGCAGGGCGCGTGCCGCTGGCCATCGGCGGGCGCAACTGGGGCGGCCCTGGATTCGGCCACTGGTCGGCGGTCAGGGGACGCCAGCAGGATTCGCTGGTGCTCGCCAATCCTGCTGGCACGGGGGCGCGTTTCGGACAGGCGTCGCTGACGCGGGCAGACTGGCAGCGCATGGGGCCGTTTTCGGGCGTGGCGGTAAACCTGGAGGGATGATGGCGAGGCAGGCATATCTCGTGACGTTCGACAGCGACCAGCCGGTCAGCGTGGACGACCGGCTGAGCCTGAAAGACTGGTACGGCTCGATCACGCGGGCGGCGCTGCGGTCAGACGCGCTGGTTGCCGTTGACCATCTCGACCCCGACGAGCCGACCGTGCGGGCGCTCATGGTAGACTGATCGTAGTCGCCGTGCCCCCGTGGCGGAACAGGCATACGCGGGTGGTGCACCACCTGTCCTAGCGGCTCCGCAACGCCGTCAGGGATTGAGAGTTCAAGTCTCTCCGGGGGCCGGCGCATGATCCGCTAGCTCAGTGAGCGCTCTGCCGGGGTTGCGTCAGGGTAGCGTCTAGCAGCTTCTGCCGCGAGCGCAGCAAACTCCGGATCGCGCGAAAGGGCCGCAAGGATGCGCTCTGCCTCCCCGGCGTCTGGGAGTTCGACGAGCGGGGCATCCTCTGCCATCCCCTCGACCAACGCCCCGAACCCGATGGCTGTCAGCAATTCGCGGGCGGCTTCCCTCTCAATGTCGGGATTGACACGGGCATTCCCGTCCCGATCCGTCTCCGTCGCCAGCCCGATGGCAAGCTGCTTCATGGTGGTCGGGTTGTTGGAGCGGCTGTCGAGGACGACGTAGACCGTGGCGCGGCTGATCTGCGCGAGCCGCGACAACTGCATCGGCGTCAGTTGACGGCGATTCATCCATCGCGCCAACACCTGCCCGACACCCGGTTTTCCATCTTGATTCCGCGCCAACGGCTCGTCCCCTATTCGCTGACTAGTGTAAAGCCGGGTGGACACAATTGCTGCCCGATTGTCTGTCCAAGTGTATTGACACAATCTGTCTGATCTGGTACCATCTGTCCAGGTAGTCAGACGGAGGTGTAATGCGAAACAGACTGCGCGCCGAGCGGCTTGCCCAGAACGTCACGATTGCTGATCTGGCGCGGCGTTCGGATGTCTCTCGCCAGACGATCTACTCGATTGAGAACGACCTGTCATACACGCCGCTCGGGTCCGTCATGGGGCGTCTATCGCGAGCACTCGGCGTGGAGATTGGCGACCTGTTCATCAATGAGCCGGTCGAGGCTGCCGCATCGTGAGTCGGCTGCTGACGCCCGAGGACGTGGCCGAGATGCTCGGCGTGTCCAGGCGCACGGTCACGCGGATGGCCGCTGCTGGCGAGTTGCCGGCCGTGCGCATCGGCAGCCAGTGGCGGTTCAGGCCAGAGAGCATCACCGACTGGCAGGAGGCGCGCGAGACGGGCAATCCGCCACGGCAGCGACAGGCCAGTGCCCCGGCTATCGCGTCCGTCGCCCGTCCTGCGGCCCTGCCAGTCGGCATCTTCGACCTGCCGCGCGACTACGTGCCGGTCTACGGGCACCTGCGGGGAGAGACGGCGACACCAGCGGCCTCGCCAGCCGACGGACGTGCACGCAGCACGAAGGCAAAGAAGAAGGCCGTCTGAGCCGCTAACTCAGCCAGCCTGTAGGAGATCCGATGTCGGTTGCCGTGTCCATCAATCCTACCACAGCAGCGAACGTCGCTATAGCGTCGCCGACGTTTCGCTCGCACGAAGAGTTCATCACGCCAGATCGGGCGCAGGCCATCCTAGACACACTGAACTGGCGGCGCCAGCGAGACATCCGCCCGTCGTGGGTTGAGAAGCTCAAACTGGCGATGCTCAAGAATGAGTTGACCTTCCTGAGTCTCGTCTTTGCGGAGCTACCGGGCGGGACGCTGGTGCTCGTAGATGGGCAGCATCGTTTGGCCGCATTGGTCGCAGCGGCCAAGCCTTTGCACGCCACGGTGGTGGTGCACCAAGTTGCCACAGAACAGGCTCTTGGGGCGCTGTATCTCCAGTTCGACCGCCCGCAGGCCCGGGGGCCTGAAACACACCTGAAGGCGCTTGGTGTGTTTGAGGCTACAGACGTGCCGTCAATGTTTGTACGGCGCATGGGCGGGGCCGTGGCGATGATTTCGTCGCGGTTCTCGCGCAGTTACCGTGCGGAGTATTCAGCGATTGATCGCACGAACGACGTTCGGACCTGGATTCCAGAGATTGAGGCGTACTACCTGATCCTGAGTGGCGTTGGCCCTCAGGTGAAGAACCGCCTGCTTCGTCAAGCGGTTGCGGCTGTTGCCCTTGTGACGCTGCGCTATCAGCCAGGGATGGCCGAAGAGTTCTGGACGAAGGTTGCATCTCAGGAAATGCTGGTCGCCGACGACCCCCGCAGGCGGCTGTACCTGTGGCTCGACGAGAACACAGTGAGCCGCAACAAGCGAGGGTTGAGCGAGATCGCATACGGCCTTTACGTCGCGGCGGCGTGGAACGCGTTTGCCGAAGGGCGCACGCTCAGGCTGTTGAAAGTCGGCGACACGTCGGCGCCGGTCCGGCTTGTCGGCACGCCGTACCAGGGCTGAGGGCCGACGATGCTCGCTGCGGCTATCCCTCTCTCGCACATCGACGCTGGTAAGTCCCGCCGTGCGCTGTCGCGCACGGCGGTCAAGGCGCTCGCCGATTCCATCGCGGAGATCGGATTGCTCGCGCCCATCGCCGTGGTGCGGGTGGGTGAAGCGTACGAGATGGTGGCCGGGCGGCATCGGCTTGCGGCGGCGAAGCAACTCGGATGGTCGGAGATACCGGCCGTGGTGGTCGAGCTTGACGACGTAGACCGCTTGCTCGCGGAGATTGACGAGAACCTGATCCGCAACGAGTTGCGCACTTTGGAGCGGTCAGAGCACCTGGCCGAGCGCAAGCGGCTGTACCTGCTGAAGCACCCGGAGACGGCGAAGGGTGTAGCAGGCGGCAAGGCCGGGGGTAACGGTCGTCCGAAGTCCAGTGGCGTAGCAACGGCGGAATCCGCCGTTGCTACGTTCGCCGCCGACACGGCAGCCAAGACTGGCGCCAGCGAGCGCACGGTCCGCGAGGACGTTCAGATCGCGGAGTCGATCCCCGAGGACGTGCGCGACGCCCTCCGCGACACCCCGCTGGCCGACAGCAAGACCGACCTGTTGGACATCGCCCGCCTGCCGGAAGAGGCGCAGCGGGAGGTGGTACAGACCGCCGACCTGACGAGCAAGACGTCGGTCAGAGAGGCCGTCTGTCGTCGTCGTCCGACGCCTGCCCCCGCTCCTGTCGTGGCCCAGGAAGAAAGCGAGGTTCACACCACGGAAGTCATGACGACGGTGGAAGCGTTCGCCGTCGCCATCTCGTCGCTGTTCGACACGAATGAGCGGCGGCGCCTGATCCGAATGATCGCCGACAGCATCAAAGAAGAAGCCGCTCTCAGCGGTAACTGAGCGCGGCTTGTAGGAGCGACTGTGACCGCTACCAAGAATCATCTTACCACCACCGAGGCCGTTTCGCAGCCCGTGCAGCGTGCGCTGACGGCCATCGAGGGCGAGGCCTACGCCGCCAGCGCCGAGCTGGTCTACGTGCGGGAGCACCACGACGAGTACGACCGCCTGGACTCGCAGCGTGACGGCCTGGTGCACCGGCTGATCGCCGCCGCCTCGCAGGGCGACACGCGGTCCGTGCGGGTGCTGGCCTCGCAGGTCTACGCCGCCGACCGCGCCTGCGACGAGGCCGTAGAGCGCGCGGGCAGCCGCCGCGACATGGCCCACCACCACACGAAGCGCATCGCGGGCGCCATTGAACTGGCGCTCACAGGAGCATCCCGATGAACGTGGTGACCCTGACCCCCGCACCCACCAACCTCGTCGCCGCGCTGACGGACCAGCTCGTGGCCGCGATCATGGCGCCCGCCGTTGAGGCGCTCTCGCCGATCAGCGTGCGGCGCATCCGCCGTGTGGTGGAGCAGCACGTCATGGCCGGGCGGCTGGACGTTGCCCGCGCGCTGGTGGCCGACGAGGTCGCTGTCGGCTGCCTGTCCCGCGAGATCACGCGCCACCAGTCGGGCGACTGCGACGTGTGCCCGGACGGCTGGCGGCACTGCCTGGAGCTGGCGCGCCTGGAGGCAAAAGAGGCGCGCCTGTTCGACCAGATCCAGCGGGCGGGAGGTGCAATCTGATGGCCGTTGAGATCGCACCGGTCCTGGGATGCGCCACGTGCGCGTCCCCGCTCTGCCCCGCCTGCCTGGGGTGCACGGCCTGCCGCACCGTCTCGGCCGGCTGCGTCTGCCCCTCCCCCGAGTTCACCGCCGAGAGGGTTGCCGCTCGTCTAGTGAAACCATGCCGAGCGTGTGGCATCCCGGTTGAACTGACGGCCTATCAGGCCAGGAACAAGGTTTATCTGTGCTCCACATGCCAGAAGCAGCAGCTTCGCGCCTACTTGGATGGGGCAGTAGCCGCAGCACGTGCCTACGTTTCCGCTGTGAACGCGGCGACGTTCTGCGCCGAATGCGGGGCACAACCTGTCGAATGGCACAACCCAGAACACGTTGAGATGAATCGACAGGGCTACCGGATCAGCAGCATGGTGGCCCGTGGCCGAACTGTCAGAGCGATCCGTGCGGAGATGGCGCGGTGTACGCCCCTCTGCCGCCGATGTCACATGACGGTTGACGGTCGGATGCGCGCCCTCGTAGCGCGCATGTCCCAACCTCGCGAGCAGCTGCCTCCGAAGCCGTGCTCCGACTGCGCGCGCCCGTACAAGCCGCTGCGCAACGGCCGCTGCAACCCCTGCTACATGCGCGGTCGCCGCCTGCACCACGAGGAGGCGG
>ERZ869925.898-NODE-898-length-16535-cov-7.872937_pt1 | contig 16535 bp, 12 predicted proteins | sample MGYA00579311_ERZ869925 | MGnify/ENA primary metagenome ERZ869925 (study PRJEB32216, sample SAMN09231817) | wastewater metagenome | place: USA: Maryland | collected 2016-07-30 | study: EMG produced TPA metagenomics assembly of the PRJNA472060 data set (Reclaimed...
AGCTTCGCGAACTCATCGAAGACCTCTCGGATGTGATCTCCGGCGCGGGCGGGGCCGTCACGCCGGCGGAAGTCATCTCCCAAACGCGAGTTGCGAATCACGCGCTTCAAAAGCTCGGTGCCCAATTGATTTCGTCGATGAACGAAGACACGCGGGAAGCACGCACCGTTAATGCGTGCTATTCCATTCTCCGCGATCGTGAGCTTCGGGCGCATTCATGGAACTTTTCGATCAAACGGGTGGCGCTCGCTCCGTCCGCGACGGTGCCGGCGTTTGGGTTTGCGAAGGCGTTTCCGCTCCCGGCTGATTGCCTTCGGATACTCCCTCCGGCGCGCGATGTGGATTGGACGATTGAAAACATCAACGGGGCATCGCACATCCTCACGAACGAAGGCACGGTGATTTATCTTCGGTACGTGGCGCGGATCACCGATGAAGCGGCGTTTGATGAACTCTTCGTTGACATGCTGGCGTGTAAAATCGCGTGGCATTGTTGCGAGACGATTACGCAATCAAATCAGAAAAAAGCCGACGTGATGGCCGAGTACAAAGAGGCGCGGGCGGAAGCGCGGCGGATTAACGCCTTTGAACAAGCCTCTCCACAAGAGCCTGAGCCTCCGTGGTTGACGGCGCGACGTGCGGGGAGTGGGGAACAGAACTGGTTACGGTTCGGGAGTGAAGGATAATGCCGAAGGTTTCGCCCATTCAAAGTTCGTTCTCTACCGGTGAAGTTTCGCCGTTGTTGTACGGGCAGGTTGAGTTCGACAACTACAAGTCCGGGCTGAAGGTGTGTTTGAATCTCATCCCTCTCATCCAAGGGCCGGTAACACGACGGCCAGGGACATACTTTTGCGATGAAGTCAAAGATTCATCAAGGCGCGTCCGGCTTTTGCGATTCAAATACTCGACACAACAAGCGTACATGGTGGAGTTTGGGCACCAGTACATCCGCTTCAAGCGCGGGAATCTGCCGGTCACACTTGCCGCGCAGTCGATCACCGCGGCGACGAAAGCCAATCCGTGCGTTGTGACGTACTCAGGGGCCGATACATTCGTGAACGGGGACCACGTGGATATATCCGGCGTGGTCGGAATGAGCGAACTCAACAACCGTCGGTACCGTATTACAAACTTGAATGCTGGGGCGAACACCTTTGAGTTACAAACGCTGTATAGTGCGAACGTCAGCAGTGTCGGGTTCGGGGCGTACATATCCGGGGGTAGTATCTCAAAAGTCTACGAGATCACATCGCCGTACGATGAAGATCAGTTATTTGAGCTTAAATCTGTGCAATCTGCGGATGTGTTGTTTTTGACACATACCGCGCACACCCCTCGAAAGCTCGCGCGCACGGCCAATACCTCATGGTCACTTACGTCAATGAACAACGCGGTATTGCGGGACGGCCCGTATATGCTGACGAACACGACGGATACGACGTTAACGCCAAGCGCGGCTACGGGTACTGGGGTGACGATAACAGCATCGTCGACGACAGGAATAAACAACAACACAGGTTTTCAAACGACTGACGTCGGGCGGTTGATCCGCATAAAAGAAGGCACCACATGGGGGTATGCGATTATCGCCACGTGGGTATCTTCAACGGTTGTGACGGTGGATATCACTGGGACGTTTACGAACACGAACGCGAAGAAGTTTTGGCGCCTAGGCTTGTACTCGATTACGACCGGGTATCCTGCGGCGGTGGCGTTTTATGAAAATCGGTTAGTCTTTGCGGGGAGCCTATCTGAGCCGTCGCGCATCGATATGTCACGCACAGGCGACTATGAAAACTTCGCACCGACTGATTCGGACGGAGTAGTGGCCGACGATCATGCGATTTCATACACATTGAATAGTGATGAAGTACAAATTATTCGGTGGCTCAAAGGCGACGAAAAAGCACTGATTATCGGCACGATCGACGGCGAATGGGCGATGAGGCCGAGTACCGCCTCAGAAGCCTTGACACCGACAAATGTTTCAGCCAAACCATCAACTGCACGGGGAAGCGCCGATATCCAAGCGATCCGGGCCGGCGACGCTATGCTCTTTGTGCAAACCGCCAAGCGTCAATTGAGAGAATTGGCGTATGTATTTGAGGCGGATAAGTTTAGAACGCCAGATGTGACGGTACTCTCGGAGCACATCACGAAAGGAACTACGCCGGCGCTATCAGGGATTAACGACCTTGATTATCAAAAGCAGCCGAACTCCATGGTGTGGATGACGCGGGAGGATGGGGCGCTCTTGTCGCTCACGTACGAGCGCGATCAAAAAGTACTGGCATGGGCGAGACACGAAATAGGGGGCTTCTCTGATCCTGGGCTGACGACTCCTGCGGCGGTAGAGTCCGTGGCATGTATGCCCAGCGCGGACGGGACACGGGACGAAGTATGGGCGGCGGTGAAGCGTATTATCGGCGGCCGTACGGTGCGGTATATCGAGTATCTGACAAAGACGTGGGAGAAAGGCGACTTGCAAGCCGACGCGGTATACGGGGATTGCGCCTTGACCTACGATGGGCCCGCTGTGTCGACGATTACAGGCTTGTGGCACGTTGTCGGAGAAACGGTGAACGTGCTCGTCGACGGAGCGGCGCATCCGGAGCGTGTGGTAAGTCCTACCGGGACGATCACCCTAACCGCGCCGGCCTCGAAAGTCCAGGTGGGGTATTCCTACAACAGCGACGGACAAATGCTTCGGCAGGATGTAGGCGCAGCGGATGGGACTGCACAAGGGAAATTACAGCGTACACATCGTGTAATCCTTCGTGTTCATGATACACTCGGCCTCAAGACCGGTTCCGGATTTCATCTTACTGGCCCTGGTAAACTGACGGAAACGACGTTTTACCGAGGCACGACACCGGCGGATTCCATGGTGCCACTGTATTCAGGGGATGTGGAAATCACATGGGAAGGGACGTACACCACCGCGAACTATGTGACCTGGAGATTCAACGGGATGTTCCCAGGGACCGTCTTAGCGGTGATGCCTCAATTGCATACGCAAGACCGGTGATTTCGTTTGGTCCGTTTAAGCCCGCGCATCTGTACAATTTGAATGTCCAAGAAGCGCAACGCTGGACCATGGCCTACATCGATCCGTTTATGGCGCAAGCGTTAGAGGGGATGTGGTCGAACACGGTGTTTAAAAACGGGCATCCAATCTGTTGCGGCGGGGTGGTGGCGCAGCGCCCGGATTACGGCATTGTGTGGTCGTTTGTGGGCGCAGATGTGACCGCTGTGGATTTCCTCTCTCTTCACCGACTCGTGAAAACGTTCATAGGATCACTCCCGTTTAGACGTGTAGAAATGCACGTGGACTGCGAATTTACGAACGGGCACCGATGGGCGAAGGCGTTAGGATTCAGCATGGAGGCGGCGCGGATGCGGGGGTTTTTGCTCAATGGCGGGGATGCGTCACTGTACGCACGGATAAAGAGGTAGCCGGTGGCCGATCCAATTACAATTTTCTCAGGCGTGTCGATGTTGGGCGGGATGATCGGCGCCATGGGCGCGCAAGCGCAAGGGCAAAGCGCGGCCGCGGCTCAGCAGTTTAATGCGGATTTGGCCGGGCGCAACGCGACATTAGCTCGAGAATCAGCGGCGACAGATGCGGCGATTCAGGAACGCCAAAGCCGAATGCAATTGGGATCGATCCGCGCGGCCTATGGCGCGTCTGGTGTGACAATGGCCGGGAGTCCGCTGGATGTGCTCGAGATGAGCGTCGCGAACGCAGAACGGGATCGGCAGCAGATCTTGTATCGGGGTGAACTGAAGGCGTTGGGGTATGAGGATACCCGTACGCTAAGCTTGTTTGGCGCTGAATCAGCGAAGAAACAAGCGGAGTTTACTTCATACAGTAGCCTCTTGACAGGCGCCACTGGTGCGGCAAAACTCTTCACAGCTGGGCATACGGCCTCATCCGCCGGCGCACCAGTCGCGATTTCATAGGATACATCATGGCTCAAATTCGGGAGTATCAGCAGCAAGTGGGCGGGGCCTCGGAACTTCCGCTGGCCCAAGTGACACGCCAAGCCTTCGCCTCTGATTTTAGCGGCGCAGCGGACGGTGCGGTGATCGCCGGTCAGTCCGTTCAGCAGGCGGCGGCCGATGCGGTGTCGATCCAGCGTATGATTGAGGATCAAAAAGCACGGAGCGAAGTCACGGACGCCGCGGTAGAACTAGCGCGTTTCAATTCATCGGCGGCGCACGAATTGAAAAACGCGGAGAACACTGGGGCGTTTGACAACGATTCGTACACTGAAGAGTACATGGCGAGGATCAACACGAACCTTGATCTCGTGGGTTCTCGTTTCGAGACGACCGCGGGCCGGCAAGCGTGGACACGCGGGGCCGCTGAAATGAGTGGACACTACTTAATTGCGGCCGGCAATGCGCAAAGCCGTGCGGCGGGTATCAAAGCGGTGTCTCAATATCGCGATTTTGTGGATGCAACCCGCAACACGGTGATGAACGATCCGTTTCAATTCTCTCGCCTGGAGCAAGGGGCCGCGAACGTCATTAATGACCCGAACGGAGTGTTTGCCCACATCCCGGCAGATCAGCGTGACGAACTTGCGCGCACGACAAAAACGGAACTCGCGAAATCAGCGGTCCAAGGCGTAATACGATTAGACCCCCGTATTGCGCTGAATCAGCTCACGGGAGATCAGTGGGACCCGTACCTGGATGCGGATGCGAAACACGCGCTCCAAAACGAAGCCCGAGTGGGGATTGCGGGATTGGATGCGGAGGCGCGGCGACAGGAAGCCGAAGCGGAGCGACAACGGAAGCGAGAGATTGAGCAGACGAACCAGCAAATGGTCGATTTGTATACGTCGAAAAGTCTGACGACTCGGCAAATACTCGACTCCAATTTAAACGCCACGGGTGAAGGATCGAAAGAACACTGGATTAAGATGATTGAGGCGCAGAATAAAGAGCACCGTGAAGCGCCGATTAAGAAAGATCCACGCCTGTTTGTGAATGTATTGGAAGGCATTCGTAAAGGGACGATTACGTCAGAAACGCAAATTGAAAATCTGTTCGCTCAAAGCGCCGATCGAGGGACGGGTGTGACGTGGGAAGATACCAAACAACTGCGCCAAGAGTTGATGGATCTTCGGACACCAGAAGGCGAACGGCTGTCGAAGCAAATCGATTCATTTATGACGAGCCGGAAACCGTCGATTGATAAGTCAAATCCGTTGATGGGGAAGATCGATCGAACGGGGTCTGCCAAGTTTTACGACTTCGAGCAAATGGTGCGGTCGAAGATCGATGAGTACAAGAAAGCCGGGAAAGATCCACGCGCGTTATTGAATCCGAATAGTCCGGAGTTCTTAGGCGCGCCGTCAATCGTCAATCAATTCAGGCCCACAATACAAGAGACGGCACAAGCGATGAGCGAGGATTTAAGCCGAGGAATGAAGCCGCCGGAGGCTAAAGCGCCAAGCAAAACACCGGGGATTTTTGAGTGGTTTAAGCGGGGCGAACCGGAAAAGAAACCGGTGCCCCAAGCGCAACCTCAATCTTCGCCCGTTCCAAAAGACAGCACAGAGCAAATGCGAAATGCGGTCAGCGATTTAGAGAAGGCGGTTCGTACGATGCCCGGAACGGCGCCAGCACCGGTAGAACCGCGCAAAGCGGGAGAAACTGCCGCACAGTTTTTAGACCGATGGAATAAGGCGCGCGCTCATGAATGAGACATTACAAAAACAAAAAGCATTGATCGACGCCGGGTACAGCGACGAGGAAATCTCGCAATGGCAAGCCGAGCAACGGCAGGCGTTGAGTGATGCGGGGTTTAATCAGGCTGAGATTGATACAGAGTTCGGCAATCCACCCCTCGATCCCGCTCCCGTGGCGAAAGCGTTTGATGAAAGCTTGAAAAAAGCGACGGCGCCAGAGACACCGGATGGTCAACCGAGGCCGGTGAAGGATTTCAAGGACGCCTTTATGGCGGGCCTCACAGGATCGGTAAGCGGCCTTCTAGTCGAAGGCAAAAAGCCAGATACCGTGCTTTCGGAAGACGCGCCGATGATTTCCCGATTTGCGGCGAACATCGGCGCGCTCGCCGGTGACGCCCCGTTTTATGGCGCGGGAGCACTCGTCGGCGGAAGCGGGGGGCCAGTTACCGCAATGGCCGGAGCGATGGGGCTCACTGAAGGTATTCGCGCCGTCATCATGGATAAGTATGAAAAAGGCGAGGCGTCCACGTTTGGCGAGATCATGGAACGCTCTGCCGATGCACTGATTAAAACAGGCAAAGGCTACGTTGTGGGAGCCGTAACAGGATTAGCCGGCAAGGCTGCTGGATTCCTCCCGATCGCGTCCCCGACCGCCAAAGCCGCAGCTACAGTGGCGTCCGAAGTGACCGCAATGGTCACAGCGAGCAAGGCACTTGAGGGCGAGGTACCGACCGCAAACGACTTCATCGACGCGGCGGTTGTGGTGGGAGGCGTCAAAGGTGCAGTCAAAGCGGCGGGTAAGGTGCGAGAGATTTACGCCAAAACCGGCGTGAAGCCTGATGATCTGGTGGCAGACATGGAGCGAGATGTCACCATCGGGCAAGACATGTTGTCGGAAAACGTGGCGATTCCGCGCACGTACGGAAAGGTCACGGCTACATTTGAGTCTCCAGAGCGCGGGGTTGTACCGGTTGAGGAAGTAAAGCCGTCAAAAACGGTCGATGAACAAATCAAAGATGTGGCCGATGAACTCGGTCAACCTGTTCCTGAGCCCAAACCGCTCACACTAAAGGACGCGCAACAGAAAATCTTGTCAAAAATCTCCATCGGTGAACACACGGATAAAGAGCCGATGACGTGGCAAAAGCTGTATACGAACGTGGTGGATAATCTTAATCCGTTCCGTGAAGCGGTAAAGCGGGCCACGAAGAACAAGGAAGAACTGCCTACGGTGGATGATCCGTATCAATTAGCACGACTGACGCGAGGGGTGTTCGGCAAGGCCACGCAGTTCCTAGAGTATGGCACGTATGACTTTAAGACTTACGACAATAACGGCGCGAGTCTCAAAGCCATTTTGCAGAAAGGCGCGGGCAGGGATTTGCCGGAAATTACGAGCCCTGAGAAGGTCGATCTCAACGGCTTCCGCGCCTACATCGCGTCACGCCGAACGGTGGAGCTCGCCGCGCGCGGGATTGAACCGGGGTTTGATGTTGAAGCCGCGAAGGTCGTGGTGAAGGAAGGGAAGCACTTTGAGGCTGTTGCACGGGAACTCACGAACTACCAGAACCGATTGACGAAGTATTTGAAAGACGCCGGTGTGATCTCAGAAGAAGCGCACAAGGCGATGATGGACGTTAACAAAGAGTATGTGCCATTCTTTCGCGTGATGGACGATGAGTCAGGAGGGTTTGGATTTAATAGGGGCGGGGGCGGTTCGCCGATTAAGAAAATCAAGGGATCGGAACGGCATACGATTGACCCAATCGAATCGGTCATTAAGAATACGTACATGTATGTGTCGATGGCCGAGCACAATGCGGTAGGTCTGAAGTTCATTGAGATGGCGAACAAGTCAGGGGCGCCAGAGACGTTTTATAGAAAGGTTCCTCAGAAGATACAAGCGACGACATTGCGAGAAAACGAAATCAAGGCGCTATTTGATGAGTTCGTGACGGTTCGCAAACAAACCTCAACCGAACGAACAACCGCCACAAAGTCCGCGAGTGAATCAAAATCGGAAACCATCGGAGGGGAGGACGCGGCCCCGCAATCGAAACAAGGAAAGATGGTGCGTGATAGGGTGTTTGAGGCGCTCTCGGCGAGGGGCTTCAGTAAAGGCGAAGCCGAGCAGATGATTGCGCGTTTAGAGGCGAAGTCAGGGGGTGGCACCACAACGACGGAATCAAAAACCACGGTTGAAACGCTCATTAAAGAGATTGAGAAAACCGAATACATTCCTGAAATTGATATTCGCCTCCCCCACGAAGTGGCGACAATTTTCCGCGCGATCAAAGAACCCTTGCGAGATAACGAAATCGCGGTGTTCGAGAACGGGAAGCGCAACGTGTATGAAGTGGATAAGGATCTTGCAGAGGCGTTCAAAGCGGCGGATGGAGAAACCGCCGGGCTATTGATGAAAGTATTTACACTCCCCGCCCGAACACTTCGCGCCGGCGCGGTACTGTCACCGGATTTCATCTTCCGGAACATCATTCGTGACCAACAGATGGCGTTTTTGCTGTCAAAAGCCGGGTACATCCCGATGTTGGATTTCATGAGGGGTTTGGCATCCCTGGCTAAAAAAGATACAGACTTCCAAAACTTCTTAAAATCAGGCGGCGCGAACGCCACGATCGTGGCGATGGATCGGCAGTATCTTCAAGACCATATGAAGTCGCTACTTGCGAATAAGACGGTGATGGAGAAATCATGGAACGTGGTGAAGAGCCCCCTTCACATCTTACAAATCCTCACAGAACTCGCGGAGAACTCGACCCGCCTTGGAGAGTTTAAGCGCGTATCTGGGGGGCTTACTGAAAAAGCAGCGATTCAAGAAGGTGGATTCGCGGCGCGAGAACTCACTGACTTTGCGCGCCACGGGGCCAAAACCCGCGCGCTTAGTATGCTCTCCGCGTTTTGGAACGCGAGTCTACAAGGCGAGGACAGGATGTACCGTGGCCTTGCCGAAAAACCGTTTGAAACCTCGGCGAAGGCTTTCGCTGCAATTACGCTCCCATCCATTCTCCTGTGGTTGAACAACAAGGATGATCCGCGATGGAAAGATATTCCACGTTGGCAAAAAGATACGATGTGGATCGTGATGACGAAGGACCACATTTACAGAATTCCGAAAGCGCACTCGGCCGGCATCTTGTTCGGGAGCATTCCAGAGCGAATGTTAGAGGCGTGGTCGGAAGAAAACCCCAAGGCGTTTAAAGATTTGGAAGCGTCGATCCTTTCCAACTTCATCCCTGTGCCGATGCCCACGACACCGGCGCCGGTGGTCGAACAGTTCGCCAATCGATCAACGTTCACCGATCAACCGCTGATCCCGTCGGATGTGGAAGGGCTACTCCCTGAATACCAATATACGCAGTACACTACAGAACTGGCGAAACAACTCGGCGCTACAATGGCCGCGTTCCCTGGGATGCGGGATCGATCGCTAGAACGAGGGCCAATTGCGGGTGTGGCGCGTGCATTAACTTCCCCTATCTTAATTGAAAATTATGTACGCGCATGGACTGGTGGACTCGGCATGTACGTGCTGCAAACGGCAGACAAAGCACTTCGGGAAGCCGGTGTGTTGCCCGATCCTATTAAACCGTTGTCTACTTTAGACGACATTCCGATTGTGAAAGCCTTTACGATCAGGTATCCAACCGCAACCGCGCAGTCGATTCAAGATTTTAACGACCAGTATTTCAAAGAAAAGCGGTACTATGACTCGTGGATTCGGAAACTCGAAGATTCAGATGTAGCCGCAGCCGCGCGAATTCGAGCGATGGCGCCTGCTGCATGGGACGAAGCCGCGGACTTAAGAAGAGTAATTGGAGACTTAGGTAAATACATTCGAGACGTATATGGGAATCCTCAGTTCAGCGAAAGTGACAAACAGCAATTGATCGATACGGCATATTTCCAAATGATAAATCTGAGTAGGGCTGGTACACAGATGATGCAGGACGTTCACGATGCAATGGATGGAGCCATAGAAAAATGACCATTTCTAACCGACTCAACCGCACCACACTCTTAGGTAACGGGATCAGTACCGGCGTCCCCATCACCTTTCCATTTCACAGTGCCGATGACCTGGTAGTTATCGAAACAATCCTTGCCACTGGGGCGCAAACAATCAAGGTGATGACGACCCATTACACGGTATCCGGAACTGCGGATGCTCTCGGCCACTACCCCACCGGCGGTACGGTGACGATGCTCACCGCACCCGCGTCGACGGTCAGTATCACCGTGTATCGAGATGTGGCCGCGCTTCAGCAAGTGGTGTTAGTGGAGAATGAAAAGATCCCGGTGAAGGCGTCAATCGAAGCGCCCTTCGATCGCCTCACCATGATCGCGCAACGGCTCATCGATCGTGTGGACCGCGCCATAGTGCAGCCCGACGGAGACGCCGCGGCCATTGGTCGCTTGCCGGCGAAGGTCGTCCGTGCGTCTCGGTACATGGGGTTCGACGGCGACGGGAATCCGACGCTGATGCAAACTCCTACCGGAATGATTACGTCGATTGCCCAATTGACCGAATCTACCTACGCCGAGCTTCCGGCACCTGGCGCAGCCGGCACGTTGCGGAAGGTCACGGATACTGTGCGCGGTGTATGGATGGACACCGGGAGTCAATGGGCGGCGGTGAACGGAGGCGTCGCGAATGTGCGAGATTTCGGCGCGAAAGGTGATGGAGTAACCGACGATACCGCCGCAATCCAAGCCGCCCTTGATACCGGCGCGCCAGTCTGCATACCCTACGGAAACTTTGTCATATCAAACGCCCTACTGCTCCGCGTGAATCGACAACGGCTGTTTGGATGCGGCAAAGGATCTCGGTTACTCTGCACCCCTTCATCAGGGCTGTTTTGCGCGGTGGCCATTACTGAAAATACGACTGATATTGAACTGGATAATTTAACACTACTCGGAAATGCATCGTCTGAACCGGCGGGCCCCTCCCCTGTCCGCGGCATTGTAGCTGGAACCAACAGTACAGGCACCGCGCACTCAGCCATTGAGTGGGACGCGCGGGCCTCTATCCACGACTTGTACATATCAGGGATCACTCCGGGCGCTACGGGTTTTAATGTCGGCATCCAAATAAACAAAGCCAATAACAGTTCGATAGCGCATCTCGTGATCGACAGTTTGTACGGGACGAACGGCAATTATGGATATGGAATTGTGTGCCACGGGGATCACATCGCTATCGCACACGTGAATGTGAAAGCGACAATCTCCGGCCAGGGGCGCCACGCCTTTTATTTGACGAGCGCTCCGAATTATGTGCGCGTAATAGATTGTTCGGCTGAGAATTTCCAAAATGAGCCGTTCACATCGAATATTTCAAGCGGCGGCGTGGGAATGGAGTTTATCAACTGCCTAGCTATGAACTGCGCTCAAGCTACGGTTGGATCTCATGACGCCTTATTCTCATTTCACGGAGGGAGTAAAGGCCGTATCTCAGGGTGTCGCGGGTACGGCAGTGTAAGCGCAAGTAACAATTTCGGCGTAACCGTAAAGGATCACGATTTCGCAACCGTATCAGACGTGTACTTAGAAAATATCGATCGCCATGGGGTGTACGTTGAGAATGCAGACTATACGCAAATCTCGGCGATAAAAATGAATCTCATCGGGATTGAGGATATATCCTTATATGGGGGCGTGACGATCATTCAAAGTAACTACTGTGAGCTTGACGGCGTGCAGGTCAAAGGCCCGGGGCGGTTTGTGGCCAGGCTCGATAGCAGCGCACCGCAACCAACCTTTTGTCGGTTTAGAAACCTATCCTATTCCGGGTCGTTCACGTATGAAATCGAAAACTACGCAATCGGGACCGATACCAACCGCGTGTCTATGAATTCGATTCCGCTTGTACAACGGGCGAATCTCGCCACCGCGGCGGCCGGGATGGGCTCCGTTGTTGTAATCGATGACAACGGGAGCGGGGACCGAAACTTAGTCTTGTACGCCGGCGGGCAACGATTTAGAATTGACGGCGGTGCGAACATTTAGAAAGGGGGCCTCATGCACAATCCGATAGAAGACGCGAGATCAATCACCAATTTCGCACTGCTCACGTATGCGTGGGTGATTATCCTTTCGACATGGGGCGGACTCGTGAACTACATTTCAAAAGTTCGATCAGGGAATATCGCTAAATTTAACATTACGGAACTTATCGGCGACATTTGTATTTCCGGATTCACCGGCCTGTTAACGTTTTGGCTGTGCCAAGCCGCAGGGTTTGATGAGCTTATCACAGCCGTCTTCGTCGGAATCAGCGGCCATATGGGCGCGCGGCTCATCGGGAAAATGGAGCAAATGATGACTAAAAAGCTCAACATTCCTGAAGAGGGGCCTTCAAAACCCGCCGATCCAAATCAAAGAGGGTCCGGTGTCTTTTGATCGTGCCTTCAACATTGTCGTAGGAATTGAAGGCGGATACTCGAATGACCCGCACGACCCAGGCGGCGAAACCAAGTACGGCCTATCGAAGCGGTCATACCCACTCTTGGATATTCCGTCACTTACTCGTGAAGACGCCAAGAAAATCTATCGCCGGGACTACTGGGAGCGTATCAAAGGTGACGCACTTCCGTGGCCTCTGAGTTGTTTCGTGTTTGATATGGCGGTAAATCAAGGTGTAAGCCCGGCCATACGCGCCTTGCAACAAACCCTGAGCGTCATAGATGACGGTGTAATTGGGCCCCAAACATTGACCGCGGCCAGATCATTGCCGCTCACCGAAACGTGCCCGCTGTATCTCGCCATGCGCGGGGTGAGGTACGCCTCTACCATCGGATTTAATCGATACGGGAAAGGGTGGCTGAAAAGGTTATTCACGTTAGTGTGGGAGATTTCAAATTGATTCCGCCTTCACTTTACCTCTATGCCGTTATCGCGGCGCTCATTGCTGCCTCGTTCATCGGCACCTACGTGAAAGGCCGAACCGACGGGCGCCAGATTTGTAATGACCGAATCGAGGCCTTGATTATGGAATCGACTGAGCGGGAGCAAACGGCCATGCGGCAAGCCAACGACGCCGCGACACGATTGGAACAATCACATGCGAAAATCGAAATCAAATACCGCACCATCGTCAAGGAAATCGAAAAGGTTGTTGACCGGCCTGTGTATGTGGGGCGGTGTCTGGATGATGATGGGCTGCGCCTCGCAAACGCCGCTCTTACCCGATCGAGCCCCTTTGCCCCCAAACCTACTCACCCCGTGTCCGAACCTCCCCACGCTCAGTAGTGGAACGGGGGAGGCGGTGTTACGCACACTTGTTGACGTGTCGCGCCTGTATTACGAATGTCAGGATCGACACGAAGCCCTGGCGACCGCGGTGCAATTAGAGACGCCGCCGGTTCGTTGAGCCGCGCGGTTCTGAAGGATCACTCGGTCAACCACATCTCCGCAGTTAATACAGATCCTCGTTGGCGTATAAATCGCCATCACTGAATCCCATACTTGCTCTACCCGTGTCAGTCCGTTGCAGCGTTGACAGCTGTGCATGGTTAACCCTCCATTTTTCTTAATACATAAGTGATATACCCATTTCGCAGTATTCCCCAGACAAAATAACCCGCTCTACCCCATCCGGTGCGGTAGACATTTCGTGGTGGATAACAGGAATCTCCCAGCCCGTATCCGCGTCCATCAGCACAATCTTCGCGTTTGCTGGGTACGTCTGTAGCACTGCGATGAGTTCTGCAACGGTCATTATTCAATCCTCCCATTCTCCTACGTGTTGTATGAACCGCTCCCACTCTTCTCGACACTGCTGCACCGGTGGGAGCTTAAACACATATCCCGTTGCCGCCCCCTCCCGCGCTTTCGTTTTCATAACAGACGGCGCGCACATCTTTAATAACTTCCCGATCCGCGCGTCTTCATGCATCCATAACGTGGCTCGGCGTTCTTTCGCGTACCGTTGGAACGCCAAACTAAACCGCTCGCAATCAATGGACTCCGGCCACGCTTCAAACTCACTCCCGACAATTCGGCCCTCCGTCACGCACCGATGCCACCATTGATGGAACGGATTCATACTGTGAAGCTTTTGGTCTGCCAATCCTTGTGTGGACGGCGCTTCGTTGAAATCCAATCCGGATATGTCGAAATCCAAGAGGTACCGCAACAACACGGGGTAGCCGTCTTTCTCCATCCCCTCACGCATGGATTGGAAAAATGTTCGATCCTGCTTGCGTCCATCCCCTACGTCAAAAAAGGCGAACCGGCGTTCATCGTGAGACGCTGGAATCAACCAATCTTCATTGCCAATGATGATCACACGGGTCTTATTCGCAACGGCATAGGGCTCTTTCCCTTTGTGCTCAATCACATGATCGCGCCCGGTGATGAGGTCTTTTAACACGCCCTCCGCTTGTTTATCCCCGGACCAAAACGCCTCATCTAGGGCGAACATTAAACAATTTTCGAGGTGCCCGTTGAAATTCCCGACGAGGTAGCGCCGGTTACTGGTGAGCAGGAAATGACGACCGAGTAGTGATCCGACTCGCTCGACACACGCATTTTTACCCGTTCCTTTCCCTCCACGAAAGACCAAAGCAACCAACGGTTTCTCCCATGGACGCTGAACGAGATGCGCGAAATATCCCAAGATCCATCGATAGAGAGATTCATTGTCCCCACACACATTACGCCGAGTGTGTTCAAGAAACTGATCGAGAGCTGGATGAGCATTTCTTGAAACGGCGGGTGAATACGTGAAACCTCGCCAGAGATTGAAATAATTTTTTCGTGATCCATTAATACCCGTTGCAACTTCTTTTTCTTGTCCCGGTGCGAAGATGATCCCATCGTATGACCGCCTTCCTTTCCATTCCAGCCATTCACTGGCGATTGGTTTCTCTGATTTGCCAATACGGATTTTATGTGGGGCGAACTTCACCTTGAATGCCCCAATATCCAAGTGCTCTACCGTGCCGTTCAGATTTTGATCTGATGTTTCCCATAGGATATGAGCCCCGCCGCCGGCTACCACGAAGGCGTGATCCACGTTCATCTTGGCGTAGGGGTGCAGTTCTTCGTGTTCTTCTGTAAGAGGGGGCGTATTAGGAAACGACACTTCCGGTGCGTCGACGCCCGCTGGATTGCGGCCGTATGCATACGCGTTCTTTACTTTATCGCGTAGCGCGTCGATAGACCACGGTGGGGAGCATCGATCATTCCATACACCAGCTATCAGCTCGACGGCGGCGGATTGAACGACGCCTAAATCCTTCACCCGTGCTGCAACGGCGAACGTCGTTTGATCCCCGCCTTGGCCTTCGACCGCGAGCGGCGCCTCGTGCGTGAGGTAGCGTAAAGCTCGGAGAGTCGCCGCGTCTTGGTTAATGGCGGCCGGTGGCGCGGCGCTTAAGGAAGCGTGTCCGACTCGTTGTACAGCTCCATCTGTTCCACAGGCGTCGATGAGCCACTGAGGGGCTTGGGCCACGGGATTGGATTCGTACTCGACGTAAATACCTGCTCCGGTGATGCAACTTCCAGGCGCAACCACATACCCGCCACGGCTTCTAATGTCGAGACCTGGACCGATAACGTTAGCGCCCTGGCGCACGGGTGTAGGCACGACAAAAAACAGATGCCGGCCTCCTGACGGAGTAGAATGACTTCTGGTTTGGGGCAACTCCCGCCCTTCAAGTTCAAGCCGCAACAGTTCTTCATAGCCGTTCTTCACTCCCTTCTTGTCAATGTCGACAACTAATAGCGCTTGACCGCCCTCACCGAATCGCCCTGTAAAAATCCCGATATTGAAATCGGGATCAAGGAACCACCACTCTTCGATTTGGGCCGGGCTTCGTGTCGCAGCCTCTTGCCACCCCTTCAACGCCGGCGGGTCTTTTCTTCCCGGCGTGATAGGGAATATGAAAAATCCAAGGGCTGCTAGCTTCAGTGCCGACGCTAAGGCACTCATTGTGCGCGCTCCCACGCTACGTTAGCTAACCGCAGTTCAACGTATTCCGTGTCATAGCTCAGTAGCCACTTCACATCAACCACTCGTAAGCCTTTGTTTCCTCTAACTACAACCGCGTCCCCGATTCTAGGAACAACACTTGCGGTGCGGTTTTCTATGTGAACATCTTCGACATATACAGCTAGAATTATCATCGCTCCCGCTCCCAGGCATCTCGGCACAGTGCCGAACACCATCGTCGATCGCCTTCGACCGTTTCAAGACAGTGAAAACATTGCCCGTTGCCTACTGGGATCGGACGCGGTTTCGGGCGGTTTTTAAGGACCGCATTTTGAAATCGCTCGTTATGCTCGTTTGCTAAGTCGATATCATCCATACCAATCACTTTCTGTAACGCGCTCCACGCCATCCTTCAACGGCGATTGGCAATCCAGCCGCCCAAGTGGGGACGCGTTTCATGTAGGCTTCAAATAGTTTTAGATCCCAATTTTTATGCGCTTCGACTTCCGCCACGATTTCATCATGCACATGCAAGACGATCGGGTATCCCTCGGCATCTAACCGCGTCATGGCTTCCGCGAGAATGTCCCGACTCAACGCTTGTACCACGTTCTCAGTCAGCTTCCCGCCATACGTGTGCGTCTCTTGCCACTTCTTTGTTTTACCGTCAACGCTCATGTAATGGATCTGCTCTTTTTCTTCACCCCACGGCGTCATCTTCGGCTTGAGTTTGGGGTAGGGGTAGGTGAGCACGCGGCCGGATGGAAGTTTGCAGAAGAGGAACGAGCCCTTTACCAAGAATGTGCAGTATTGCCCCTTGGATTCCGGCCTCCAATTTCCTGGGCTTGCAACAAACGCCATCCCAGGGTTTTGAA
>ERZ869925.900-NODE-900-length-16521-cov-13.112292_pt1 | contig 16521 bp, 13 predicted proteins | sample MGYA00579311_ERZ869925 | MGnify/ENA primary metagenome ERZ869925 (study PRJEB32216, sample SAMN09231817) | wastewater metagenome | place: USA: Maryland | collected 2016-07-30 | study: EMG produced TPA metagenomics assembly of the PRJNA472060 data set (Reclaimed...
GAAAGGATTAGTAAACTATTATGGCTGAAACACGACCAAAATGGGTGAACGCCCTTGACCCTACGTTCCGCGCGATCTTCCATGAAACAGAGAATGAATTCGTATCTATGTACGACAAGATTTTTCATGTCATGAACTCTACCAAAGCGTTTGAGAAAGACACTGCCCTTAGTGGTATTGGACAACTCGAAGAAGTGCCAGAACTAGGTGCGATTCCTTACGAGGATGCAACACCGGGTTGGGATGTCACGTACGTACACAAAAAGTTTGCAAAAGGCCGTATGGTCTCAGAAGAAATGATCGAAGATGAAAAATATCATATGATCGAAAAACTTCCGAAGTCATTGGCTAACTCAAAGGCTCGTACAAAAGAGCAAAGCGCAGCAGATATTTTCAACTACGGCTTTACCGCCGGAGGTGGTGGTCTCGCTCGTTTCACAGGTGGTGACTCACTCGCGCTGTTTTCAACAGCCCACGTAAATCGTCAAGGTACCGTTACACAGTCGAACAAAATTACGACTGCCTTAACGCAGGCCAGCCTACAGGCTGTTGTTACTGCAATGAAAAAGCGTCGAGATTCTAAGAACCAGATCATCGGCTTCATGCCAGATACTCTGCTTGTTCCTAGTGAACTCGAATTCACTGCTCGTATTATCCTTGAGTCTACACAGGCGATTGGAAATAACAACAACGATATTAACCCGGTAAAGGGTGCGCTAAATCTAATCGTTTGGCCATTCCTTACCAGTTCTACAGCTTGGTTTGTCCTTGACAGCAAGGCTCACGAACTAAACTGGTTTAATCGTTCGGACAAGGGTGTGAAGGGTCCAGTGTATGACTTCGATAACGAGGCTGCAAAATGGAAAGCTGTTGCGCGTTGGTCTGTCGGATTTTCCGATTGGATGGGTGTGTACGGTTCACTCGGTGATGGTAGCTAGGTTTTAACCTACTCCAACTCTATGAATAAGAGGCTATCTGCAGGTAGTCTCTTTTCATGTATAATGCAAATATGTCAGAACAATTATATGCAGTTTGGCCGGGATCAGTGTTGTGCTACGACGGAGTTACCCGCACTTTTACGGCGCTTGAATTGGCGACGGCTTACGGAGTGCAGGACACGGATTATCTTACTGTTACCAATGAAAATCAATTACCCCGCGATCCAATGCAGCGTATGTTGTATGTTGAACTTAAACCTCGTGAAGATAATTACTATGAAAATATTATGTATACTGCAGAAGATGACGGTGAAGATGTGGCTTATAGGCCAGACTTTGACGATACAAAACAGTATATACAAGAGACTGATCCAAAATTAATTGATGCGGACATTAATCCAGATATTGATTTTAATTTTCATAAAGGGCATAATTAAAGTAAATCGAAAAAAGGAGTTAGTAAAATGGCGCAAGGCATACGAGATCTCGAATATCCGCCCGATGGTCAACCGGGGGAAGGTGCTGCTTCTAGCATAGCGGATGGTGCTGATGTAACTCAGGGTGCGGTAGCTGATGCTGCCGTTACGACTAATACTACTGGTACCATCTCTGGTAAACTACGTGGTTTAGTCGCTATCTTTGCAGATGTTTGGGATAGTACACTACATCTTCTTGGTGTTAAATCGCAAGGTAATGTTGCATCGGGTGTTGCCGATTCGGGTAATCCAGTTAAGGTTGGCTCGGTTTATAACTCTACCGCGCCCTCTCCTTCTACTGGTCAGCGCGTTGATCTGCAGTCTAACTCAAGGGGTTCGATACGTGTAGGCGGTGGAGATCCTTTAGGTGTTTCTGCAGGTTTTGCAATGACTATGGGTATTAATGATATTAACGGTCAGACTCGCGTTGTTGATGCTGGTTCTGTGGGTGATGGTCCGAACTATCCTATGGCGGTAATGATGTATGGTCGTAACAGTACTCAAACTGTTCGTCGACGTATTGCCGATACTCTTAAAACGGTCTCTGCTACTGCTTCGGGCAACACAGCGATTTGGACTCCGGGTGCTAGTAAGAAGTTTCGTCTTATGCGCTTTAAGGTTTTGATTCCTGCTAATGCTGCTATCTCTGGTGGCGGTGTTGTGCTTACCGTAAAATTTCAAGATGCGACTACTGATATTGGTGTTTCTGTAGATGTGTTTATCCCTACGACTGCTGTTACAACTGCTATGGGTGCTTTCTCGAGTGGTTGGATTGATCTCGATCACGGTGCTCTATCTGCTGCAGCTAATAATGTTTTGAATGTTAACCTAAGCGCTACGCTAACTACTGGTAACGTTCGAGTAATAGTTGCTGGAATGGAGGAATAAGATGATAAATTTACTAAAAGTTATTGATTTAGGGAACGATGTTTTAGAAGTAACTGGTTTTGAATCTGATAATCCTACGCAAATTATTACCGCTCATGGTTGGGTTTCGGCAATAACTAATCATTACGATGCTGATGATTATAGTGAAAATGGTGATTTAAAAGAAGATGCTACCCCAAGAGAAATGACAGATAAAGAAAAAAATTCTTATTGGATTGGTTTACTTCAAGAAAAAAATGGTTCTTCGGAAAGTATTTTTGAAAATACAAAAGCCATTAAAGAGCATGAAAAAGCTGTAAAGGCTGCAGAGGAAGCTGCCAAAAAAGAAGCTGAATCGTCGACTAAAGAGGCTACTGATAAAAGCGAAAGTAAGTAGGTTCTGATATGTCGACCACTTTTAAGCAGGTCAAAAACAACGCTCGGTCTTTAGCAGCGAATGGCGCTCTCAATAATGTCACTAGCCCTTTAACCTTTTCGGTTAGTTCTGGAGAAGGCGCTCGTTTTCCTACTATCGCTGCAGCCCCTAACAACGTTCCGTTTTATGTTACAGCGTGGGATAAGAATAAATATCCCGATCCGGGTGATGATCCAAAGATGCGCATTGGTTTATGCACTGCTCGATCAACAGATTCATTGACTGTTACTTGGGGTCAACTTGGTACTCCCACGACTGCTATTACAGGTCGGCCAGCAATCGAGCTTCTGGTTCTTGATAAACACTTGCAGGATATTCATACGGCGGTCAACGCTCTTGAGGCTACTCTTGTTGACGCTACGCTCACCGTTAAAGGTATTATCAAATTGGCTGGTGATTTTGCTGGTACTGCTGCATTGCCTCGCTATAAGGGTCGTCGTGAAAAAACAATTGGACCAGAAGATGCTGATTATATAGTCGATGGATCTAATGATGATCTTGTTATTCAAGATGCTATTGATACTGAAAGTGCTGCGGGTGGTGGGAAACTTGTTTTGCGTCGAAGTCTTTATGATATATGGGCCTCTATCATTCCTAAAGATAATGTTTTTCTTGAGTCGGAGGTGCCTTTTGCTGCCGTATTTAGATTAAAAGATTCGGTTAATGTGAGCCTCATGAAGACCGGCGCAACAGGTGTAGACAACTGGGGAATGTCCGGTATTACTTTTGATGGTAATCGTACCAATCAAAGTGGTGGAGATGTATCTTTAGTTAATTTTGGTGCTGGTTCTGGCACTTTGAAAAATCTTTTTATAGATCGAATTTATATTAAGGATAGTTATAAACACGGCTTATTTGTTCATGGAGATCAGTCTGGTGAGTCTATTCAACTTATTCAAAATAGTATTGTAGATAATCATGGTTCTGTGTCTACTGTAGGTTACGGTCTTTATTCGGACTATAACCCAACTACAATTTTCTTAAATAACCACATTAAAAACTCCAATGGTAATGATGGTATTGAGATTGGCCACTTAGGAGCCAAGGCAATTGGTAACTATCTTTATGATGGTCAATTGCAATTTCCATTTGGTGATAATTCAGTAATTGCAAATAATACTTTGCGAGAAAATGTTATTCAGAATGATGTTAACACCGCTAATGACATCATCATATCTGGCAACCATGTTTTGAACGCTACTCCCGCTGCTGGCTTTGCCGGCATTACGGTTTATGGTCTTCGCCCTGTTATTTTCGGTAATCACGTAAAAGTTACCACACGTACCGGTATTCGCGTATTTCAAGCTACAGGCGCTAGAATTTACGGCAACAATGTAGATGGTACTGATAAGGCAACTGGTGGAACAAACGGTATCTATTCGGAGCAGTCAAACAATGTAGCGATCTATGGTAATACGATTCGTCGATTTGCTACCGGTATTGTTATCACTCATGATCATAACCAAGCCTATCTTAATCACTTTGACGATGTTACTACTGGTATCAGTTTGTCGGACAGTTCTTCTTCGGGTCACGTTATAGTGGATGCACAGATTGGTCCAAACGACTACTCTGGCGCTGCAACTCCTATCGACGCTCATAACCAGACTAGCTATTCAGTTTACGGTCAACTTAATGGAACCTTTTTAATCGGCGCTACATCTGCTGCGTATTCAGCTATTGGTGCTGCGATTCAGCCCGGTGCTGGTAGTAAAGATAGTTTTGTCTTTGATCAGTATGGTACTGGTAAGGCTTTTGTTGTCAAGAGTTCTGGTACCACTACAGCTAACATGGCAAAAGACGGTACGCTTAACTTGGGCGTGAATGGTTGGATAGTTCTTAATGGAGGTCAAGGTACTATTGCGTTACAAACTACTCTTTCTGTAGCTAACGAACTTAGTATCGCTCACAGCGGAGCAACTGGTGCTGCAGCTACTTTGACTCGATCTGGCAACAGCGCCTCGGTCATTAAGAACCTTATATTAACCACTAGCAACGCGGGTGCCGGTGGTGCTACTGCCCTATCGGTTACGGCTGGTGCAGTAGACTTAGCTATGACGGACAGTGCTTTAATTATTCCTCGCCTTACTACAACGCAGAAGAACGCTCTTACTGCTGTGAATGGTATGATTGTATATGATTCTACTTTAAACAAGTTCCAAGGCTATGAAAATGGCGCATGGACAAGTTTTATATAGTATTATAGTACTGATATAAATAAACAAAGGACCACTACTATGGATATCACATCTTTACCACTAAGCGAACTAAAGGCTCTCGGGTATGATTTCAAGACTCAGATCGAACAGATCCAAAGCAACTTAATTGTTGTTGAGCGTGAGATACAGAATCGTATAAATGAGGAGTCGAAAAAGGCCGAAGCAGAACATAAGAAAACTCTTGAACTTGCGGAAGCCGAGCGTTTAAAGACTGCGAATAAAAAATAAGGTATTATATGTTTAATTTTCTTCAATTTAATACTACGCAGTTTAACGGTGAGTCGTCTATTGGCTCTAAGTCCACTAATAAAAGACGTAAGCCAAGGTTATTTTTATCTCAACGAAAAACCTTACCAAGGATATTGCAGACTAAAAATAGACTAGCTTCTCGTATAGCTCCTTGAGTGATATACTTCTAATAAAGTGTAGAAAGGCTATAAAACGTGAAGATCAAAGCATACAATCCTTCGACTCAAGATCTAGAAAAAACATATATTTCAGAATATGTTGATGATGCAGCGACTACTTTGCCAGTTAAAAATAACCAAAATTTTGCCGATACTTTGCCGATCCTTATTGGTAGAATGACTGACGAACGATCAGAGATTGTGTTTGTTGATGGTACCCCTGCTGCCGACGGCCTAGATATACCTACCACCGCAACAGAGTTTCCGCACAATGCGGATGATCCTGTTTATTTACTTGACTATGATCAAGTTAATTTTTATCGCTGTACTACTATTGATGGCACTTATACTCTTATGCAGACTTACTCTATTGACGTAGATAACGCTGAAGACATTACTGTTTGGGATGACACAGGTTCGTTATCTAGCCATTGGTATAAGACCTCATATTCTAATTCGATTACGTTACAAGAATCAGAACTTTCGGATCCCGTACAAGCTAGTGGTTACGCTACTAAAACTGCCGGTGACATTATTGACCAAGTTGCTCGTCGTGTACGTGACCAGAGTTATAACGTTTTAACACCAGATGAATACATTGACATTATGAATGAGGTTGGTAGCGATCTTATTACTCAAGCGCATAAGCCCTATCGTTTTTTGAAACGGATTGAACTATTTAGTACTGTTGCCGACCAAAACTATATTGACTTACCAGAAGATCTTTGGAAGTTTGATCATGTATTTGCTGCAGTAACCAGTGGTGCGTATCAGCGTTTTGGTGAAATGGAGCCACTTAGTCAAGAGCAATTTGAAAATCGTTATGACAATAATCAAACCTCACCACAAGACAACATTATAGATGTAGCAATTGATGAAATAAATCACCGATTGCTTATCTACCCAACTCCTGCCACTTCACAATCGAATGTTATTAAGTTAAGTTACTATAAAACTTTTGATGAAATTGAAAGTGTCGGTGATATCGTAGAGACACCAAATGCCCTTATCTACCGTTATAAATTGATGGCAGAATTTTACTCAGCTAAATCTGAAACTGATCGACAATGGGCTGCTCTTGCTACAAAGTATGAAGGTAAATACGGTAATGAGATCGTAAAAATGCAGCGCGTCAACCGACTCGATACTGGCACACCCCGCTCGATGATGCCTAAACGTTACTACAAGCCTAGGAGATACCATCTATGAACACGCAACGTTGGAGGCAGTTCGATTTTAGCCTCGGTGTTCAAGACGCAACTACGTGGTTACTAAAGAAGCCGAACGAACTAGCCAGAGGAATCAACCTAAAATTTACAGAGACCGTTGGTGGCTTTCAAAGACGTAATGGTTTTGAAGCTGCAGGGGATCCGTTCACTACTGATAGTCCAGTACCGCCACCGACAGGAGGGCATTTTGCTAAGTATACTACTGGTACAAAACGCTTTGTCGCAGTTAATAATGATGCTGGATCTGCCACAATTATTCGTGTTCAAAACTCTGGCACAGGTGCTTGGACTACACTTGGCACTATTAGTTACCCTGTTGATAGTGTTGTTTTCTTCACTGATCACCTTGACGAAGTGTATATCTCGGGTTTTGATCCCGCTACTGGCGATCCGCTAACACCTTATAATGTCGATAACACATTAGATGTTTCGGCTACTCGTAATATTTTGAATATGCCAAAGGCTTACTTTATTCAAGAGTACCTTGGTTTGCTGTATGCTGCCAACGTAAAGATAGGCTCTGCTCGTTACGCAGATCGTGTGTACAAGTCTTCACCGCCACTAGGTGCAGTTACATTCGTTCAAGGCGCTCAGACTGATGTTTATGCTGCTGTGACGCTTGTAGACAATGTTCCGACTATGACTAGCGATAGTGCTCCTATTGGTGTATCTGCAGCTTCTTCTACATTTAGTGCTAGTTTTCCTGCCTATTTAGGTTTTGACGATAACAATACAATTAATAATAAATGGGTTGCTACTGCTGCAGCTACAAGCGGTTGGTTGCGTTATGATTTTGGATCTGGTAATTCAAAAGTAATTACTTATTACTCGATGGTTGCTGTACCAAGTGATGAATCCGGAGTAACTAATAGGGCTCCTAAAGATTGGACTTTTGAAGGATCACCAGATGCCGTTACGTGGACTGTTCTCGATACTCAAGCTGGCGCTCCTGCTTGGGCTCAAGGAGAAAAGCGTACTTATACAGTTGCCAATACTACGGCCTACCGCTACTATCGGATAAATGTATCTGCTATTCAAGGTGCTGCTCCACTTGTTATTACAGAAGCGGAATTTTTGACATCAACAGAAGGTACTAAGTCGCTGGAATTAAAACTTGATTCAGTACGTTACTTGAAGCCGGGTATGAATATTGATATTTATCGTGCTGGAACAGATACAAAACTTTATGATATTACAATTCTTACGGTTAATAAGTCTTTGAACACCATAACATTTGATCCGAATATTATTTTATTTGCAACAGGTGATGTAAATGCTGGAACCGACATTATTACTTTGTCTAGCACTACCGCCTATCCTACAGGCACCCCTGTTAAAATTGATAGTTCAAGTGCGGTACCAGCCGGGCTTACCGCGAATACGATTTATTATGTTATCAATTTGAGTTCGACAACCGTAAAACTTGCGACCTCTTATAGTAACGCATTGCTTGGTGTCGCTATAAATATTACTGGTACTGGTAGTGGTACTCATCGTTTTAAGATGAGTTACGTGTTCGGTGACAATGACGAGATTTGGCTTGATGGTCGTAAGGGTAAACTTACAATGCTTTGGAATACAGATTATCCTACTACGGAAAATGCAGAATTTTTAGCTATCAAACCCGGTACCGATTCAAGCAATGTGATCTCTGCTATTGCAAAATCTTCAAACCGCTTATTTATTTGGACTAAAAACTCCGGCACTCGTTGGGATGGCCAGAACCTTATTGTGTTTAACAACCAAGTTGGTTGTATCTCGCATCGTTCTGTTGCTAACATCGACGACGATTGGCTTATTTGGGTTGATCAGAAGGGCAACGTTCGGGCGCGCAACGAAAACTCCGGGCAACAGGAGAACATTAGTCGACCGCTTCGTAATCGTTACTTGCGCAAACTTACTCTTGCGCAACTTAAAGCTGTCTCGGGTGCTGCCGTCGACAATACCTACAAGCTGTACCTCGGTACGATTGGTGGTGAATATATTCGTATCTGTTACGACTTCGACGCTAACACATGGTCGCCAGAACGTCTTGGGTATCCTGCTTTGATTCAAGGTATTGATGATTATACTGGTGAACTCAAGCCTTATTTCTTCTCGAACAATGGTAAGTTATATGTTGATGAGACTGGTAATCTTGATGACGATAAAGCTATTCCTATGGAGGCTGGAACTGGTCCAGATATGTTTGGTAGCGAACAGATTAAAAAATTTACTGGTATGTTAATTTTTTCAGATGCAGCAAATGGTTCAAAAGTTATGGCATCTGTTGATGGTAAACAAATGAAGACGATTGGTAGGATTGATCGCAAGGTGTGTTATATGGCTTTTCCCGAAAATGGTGATAATAAACTTGAACGAGGTGTAGCTTTTGATTGGCAAATTGTAAGTGCATTAGAGGGTGATCCGCCAAAGGTTGAAGGTGCAGTAGTGTACTACACGCCGGAGGAGGATATCCCAAGTGAACGGCGATAGTAATCCTTATAAAAGGCAACACGACTATGAGTCCGCTGGTTTCAACGGATTCTTTCGTCGTTCTATAGGGTCTTCACCAAACGCCACAGTCTTGCGTGATTTAAACGGTAGGCAATCACGCCAACTTAACTTTGACGATCAGCAGCTTTCGGGTGCGGGTGGTGATACTGTTCGTTTTGGTACCATTCTCTTGGAAGGTAAGACAGGCCGAATTAAGATTGTCGATGAGCAGGGTAATGAAGTTGTAAGGTTGGGTGATGTAGATGACTAAAGGTATCCGTATCTCACAGGCTGGCATCCCGGTTAGTCGAGCGACGGACTACCAAAAGACAATGGATGAGCGCTGGCCATTACTCGAGCACTCTTTTATGGGTATTATTGACATTCAACAGATGAGCACCGCTTCACAGGGAGTGCGCGAAAACGTTGCCGGCACCATCGCTGACATACCAATCTTTAAACATGGTCGTGGTTATTTACCCGCCTTTCGTGTTGAACGTATTTCATCATCGGGTTTTGATAATTTTAATACTCCGCTTGAGCAATCAATGTTTGCCGATGAACAATATATTTATTTACGAGTTTTCAAAAGTGCTGGTGTAATAGTTATAAATGCAAAGTTTTTTTTGGCTGTTGTGGATCGTGATTGTATGCAAGAATTTCAAGCACCAATTGATATTATTACTGCTAGTCAAGTTACCAATCCATCGACATATGGTTTAAAAATTAAAAATGTCACGAGTGCTCAAGGTATGCGTGAGAAAAATAAAAAAGAGTATACATTGAACACTAATGCAAAATCTATGGCGATTCAGATGCATGGTGTTCGACGCGCTGATCAATATTCGATACCTGCTTATAATGTGGTAATAGATCACAGGCTTGGGTATCCGCCAACCTATTATTTGGCTCGACGTTACGCGCAAGAGGGCTCCTCTAATCCTTCTCTAGGTAAAACCGTTGTAGAGGCTATGAACGCTGGTAGTGGTATTTCTTCGAGCAATAGTATTACAATGCTGGTTCGAGGCGCACAAGCACCTTTACTTGGTGATTATATGTTTATTATTTTAAAAGATCCGGTGGATACAGCAAAATGAGTGAATTTGGAATACTTATTGCAGAAGATGGCAGAGCGATTCGCGAGGGTCGTAATAAGGTTGATTCACGGCGCAAGACTTTAATTCTTGATCTTGAAGCGTTACCGCCCCATATGCAGATTAATGAGGTAAGCGGCGGTAATAGTTATACCGATGGTGGTGGTACTGGTCGATCTAAAGATGTGCTTCTTGCCATACCGCATAATCTTGGGTTTGCACCTCTTGTTGATGCTTATTTTTATGTGGCTTCTTATGATGGTATTACTGGTGCTGCTCCTGCTGGTGGGTATGCTGGTGACTTTTATCCGATGAGTGGATCTGCTGGCACATTAGCTGATATTTTCAGTTTTGAAGCTACTAAAACCGAAATCCTTTTAGTACATTATTTTGATAAATATGGGTTCAGTACAGGCTATACTTCGGATGCGCCTAAGTACCGGTTTAGGGTCAAGTTTTATATCTATTCTATTGACACTGGCCGTGATGTAAACTATGGCTATGGATATGACGGCAACGGTGTAGTAATTCCGTAGATTGAAAAAAAAGACAATTCAAAGCATAATTAGAGTCAAAGGAAAAATATCATATGGCATTTTGGAACTCAATCGGCGGTGCAATCGGAAAATCATACGACTACCTTACTCCCGGTAAAGGTAGTAGCCGTCTTACCGACTGGGGTGGTTGGGGTGATTCAAAGTCTTCTGCTCCTGCAACTGCTCCAAAACCCGCTGGTGTGCCGGTTAATCTTACCCCTGCACCAGTAGCAAATACTAACAATGACTTCATGAAAAGTTTGAACGCTCAGATAGCAGCACTTCAACAGCAACTTGCTTATCAGCCAAAACTACCATCGTTCGATATCATGTCGAATTATAATCGTGCTCGATCACAGGCCGAAGCTGCAGTCAACCCACTTTATGATAAATATTTAAATGACTTCTTGGCAGGGCAACAGGTTTCAAAAGCTAACAAACAGCAAGAGACTGGTCTTGCTAAAGAGGGAATTTCGCAGGAATTGCAACGTACTCTTGAAGGCAACACCGTCAACCGTACTCGAACGGCCGAAGACACTGCAAACGCTATTGGTACCTTAAACACTCAAGAGGGTAATTTCCAGCGTGATACTGGTACGCAAAACGATATTGATCGTCGAGCCCTTGCCGAAGGTGTCGCTGCTTCTGGACTTACTACTTCTGGTATCGGTCAAGGACAAATTTATGATCAAAACAATAAGCGTAATCTTGATGAAGGCCAACAGGTACAGGAGTATGCAAACCAACGACAGGCTAAAAAATTGTTCGAGACCCGCACTTTTGAAGATCTTGCTCGTGGCGATAAAGAAGCGGATCAGATCGCTACCCAAAAGAATAAAAGCGCAGACTTTGACCTTGAACAATATCTTGATGAACTTGCGACCAATGAGACACAGTTCCGTAATGAAAATGAATACAAGCGTCTTGGTGATATTGCAGAACAAACTGGCACCTATGAATCTGCCGGCACTCAGTCATTCTTATCAAGTCTAGCGGGTGCTGGATGGCGACCACAAGATATTCAATTAGCGTACCAAATTTACGGATAGGAGTAGACTGTAATCATGGATGAACTAAAAAAACTAACACAGCAATTTGTACAAGCAGCCAACGTGTCTGCTCCTGCTACTTCGGCGGGTCCAGAATTACAGAACTTTTTTAAAGCTAATTTTATGGCACCAAATATAAAGCGCGGTATAAATGCTGGTGGTGCTCTCTCTGGTCAACGTGCTAAAGAAGCCGACGAGGCTGATGAAATGGCTCGCAAAAAAAAGATTGCTGAATTGCAGGATCAAGCTGATCCCACCAAATATGAAAAGGTTCGTAAAACTGATGGTGGCTTTCAGTTTTTGGATCCTACCGGTAAAGAAATTGATATCAATACTTTTGCGCAACGTACTGGCCAACGTCGTGTTGATATCTTAAAAGATTCTGAAAATCCTGTAGACCAAGAGTATATCAATGACTGGCAAAACATGAACGAACTTGCACAGGCTTTTTATAATAATGACACCGCAACAATTCAAGCATACCAATCTGCTAATCCCGAACTCGCTAACCGTAAACCGGCTGATCTTATGAGTGAACTCATTCGTAAATATCCGCATATTTATGGTCGTGGTGGCACTGGTGCAGATGCGTATCAACAGACACTTAAAAACCGAGGTATGAATATCTTTTCACCAGTTGGTGCTAATGGCGGTACTGGTGGTGGAGTTAGTACAGGCGGTTGGAGCCCAAGCTAATGGCGTGGTTTGACTTCATCAAAGCTATCCGCCAGAGCGATGAAGACGAAAAGAAGCGAGGCGGCTGGTGGGGTAACTCGCTTAATGCTATCGACAATACTATTGATGCTGGTAGTAGGGCGGTACGTGGCGACTTTATGGGCGCTATTGATCAGACTCGTGGTGCAGTTAAATCTCAATGGGATGCTGGCGCTGGCGTTCGTACTTTTGCGGGCAACACCCTGCAGTCAATCCCTAGAGGTGTAGTTAATCTTGGCCTTGGTCTACGTGAATCGCAGCAAAAAACAGATCTTAAAAGTGCTAATGCGAATATTGATGAACTCCTTGCCATGACAAAAGAGGAACGCGATAGATTGGCCGAACAAGGTAAAGACCCAAAAAATCGTGACTCAAGAGCCACCACAATTTATATGGCTAAAAAGAAACTCGGTGATCTTAGTGATGAGACTCTTAAAAAACGAAAAGAAGAAAATCAAAAAAAGCAGGATGAGCATCTTACCTACAAGGCTAGCAATCCTGTCACTAAATTTTTGATTGGTAGTGAAGAAGGTGAAAATGCTGCATCACCACAAAAGACACGAGCCGATGCAGAGAAAAAACTTAAAGAACATGGGGTAAGTCAAGACGTTGCCGGACCACTTGCATTTGCGGGTGCTAGTATCGTATCCGCATTAGATGCACCTACTGGTGTAAGCAATCTTGTCAAGGGCGTGGGTAAGAACGGTATTAAAGAGCTCGCAGAAGAAGGTGGCGAAGAAGGCGTTAAGGCTATTTTGAAGTCTCGACTACCAAAATTGGCCGAAGAAGAACTTGCAGTACTTGCACCAAAACTTGCTAAAGCTGCAGATGAAAAAGCTGTTAAAGAGATTCTTATTGGTGTTGGTAAAAATGGTATCAATATGTTTGCCGATCCTATTGCAAATGCCAAAGGCGCAGTACGTGACTTGCCGATTATTGGTAAGCGCATTATTAAAAGTGAAACTGGTGATGAATTAAAGCTGGCTGCCAAAGAAGCCAAGGCTGCTGCTAGGGCTGCAAAGAACGGCGGTATTATCGACTCTACGCTCGAAAAGGTAAAAGGTATCGTCAAGCCACCTACCGCCAGTCCTACAGGCTATGGTGAGGCTACAGACGAATTACTTGGGCGCATTAAATATGCATCGGATATTGAAAAGCCAAAGGGCGGGGTGAAGCAACAGCTTAAAGAACAGTTTGTCGACAAGCTATCACCCATTAATGATTTGGTAAAACAAGTCGAAGATCATACTGGCCGTAAGTATGCTACCGAAGATAATCCTTACCAGCTTATGCGGTTATATCAAGGTATGCCGGATCGTGTTCAGACCAAAGTGCAGGGGCTTACTGATGTACTTAAACAGGCACCGGATATTAACTCGGTAAAAGCTATTGGTATGGCAAGGCAAATTATTGATCGTGGTACCGATGCTGTTGATGCAGAAGGTAACGTTATTAAAAAAGCTATTGGCAGTACTATTTCGGTTGAACGTGCCAAACAGGTGATTGAAGAACAACGTGCCAAACTTGGTGACGTTGCTTTTGATAAAGCTGCTTCGGTTGTTGACCACGTAAATGACTACAACCGAGACTTACTTTTCGATCTTAAAAAAGAAGGTATCATTTCGGAAGATGCCTATCAAGCTATTCTTGATACCGGCACTCACTATTTTTCTAAGTTTAATGTTATCGACCACATCTTAAAGGATGATGCTAACCGCGCATTGTTCTCAAGTGGCGCGTCGTACAATACGACCAAGCAGACTTTGAACAAAGTTTTGAAAGAAGCCTATGGCCACAAAGAAGGTACCGAGTTACTTGACCCTATTGAATCATTGGTACGTTCTACCGACGCTACCATGCGGGCAATATCTAAGAATCAAATTTGGAAAGCCTTCGACCGTATGGCCGATGATGCACCAGATATTATTCAGCGCATCCGTGATCCAGAAGATGTGATCAAGCGTTTCGGGCTTGCAAGCGACAATAAAGAGTTACGGCCTATTCGCAATGGCTTAGACCGCATTATAAAAACTCGCAGCCGAACGGTACGCAAATTAGAATCTGCAGTAAACCAACTTGAACAAAAGGGCATGAAGCTATCTTTGAAGTTCGGTGGTGAACGCATGACCGATCAAAAGTTTCTGGTTGAAGGTTTGGGCGGTAAAGTTACTACATCACAGGCTGGCAAAGATGTCGTTACTAACCCTGCCGAAAAAAGAATCATGGACTTTTTGGGTGAAGTCATTCCAAAGAATCCTACAAAAATGGGTCCACGTGATACCGGTAGTTTTGTACGCAACCTCATTGAAAAAGGATCCCGTAGCGATATTGATAAAATCAAAAAAATGGTTGGCAATCGTGACGTAAAACTTACTGCCTTGCTTGATGAGATTGGTGGCCTTAAAAGCCAGTACGATGATGTGGCTGGTGCTGTACGCGAAAACGTTAGTAAGATGCGTGAACTAGCCGATAAAGACGTACCCGAAGGTTTTGCATTGATCTCTGGTTTTGGCAAAGGCCAACAAGGTAAACTTGCAGTACCAAAAGAAATTGCCGATGTGTTCACTGGCAAGACAAAAGCACAGCAAGATTATTTGACGAGCACCATGAGTACCGTGAACAGTTTTGTTAAGCAGAACTTTACTAGTAATAACCCTGCATTTGCTCTGATTACTAACCCTATTCGTGATGCAAAATCATTTGCCTATAATGCACAAGATGTGAAATCTAATCCGTTCTCTATCGGTAAAGCACTTGTTGGTGGTTTGGCCGAAAGTATTAAGAAGAAAGATACCTACAAACGGTGGGTTGAAGCTGGTGGTAAATCTGGTTTTTATGCTGATGAACGTACTGGTGAAAAAATTGCGAAAGATATTGCTCGAGAAGTTAAAGGTGTTGAGATCCACAACGCTAAAGACTTTGTACGCGAAGCCGGTCGATTCATTACTGCCCCACTCCGCAAAGGCCGTGATGCGCTACAAGGCGCTGCCGGTATTCTTGAAGACGCTCCACGTATCGCACAATTCCAAGCTAGCCTAAAGGCTGGTAAGAGTGATGCCGAAGCTGCTTTAAATGCACGTAACGTCACCGTCGACTTCCAGCAGTCGGGTCGTATTGGCCAAACAATTAATGCATGGGTACCATTCTTAAACGCCCGCTTCCAAGGTAGCATCAAATCTGCCGAAGCTATCAAGCGTAACCCTGCTCGTGCTGCATCGGTTTATGCCGGGCTCACTGCTGCACCTATTGCTCTTGCTGCATTAAACAATCAGCGCTTCCCCGAAGTTATGAAGATGATCAGCGATGGTGAACGTGCGAATAACTTTGTTGTTGTTATCGACGATCACCAAGATGAAAGCGGTAAATACGATCACGTAATTAAAATTCCTAAGAGTGATATCGACAAAATTCTTGGCAACCCACTTGATAACTTTATGCGGTTCCTTGCCAAAGATGATCCTGCTAGTTTGCAGGAAGTTGTCACCAATATGATTGGTTCAGCACTCCCGGTCGATACCGTTAAAGATGGTAGCTTTAATGCCTCACGTGCAGTAGGCAGTATTTTACCTCCGCTTGTAAAAACACCTGTCGAAAATGCGACTAACCATAATTTCTATAACGATTCTCCGGTTGTTCCTACTCGTTTACAGGGGTTGCCAGCCAACGAGCAGTACCGCGCAGATGATCCGAATACAAAAAAGAAAGAAGCCAGTACTTCATTCATTGATAAGTTGCTTGCTCCGATTACCGGCGGTGGTTCACCACTCAAGGCTGAAAACACTCGGCGCAACTTAACCGGTAGTACACTATCTAATCCGATTGATCAGTTAGGTGGCAAGCTAAGTGGTACTAATCCAACTAAAATGAACAATGAATTTTATAAGATTCTTAATAAAACTTCTAAGAATAAAAATTCAGCCAGCAATCACATTAATGAAGCTATCGCTCGTGGTGATTACGCAGAGGCACAACGTACCGCACAAGCCTACAACGCCTACTTAAAAGAACAGTTTGGACCATTCGGCCAGACTTATGGTTCAAGTATGACGCAGGATCTTGCAGACCTTTACGACGAGCAGAA
>ERZ869925.901-NODE-901-length-16445-cov-13.692862_pt1 | contig 16445 bp, 20 predicted proteins | sample MGYA00579311_ERZ869925 | MGnify/ENA primary metagenome ERZ869925 (study PRJEB32216, sample SAMN09231817) | wastewater metagenome | place: USA: Maryland | collected 2016-07-30 | study: EMG produced TPA metagenomics assembly of the PRJNA472060 data set (Reclaimed...
CAGCGGATCATGCCGCACGATTATGCACACGCGGCGAGCGGTGGTCGGTTCAAGATCTTTCCGCACATCGCGTACATTGGCCGCAAGATGTTCAAGGCGGCGACGACTCCGGGTAGCAGGATCATCATCAACGTACCACCTAGGCACGCAAAGTCGTATCTGATTTCGTGGTGGTTGCCGGTGTGGTACCTTGACCACTTCCCGGAGCGAAAGATCATGCTGGCTTCGTACGGTCAGAAGCTGGCGGATACGTGGGGTCGCAAGGTGCGGAACGAGATCGACTCGAATCCGTTTGTGCTGAACAAGTTGAGCAAGGATAGCACGGCTGCGAATCGGTTTGATACCGCTGCCGGCGGCGCGATGTACTGCTCCGGCATTGACGGGTCTACAACGGGGTTCGGTGCCGACTTCCTAGACATTGACGACCCACATAAGTCGATGACCGAAGCGTACAGCCGGAAGGTTCGGCATCAGTCGTATGAGTGGTGGCACGAGGTATACAGCCGCTTGGAGCCGGGTGCGAGCGTTGCGATTGTCATGCAACGGCTTCACCCAGATGACTTGTGCGGGTACATCATGGCCAACAGCAAGGATGATTGGGAGGTTATCAGGCTTCCCGCGATTGCGGAGGACCACGACCCGCTGGGACGCAAGCCGGGCGAAGCGTTGTGTCCGGAGCGGTACGACGTTGCTGCGTTGCTGCAGATTGAGCGAGAAGCGTTGGGAGAGGGATGGTCGGCACGGTATCAGCAGCAACCGAAGTTGTTGCGTTCCAGCAGTGTTTTCCACAACTTCGATGATGGGCCGGGCGGGAACGTGCGTGATGATCTTGTGCTTGACCCTCACTTGCCGCTGCACCTGTCGATCGACTTCAACGTAAACCCCGGCAGTCACATGGTTATCGGCCAGCATCACCCGGACACGGATATCTTCACGTCGGTACACGAGATCCACCAACCGCGTATGGCGATTGAGGCGGGGATGGTTGAGTTTGAAAAACTGGTGGCTCAGCTTGGCGGGTTCGTGTGGCCAGAATTGCACGTCTTTGGTGATCCGTCTGGTAAGTCGTCGTCGTTGACAACTGGTGCGACGTGCTACGACTACGTGACCCGCAAGCTACGGAATATGGGTCTTGCTCAGTTGTCTGGAACATCGAGCGGAAAGACGTTTCGCTTGCGTGTTCCGTCTGCTGCGCCGCGAGTGATTGACCGCGTGAACGTGGCAAACTATCTGCTCAAAGACTTTGACGGGAATAGACGATGGCTCATGCACCCGCGTTGTGTGCGGCTTATCACCGATATGAAAGAGTTGAAGACTGGAGCGGACGGACAGCCGGACAAAGACGATCAGGAGTTGTCGCACTCGTCGGATGCGGACACGTACCGACTGATATATATGCGGCCTAGACTTGATGCTGTAGCGGTTCCGGTTGCGAAATACGAATCGTACTGAACAGAGGCACACATGGGAATCGTTCAAAGACTGACGAAGTTTGTAAGGCCGGCGACCGGCGAGCAGACAAGGCCGCAGGGCGTGAGCGGTGGCATGGCTCAGTATGGCGGCGAGTCGTCGGACCTGTGGAAGCTACTTGCCAATGCTGGTTCTGATGCCGCGTGCGGGTCATACAAGACGTACCGCGACATGCTGAACCATCCTACGTTGGCGTTGTGCCATGCGGCTGCTACGGCTCCGATCATTGCTGCTGGTTGGTCGGTTGAGAGCGACGACGATGCGCCGGAGGATGCGGTTAGGCTGATCGAGGACGTGTTTGATAAGCAACGTACGCACGTTCTGGTGCAGGCATGCCGGGCGATCTACTACGGCTGGCAGTCGTTTGAGAGTGTGTGGGGTGTTGACGACGACGGTCGGCTGGTGATTGAGAAGTTCAAGCCGCTTGTGCCGGATCGAACGCAGATCGTGATTGACAAAGACCACGGTGGAGTTCTTGGAATCAGGCAGGATTCGGTGCAACTGGACAATGGGCATTGTCTGGTTTTTACGTACGACCAGGAGGGTGATGATCCGTACGGTCGGTCGCGGATGGAGAACGTGCGGAAGTGGGCGTATCGCCCGTGGACGGTTGGGGCTGGGAAGCTGGAGCAGTATCAGGGCAAGGCGGCTGGTGTGGTTCCTGTGGTGCGGTACCCGGCTGGGCAGGGTGTGGATGCGCAGGGCCGGACGATCGACAACTCTGTAGCTGCTGCTGCGATCCTGAGCAGGTTATCGAGTGCGAGCGGGATCATTGCGCCTTCAACGGTTCCGGACTGGGCGATGGACGCGATCAGGGCAGGTTCCGATATGGAGCAGATGCTTTCATGGCAGTTTAGTTTCTTGGAAACGCGATCTGGCCACGGTTCCGAGTTCATCGCGTCGCTGTCGTATCAGGACAAGCTGATGGTTCGCGGGTATCTGTTGCCAGAGCGTTCGATTCTTGAGGGTCAGTTCGGCACGAAGGCGGAAGCCGGTGTGCATGGTGACATTGCCGTACTGATTTCTCAGCAGTGGTTGGACACGATCATTGCCGAGTTGAACCGGCAGGCGGTGGACGACATTCTGGAAGTCAACTTCGGCAAGGAAGCACGGGGCAAGGTGTACCTCAAGGCTGGACCGATTCAGGACACTGAGGTTGCTCTGTATCAGTCGATCGTTACGGCGTTGCTCGCGTCGAATCCAGACATGGCGAAGGCCGATCTTGACTTCGATGCGATGTACGACGCCCTGAAACTTCCGAAGTATCAGGAGGACTTGTCCGAGCAAGTGATCGTTGATCCGGAAGTTCCGAGCGTTCCAGATCCGTCGAATCCTCCTGTGGTTCCTGAAGACAAGCCATCGTTGTTTTCCCGTTCACTCGCCAGCGTCATCAATGCCCGATTGAGGTCCAAGAAATGAGCGAAGAGAATCCATCGGTCAAAGTCTCGTTCTATGACGGCGAGGCCATGCTCGCGTTCATGCGTTCGGTGTGGAGTGTGGCGGAAGGGTTGAACGACGGCTCTATCCTTGCTGGCCAAGGTGCAAACAAGCTATTTGAGGCGTACACGATCTATGAGTCGGTCGGGATCGGTGGGCCTGACAAAGATGCCTAGTCAATCGAACAGAATGGCGGCAGTGTACGACGCGGACGTTACCCGCGTTGCGTCGGTCGCCACCGATCCGATGGGTGCGATCGGCATCAAGGTGCGTGCCGCTGTCTTGCGTGCGATCAAGAACAACAGGCCGGTAGATGGCGAGATTCGCAATGTCATCGGGCCATTGAAGGTACCGATGTTGCAAGCCATGACCGGTGCTTTCGTCATGGGCACGTATCGAACCGCGATCAATGCTGGAAAGCGGAAGATCGAACCGTCGCTCACGCTGGCACGGGCGGACGACACGCTGGGCAAGTGGTCGAAGATCGTGGAGTTTGCGCGGCTGAGAGTGAACATCAGCGAAGCCGAGCTAGACAAGATCAGCAAGTCATTCGACAAGCAAGCGACCGATGCAATCGACGGGATGAGCGGGGTTCTCGAAGTCAACATCAGGCGTGCAATCCGTGATGCGTTGGCCGCTGGCGAGCATCGTGCGGGCACGTATGCGGCTGTGCGAAAGGCGTTCGATGATTCTGGTATGACGAACGCTAAGCCGTTCATGATCGAGACGCAGGCACGCACACAGACTCAGCTTGCGTACACGGCTGGTCGGTTGAAGGCCAACGAAGACCCGGCGATTCAGGATGTACTGTGGGGGTATGAATACATCACGGTCGGCGATGATCGGGTGCGTCCGAGCCATGCGGCGTTGGACGGTCTGAGGTTGCCCAAGGATCATCCGCGATGGAAAGAGATCATGCCGCCATGCGGATGGAACTGCCGATGTACGGTTGTCGAGGTCTTCAAGGATGAGAAGCTGGCAACGATAAACGACGTGCCACAGTACGTCGAAGTCAACGGCGAGCGTGTGCGTGCGGGAGCGGACGATGGATTCGCTTTCAACCCGCTCGACGTGTACAACGGGAAGTCATCGGCTGGCTTCTAGACGTATTGATGACCGTCTATATATTTTCAAAGATTATTTGACACTTGCGGCTGTTGGGTGGGTATACTTGATTTGTCTGGGGTACAGGCAGCACGTAAAGGTGCGGCCTTGAATCATTCGATTGCACAATCATCTGTCTTCGCTCTGAGTGGAAAACTCTCGGCTGCGTCGTCGGCTGGTGTGAACGCGATCGGACAACCCACACAGAAGTTTACGAAGGACCTGATCCGTACGGGTCAGTTCTATAAGTCGTCAACCGATCAGTCGTTCACGATCACGCAAGACAACCTGCACGGGTTCGCCGCAGAGTTTGCGAAGATGAAGGCGGCTGGTATCAAAATCCCGGTTCCCGAGGGTCACACCAACGCTCCGTCTGCGAATCGCGGGTACGTCGAAGACATGTTCGTGGACGGCGACACGCTGCACATGACATGTGAGTTGATCGGGGAGGATGCGATCAAGCTTGCGGGGCGTGCGCAGGTTTCGATTTACGCGGTGCCGGAACACGTAGACGACAAGCGGAACGTGTACAGGAACGTCATCGAACACGTAGCGATCGTCACCGACCCGGTTATCTCTGGTCAGGGTGGATTTGTGCCGGTCGAACTTTCACGCGGAACAATCAAGGCACTGGCGTATTCGCCTGCGCCAACAGGAGCATCGAGCATGGTTCAGAAAATCGCGGCTGCGTTGGGCATCAAGACGGAAGGCATGGACGAGTCCGGCATCGAGTCGGCGATCCTCGCCAAGATCGAGTCAATGAAGCCGAAGGCGGACGCTCCCACGGCTGAGGCGGTCAAGGCCGCTCGGAAGGAAGCCGAAGACGCGAAGGCGGAACTCACTGCCCTGAAACTGTCACGCACCACTGGCGAAACAAACCCCGTCGTGGTCCGCATGGCTGGCGAGAACCGCACGATGAAGCTGTCTCGGCTTGTTGAGGGAGGGAACATTACCCCGGCCACCCGCGATCGTCTGGCCGCTTGCTGGATCGGCAGCGACAACGCGAACCTGCGTCTGTCTCTGGACGACGACAACGATCGGCGGTTTACCGAGATGTGCAAGGCTCTGGCCGAGAACGATCCCAAGGTTCTGGGCGAGAAGACGATGCGTAACGGCGTGGCTCTTTCGCGTGAGACTCCCGGCGACGGGACGATCAGCGACGCGGACGCGAGCAAGGCGGCGGCTGACCGTGCGGCTCGGATCAACAAGGGTCGGTAACTCAAACAGAAACACGCGGGCCTAGGCCCATTGGAGTATCAGAATGTCATATCAGAACACGTTTGGACTTCCCGGCCCGCAGACTGCCCACGCTCAGGTTTACAACACTGTCCGCCTGAACAATCAGGGCGTGAAGTATCTTCCTGGCGGCAGGGTCATCGACGCATCCGAGTCACGCGACCCGCTCAACACCGGGTACTTGACGACCCTTCGCCCCGGCATGGTCATGGGCATGATTACGGCTACCGGCCTGTATGCCCCGTCGATCATCGGTCTTACCACGGCCAACTACACGTCTGGCGGAACGTCGCTTACTGTGTCTCCTGCTACGGCTGTCGAGATCGTGCGTCGGCTCGGATCGTCCGGAACTGCGAAGCTTACATCATCTGTCGATGCAACCACAGCCGTTGTTCCCGCGTCTGATCAGAGGACGTTGACATACTCAGCCGTGAACGTCACTACCGGAGTACTCACGATCACGTCTACCGGAGTTGATGTTGTTGCCGGTTCGATCATCGGTGGAATCGACGGATCTGCTGCTCCGCTATGCATCATCGACGACGGTGACGGAATCAAGGTCACGGATCAGGACGGCAACAATGTTGATCAGCCGTTCCCGTTCGCTCTCATCGGTGGAACGGTCAACACCGACAACATCATCAACTACCCGATTGCTGCCAACACTGCCCTTGTGGCTTGGCTCAAGGGCAAGCTCAACAACGCCTCAAGCAACGGCTTCGTGTTCAACGACGCTTTCCAGCTCTAACGCTCGTGATTTCTTGGGCGACGTTGCTCCTCGTGAGAAAGAAGCAACCAACCGAGGAATCAAACCATGCCAGTCGGAACAAATCTTCAGAACGTACTCGGTGGTCGCCAGTTGGCTGGGACCATCCAGGCAATCAAGCCCGGCCTCCCGATCGACCAGCTCCCGCCCGGTCTGTTCACACCCGGCAGGACGGTCGAGGGCAACTCATGCACGATGTATCAGGTGTCGGGCTCACGCAAGACTGCACAGCTTGCACAGTACGGCGCACCGTCACGGCGTCGCACGCTGTCGGGCGTGACCGAGCAGCCCGTTGTTCTGGCTCACTTCGCTGAGAACATCGAGATCAAGGCGTCCACGCTGATCAATCTCGAATCTCAGGATGGTGTTCGCCAGCGGCTCGGCGAGTCCGAAGTCGATCGTCTGCTTGCTGAGACGCGAACGATCATGGACAACACCCGCATCGGTGCGGTTATGTCAGCGTTCGCACTCACCAAGATCTACTACGACGCTGACGGCAACCTTCTGTCGTCTTCTTCCGGCGCACAGATCACGGTCGATATGAACGTGCCCAGCGGCAACAAGAATCAGCTCGCTGTGGGCGGCGGTTCCGCGATCATCGACGCTTCATGGGCCAACCCTGCCACCAAGATCGTGAAACAGATCCAGAAGTTGAAGCTTGCGGCTCGCAAGCTCAACGGGTACGTGCCTACTACTGCCCTCTACGGCTCTGATATTCTGGACCTGATTCTGAATAACAACCAGCTTGCCGAGATCATCAACCGAAATCTTGCTTTCCAGTCGGCGTTCTCTTCTGGCGAGATCCCGGACGGGTTCCTCGGCCTCAAGTGGTTCCCGGCTTACAACTCGTTCTTCGAGGACGCGACGGGTACGAATCGTGAAGTCTTCCCGACTAACGGGATCACCTTCATGCCCGACGTGTCTCCTGATTGGTACGAGATGATTCAGGGTACGACTCCGATCCCCGGTATGTTCGGTGATGCTAAGCCCGACATTTCCGCTGTGTTGGCTGACGTTTCGATGCAGGCTGGTATGTGGGCGTATGCCTATGGCACGGTCGATCCTGTCGGTGCAACTATGGTCTACGGAGATACCTTCCTGCCCTACATCAAGGTTCCCGGTTCGATCTACACGGCGGTTGTGGTGTTCTAATAAACTCACGAGGAGCATGGGGCAAACGCTCCGCGCCCGATGCGCCCCGGCTCCGAGAAGAGACGGGGCGTTTTACTTATGGCATACATCACGCAATCAAACATCGAAGGCGTATTCGGCGTGCAGAACGTAGCCGAGTGGTCTAACTTGGAAAACGACGGGAGCGGGGCAAGCACGGCCCGCATTGCTCTTGCCATCACGTTTGCAGAGGAGTACGTTGAGGACCGGTTCAGGGATGGACCGTATGAGGTTCCGTTCGTGAATACAGGATCATCTACGCCGCAGTGCGTTGTTGATTGGTGTTCGCGTATGGCCGGTGCTTGGCTGTACCGGTCGCGTCCACCACAGAGCAGAGAACAGGACCGCATGGCGTCGGTGCTTGAAGGGATCGAGAACGAGATGGATGCGTACATCGCGGGCGCACGCAAGATGAAGGCCGCGAGGATCGGTACTGGTCCGACTGTTCCGGTTGCGTTGTCTCCGGGCGATGCGTACCCGGCGGGTTGGAGCGGCGTGATTCAATGAGCATCAAGATCACCGTCAATCTTCCGAAGAACGCGAAGCCGCTCACACAAGCGGAGATTATGGCGTCTCCGGAAGTCGGTGCGGCATTCCGGGTTGCGGCATCGCGGTACGGTGCGGCGATGCTCAGGCGGTTCAACGAGAACTCACGCGGCGGCGGCGATGGTACGTGGCCAGCGTTGGCACTATCGACCGTGAAGGCCCGTAGGAAGGGCGGGTCGGGCGGCGTGGCGTTCGGGGGCGGTCGCAGCGACAAGGGCAAGAGGCTGGGTCGTGGGGCCGCGTCGTCGCTTGCACGCGGCAAGGGTGGAAAGCTGGTGTCTGCCGGTGGTCGGTTCAGCGTTCTGACCGATACGGGCCAGTTGCGGAATGGGCTGGTGATTGGATCGGTCGGTAACGCGGTCAACACGATCAAGAATGGGATTCGGTTCGGTTTCTCGGACGCTGGCCATGCTCCCAAGTCCGTGACGACCGAGAGTGTTGAAGTAAAGGGCAAGACGAAGCGAGAAAAGGAACTGGCAAAGAAGCGTCTGGCGTTGGGAATCCGGGTCACGAAAAAGAAGAGCAAGACGGGAAAGAAACTCACAAACGCACTGGCAGACTTCAATGCTGGTGGTGGCGGAAAGACGCTTGGGACTCTGAGTATCGCCAAACTTGCGACAATCCACCATCGAGGGAACGCAAAGCGTGGGCTACCCGCACGTCCGATCCTTGTCTCGCCGCCGCCGGAAGTTTCGCAGTCGATTTCTAACGGGCTTGTCAACGCTGTTCGTGCTGTCTACCGGAGAAATGCGAAGTGAGCGTGTATTCAACCGATCCATTCAGTCTTGTTGAGAAGTCGATCCATTCGGCACTGTATGGGTATGCGCCGCTTGCCGCCCTGATCCGTGCAGATAACCGGATCTCGTTCGTGGACGGAGAGACAGAACCGCTCAAAGAGAACCCCGAAGACGCGGACATGCCAGAGTTGATCGTCTACGCATCGGGCGGTTCGTTCAACGCTGCCGGGAACGGTTCTTCGTCGAACAGTGAATGTATCACGCAGCAGTACACGGTTGGCATCCCGACGTTCGAGCAGCGTGCAAACTATTCTTCTGGCGGCATCAACGTCATCAAGTGGCGTCTGTTTCAGGCTATCGCCCGTGCGCAACGCGGGATCAACGGGATGGGCGTGCAGTCTGACATGATCCTTGGTCTTCCGTTTGTCCGATCGTGTAAGCTTCTCTCGTTCTCTGACACGATGGGAGTTGACCCATTCCCTTCAATTCAGGGACAGCGTGTGATTATGGGTTGGACCTGTGTTGCACAGTTGGAGATCAATATGGTCTACGATCTCACGGAGGCGACGACGTGACACTAACCACTCGGCTTGATTTCTCATTCTTGGCAACCGGCTCAACGACCGTAGGGAATGACACGGCGTACGATCCTCTGCGCAAGTATCTTCAATACCATTGGGAAAGCGGAACCGGAGCGAATCAGGCAAACCAGTTGTACCGCATCACCGGAACCATCGGCATTTCAACCGTTACTGTCATTGATCTTGTGAGCAGCATTGTTCTCGACACGTTTGGAACCGCTCTGGCACTCACGAAGTTGAAAGCACTTCTGATTGTCAACACGCACGCTACACAGCCGTTTGCAGTCACGACAAGCATTTCCAACGGGGTATCGGCTCCGTCTGTCAGGCCGGGAGGGTGTGTGATTCTTACTGCTCCAGACGCTACGGGTATCGCTGTTTCGGCTGGTTCGGACACGATCACCCTCACCAACGGAACCGGGTCAGCAACCGCATATGAAATCGCCGTCATCGGCGTCCAGTAAGGGAATCAAATGGCTATCACAAACGGACGGCTGGGGCAACTCTCTCAGGACGGCGGAAGCAACACGATCGGCGGTATGCGCAAATGGACCGTCAACGACACTTCTGCGAATCCCAAGGGCACTCCCGCCAACGCTGGTAACGCTCAGGTGGTTCTCAGCGGTGGCAATACCGATTGGACCATGACCTACGACTTCTATGGCCGAGAGTTGCCAGCTGAGCCTGGGCAGTTCTACGACTTCGTGGGATGGAACGGTGCCGAGCGGTTGACCGGTAACTGCCTTGGCGAATCGCTCAGCATGAAATGCGAAGTCGAGAACAGTGCCGCACTCATCAGCGGTACCGCGTCTTTCGGCGGCAACGGTGCGTTGACCCGTGGAGTTTCCACGACTACGCCAACGGTCGGAACGGGATCAACGCTCACGGCGTTCGGCCCTATGGGTTGCGTCGTCAAGTGGACCCCGATCATTTCGGGAACCGCTGGATCAGAAGTCACGTTGCCCGGTCTTCGCAACTGGGGTCTTGATCTTGCTTGCACGAGTGCCCCGTACGTGTCTTCGACGAACGGTAACGTCACGAAGAGAACGGCCGGTAACTACACCGGGTCCGCGTCTGTGAGTCTGTACAACGATTCACACGCTTACCTTGCTGCGTCGGCAACTCGATTGATCCCGGGAACTCCTGGCATCCTGAAGTTGTACGTGTCGGCGTCGCTCTACTACAGCCTGTCGTATGCGGTCGTGAACACGAACGGACTCGGCGCAGACGTTGAAGGTGCCGCAAACAACGTATCTGATATTTCGTTTGACCTGTCCGCATACGCCGAGGTTCCGGCTGGAACGCTCACACGCGGCGCATGGATTCGTCCGAACTCGTCCAACTTCTGGCCGCTCCCATAAGGATTTGCATTGTCACAGATCGGCAATACAACCATTCACACTGAAATGACGCTTGGGACAACCCAAGTTGTACAGGGTGCTGCGCAGGCAAAGGTTGCCGTTGAGGGTTTCAAGAAAGCGGCAGAGGCACCGGCGGCGACCGAGGATCTATTCGGCACGCTGACGAAAACGGCCAAAGGTGCATTGAAGCCGATCACTGACGTTATTTCCGTGGTGTCTCGATCGCTTGGTCTAATCTCTCTTATTACAGCAGGAGTTAGTGCGTTAATATTGCTGGTTGACGGTCTTTCAAAGTCGTGGGAACGGCAAGAGAAGAAGATCAAGGACTCAGAGAAAGCCGTCGATGCTTACAAGGCAAAGATCGGTACCGTGTTTCTTACCGGAGAGGAAAAGCGTGTAGCCGAGATTGAAGCAAGGTATCGTGAACTAGGCGAGTCGATCAGGAACGATGATAAGCTCACGTCTGCCGCAAAGAACAAGCTGATGGTCGAGGCGTTTGACGCACGCGACGAAGAGATCAAGACGATCACGCAGCGAGAACGTGACGCACTTAGAGAAAAGTTCCGAGTTGAGTTGCAGGTCCAACAGGACAAGACGAAGCAAGCCGCCAAAGACATCGAAGAACAGAAACGCAAAGAGACATCAGAAGCACTTGACGCCGCCATTGAGATTGCGTTCAAGAATATCGAAGAGTCCGAGATTCGGCATCAGAAGGAACTGGAAAACATCAAGAAAGAACGCGACGCAAAGATCGACGCCATCAACGACGTTGCAAATGCGTTGCGTGCATTGCAGGCCGAACAGACGGCTGGATTCGGATTGTCTGGACTCGGAACGATCGGGGCATTGGGGGCGGTTGGTCAGGGCGCAGGAGCAGCTAATCTTTTCGCACGGAGAATCGGTAGATAATGGCTACGGTTGTTCCACTTCAAGGTGCTAGCGGATTCGTCGGCGGCAAAGATGCCGGGTCCGGCGAGCTGTTGCCCCGCGTGTTCCGCGTGGAAGGACTGGCCATCGGAGAGGATGCTACTCAGGTTCTGGGCATCCCGCTTGAAGATTCAGAGTTTGAGTTCGGCGGACGAAAGTACTTCTGCGATACCGTTGGCGTGTCACGAGTCATCAGCGACAACGCTTGCGACGTGACGTGCAGGTACTCGACTGATCGGCGTTTCAGGTTCAATGTCGTACCGTCAAACTCAGAAGACCCAAGCTACCGAGAATACGACTTCGGATACAAGAAGGTATCCATCAAGGTTCCTCAGTTTGCAAAGATCGTCGAGCAGACTTCGACCGGGACGAAGACGAGATGGACTCCGACTCCGTTTGAGTTGGACATTGAGAAAAGCACATTCAACACCGTTGTAAATCTCACGAACGTAGCGAATCCTCTTGCGATTCGCAATCAGATTGCAGATCAGGTCGGACACCTTCACAACTTCCAGTACCCAGGTATAAGCCTTGAACGATGGGTGATGCAACCGCCGAGCATCCGCAGCACGAAGCCGGGACAACTCACCATCGCGTACGCATGGGAGAGCGATCCCGGCAATGGCCCTATCGGTCTTCCGCTTGGCTATACGTCAGCGACGGTTATCGTTGCTCCTACGCGTCCGCCATTCTTTGTCTACAACGTCATTCCTTCTCAGGTAGTTGACGGACCACCTACCATTGTTACGCAGGATCTCTTTCTTGATCTTCACCCGTACAACACGCCGGATGGCTGGATAGGTCTGCCGGGGAACCCGATCTAATGGACACAGGAATCACAAATGCCAGAGTGGTATCTGTGACCGGAAGCCCCGGCCCGGCGAGTGACATCCGCGTAGACATCGCGGGCACTTCGTCGGACGGTTCTCCTGTTCTGTATCAAAGCCAGATTCCGTACGGTCTTCCGCAAGACTTCGACATCATCATCGTTCCGCGCGGGAAGGTCGGAGTCGCTTACGAGGGTACAGGCATTCTGTTTTTCTGTCAGTGGATTCCGGTGACGACCGACTGCGCAGGTGGTGCATAATGGCAAGTGACACGATCAACAAACCCGGCGACAAGTCGAGCATTGAGTGTGCGTATCTGGGGGTCCGGTGCATCTATGACATCAGGAACGTATCCGACTTCTCATTCCACGTGTACCTTCCAGGCGTTGCGTGGCCAAGCGGAACGGTACCTGTCTTGAAGGTGAGGTACGGCAACTCTACAGAAGATTTCCAAGACGTAGGCACGGCGGTTACGTTCTCGGCGTATGGAATAACCGAACTTCTCAACGTCACGAAGTCGGCGTACATTTGTCTTGAAGTCATGACGGCTTCTGCAGCATCGTTCATACCAACCGTAGTAGGGTACGGAAAATAAAGGGATCTGACAATGGCTACTCGATATTCTGTTCCGTCCGCTGCTGGTTGGGACATGACAAGCACTACGAACTGGTCTGCTTCCCGTGGTGGGGCTGGCGGTTCTAGCGTTCCGGTTGACGGCGACACGATGGTACTCGACTCGGCATTCATGCCGGGCGCAGGACTGAGCCAGCCAACAGTGCAGCTTGCGGCGTTGTACATCATGGAATCGTTCGGCGGTGCGTCGTCCGGCCTGTCGCTTGGAACGGCATCGGCTCCTCTTGAAATCGACGCTACCGACGTGTATATCGTGAACTCTCGGCTGTCGTTCATCAAGCTGTCGGGTGCGTACACCAACGTCTACGCTCGCGTGCTTGGTGGTGCGACTCTGTATCTCACGGTCGGCTCACTGGTCGGAGCAGCGACGAACATCTACGCCGGTACTACGGGAACGATCGACATTGGCGACGATATGGAAGTATCGGTCTTGAAGTCGTCTGGTGCAACGGTGCTGATCCGTGCCGATTCGACTTCTGCGCCGGACCTTGCGATGAAGATCAGCAAGGGTGCCAGGGTCGAGTGCTGGCGCAAGGTGACGACGGCTCACGTTGACGGTTCGCTTACGCTGGCTTACGCCGCGTCGATCGCCGGGTCTGGAACCCCGGAGGTCACGGTCGGTTCCGGTGGCAAGCTGGATCTTCGCAGTAGTGGATCGTTGACGCAGATTGAGGTTCTTGCGTCCGGTACGCTCATCGCAAACCAGACCCCCGGATTTGCCACGCCTCCCACCCTGTCTACGCTCATCCTCCACGACGGGCACATCAAGAATATCCCAACGTCTGCCCTTACGGTGTCCGCAACGGTCGAGGCCGGTGGGTACGGAGTGACGAATCAGGCTAGCACATAATGGCCGGACTGCTGAGAAACACACGAGCGTTAGTCCGGGTTGGCAGGAGGCTCGCTCTTGCCACCCCGGACTGCATTGCTCGTTGCTGCAACGGCTGTCCGTCGTGGCTCAGGATTGTCTCGTGCCCCGCTCCGGATTGCGGCGACAACAACCCACCGCCATCGACGACGGCGTACATCTGCTCCACCGTTCGCTGCACCAACGGCCAACCGCTCACCCCGCTGGTGGTGTTCATCTTGGATGGGCAATGCTGGTCCGTGGCGGTCGCTGCACCGATCCCGGTCCCTCCACCCGGCTCTCTGGTGGTCCAGACGCTCGACCCCGTAGAGTGCCTCCCAGACGGCTGTGCTGACCCACGGTGCCCGCAGGGTGCGTTGTACCTGATCGGCGTCCCATGCAACCCCGTCAACCCGCCACGGTGGTTCTGCGGGGTGAACGAGTGCGGGGTGTACCAGTACAACGGGATCTGCTACCTCATCGACCCGGCCACGGGCTACGTCCCGTTCGCTGACCTGCCGCAAGGGGCGGTTGTGGCCGCGATGCCGCAAGGAACGCCGCACGTGCCATCGTGCTGCGACTGTGAGACATCTGGCGGGTGCGTGCGGGTACCGATCTACCCGCCATCCGATCCATGCCCCTACCAGTGGGTCACGGAATGCTGCTGCCCGTTCGTCCCGAATGGCCAGCTTGGGCCTACCCGCGTGCGTGTGCGGCAGTTTTCGTTCAGCCAGAACGTCGGGTACGGCGATGGGCTGGTCCACGGTGGCAGGCAATACCAAGCGGTCTACACCAACTCGATCGAGTCTGAAACCATCGACCCGGTGACGCAGTGCGCCACCTACACCATTCGCCACCGTGCGACGTGGTACGACAATGACGGGAACGTCATACCGTCGATCACCGTTGACAACACGTTCACGCTCACCCCCGACTGTGCGAGTTGCGGCGGGCCGGTCAACTACGTCGTTTCCGATGTTGACGATCCGCAGTCTGGAAATCAGATCGTCTACGGGGGCGGGTTCGCTTGGCGCGAGTCGTGTGAGAGTGACCCGCCAATACCGCCGTTCAGTGGCCAGCGTGTCGTCGTGGCTGGCTGGTTCAGCCGATTGACGTGCCGCACGTTCGCCAACGGGTTCACCAACGTCTACACCGCCCCGCAGATGCAGACCATCACCACCACCTACGGCTACTTGGCCGAGAACGTCGCCATCGACGGCTCGCCCAACCCGTGCGGCGGCGGCTGCGCCGGTGCGTTGCAGTCTCAGTCCAACGGCGGCGGACGGGCTACTCAGGGGTGTGCGGGGTGTGGCAAGGGGCAATCAAGGATCGACGTATGAATCCGTGGTGGCATGGCATCGCTGGGATCGCCCACTATCTCGTGGGACCAAAGGCCGACATTCCCGAGCAGGTGTTCCGGCTCCGTACGTGCCTTGCGTGCGAAGAATCGCACCGCACGCGGGAGACGTGGCTCGCCACATTCCGCTCGTGGTTCTTCTCAGACGCACCCGTAGCTGGCTGGTGCCGCGATTGCAAGTGCCTGCTCTACGCTCAGTCTGCGGCGAACGATCCGGTACACGCGACGATCACGGTAGAGGGGAAAACGGTCAACGTTCACGCGGCGGGCAAGACCGTTCCGGCGGCTTGCCAATGCACGAAGGGTAAATGGTAACATCCCACGGTTCCAGCCCCAGCACACGCTCGACGGCGAGCAGGCAGGCTTCGGTGGGGTCGGGTCCAAGATCAGTACCCGATTCGCACCACAAGTGTTCTTTGAGCATGTCGCTACCCATGAGTTGGAAGCACCATCCACCGGGCTTGCTTGCTCGCGGAGAGTGTCCAACAGGAACGAAGTAGAGCGACTCTTCCCCCAGCCACCACACGCACTTGTCGCGGATCAGGGCGGCGGCGATCATCGGAGTAATACCGTCTGGCTGCCCATTAGCAAACCAGCATGCGTCATCTTTCCACCATTCCATTTGCTCCGGCCTCAACTCCGGGCACGCTTTCCAGATCCGTTCCATTCGCTTTGGGTCGATCATATTTGTTCCCATCACTCAATCACTCCCACGCACGCATTTCGCAGCTTGTCCAACGCAGAGTACTCGTTGCGCCGGATCGACTCCAGCGTAAGTACCACGCCCGTCTTGTAGAAGTACACGATCGCAATCATCGCACGCGACATCGCCTCACCTTTGCGTGGTGCCTTGCAAGCCAGTGCGTTGTGCATGTGCTGCTCCAACACTCGCAACTTGTTCGCACTCAGCCGCTCGACGAATCTTGCGATTCGCTCGGCGTCCACTCCCTTCGTTTCACCAGATGACCCCACGGGTTGACGTACTCTTTCGCGTCTGAGAACACGTACCGACTCTTTCTCTTCGGTGTCACGACTCGGATTGATCGCTTTGTGCCGGTGGGAAGACATATCAGCTCCTTCTCTGGTTCTGGTTTCTGGATCGGTTGGGCTTTCACTCCATCGCTCCACAGCACCACGTAACGAACCTGACGGAGTACAGAGACTCGGCGGCGTTGAACGAGTCCAGAGCTGTTCGCATCGCCATGTCGTAGCACCGTGCGAATGCCGCGTCGTCGTGGTTGATAAGCCACCGATCGTAGCAGATGCAGACCTGCGTCTGGAATGACAGGTCGATGTCGTCGATTGACCGGAGGTAGTACCGATTCTCAAACCACGCACAGGTGGTATTGACCGGCACACCGTTGGGACAGGTGATCTGATACGTCCTAAACCAATAGGCATCGTAGTTGGGATGGTGTCCCAAGCCACAATCGGACGGGGCGGACA
>ERZ869925.904-NODE-904-length-16386-cov-40.859041_pt1 | contig 16386 bp, 29 predicted proteins | sample MGYA00579311_ERZ869925 | MGnify/ENA primary metagenome ERZ869925 (study PRJEB32216, sample SAMN09231817) | wastewater metagenome | place: USA: Maryland | collected 2016-07-30 | study: EMG produced TPA metagenomics assembly of the PRJNA472060 data set (Reclaimed...
GAGATTCGCGCCCCCGAGATTCGCGCCCCCGAGATTCGCGCCCCCGAGATTCGCGGCCCTGAGATTCGCGTCCCCGAGATTCGCGGCCCCGAGATCCGCGGCCCCGAGATTCGCGCCCCCGAGATCCGCGCCCCCGAGATTCGCGCCCCCGAGATTCGCGGCCCAGAGATTCGCGCCCGCTTTCCGGGCCTCTTCAACAGCCTGCCGAACATCCGTTGCGTTCTTTGCCGTGAACAGCACCCGGCCATCACGCCAAGACTTGATTTCAATCATTTGGATTCCTCCTGGTCCTTCCTGAACTGGGCAAGGGCGGCACGGATCGTGTCGTCGTCGTGATCCGAGAAGGCCAGGCGTGTCGAGAATGAGCGGGGATCGTCGGGGCCGTCGAATAGGAAACCGAGGATTTCCGCGAGTTCTTCAGCGGCCTTCAACCGGGCCTCGAAGTCCTTCCGTTGCGTGGCAAGCTGTTCTCGTAACGCTCTAGCTTCGACCGCATACCCAACTTCGGCTCTTGCGTCCCGTTCGGCCTCGGCTTTCTGGCACCGGGACCACAAGTCGCGGTAGTCATCGGAAGCGTCTGCGTCCGTAACCCACCTCGCCTCCACCCTCTCCGGGTCCATTGGGTCTATTCCCTCACTCACCTGACACTCCCCTCACTTGATCCGCTCCAACAAAACTTCGGCCAACACTTTGCGCTGCCGATCCGTTAGTCCACCAACCGTTGCTGATTCAGACACCCTGAACTCCCGCAAAAGTTTCTTCACCCTCACGGCACCCCAATACGGCAGCATCCGCAAAAACACCAAAACACGCATTGACAACAACCAATCCGGAGGATCAACCAACTCCACCACCAGTCGGGCCGGGGTTTCCTTCACATCCCGTTTCAACTGGGCACGAGCAAACCTGATGCGGTTCGCCTCCGCCAACGCTTCCATGCGCTGATCCGTGCGCTCCGGGGCCAGAGTGGTCATGCTGCCTCCAGCAAAGCGGCCTCACGAGCAGCCTGAATCGGCCTCGCGTAGTCCAGGGGATCGGTCCTACGACGAACAGCCTCAATCGTGCCCATGTCCTCCAACGCCTTCCGTTGCTCCGCATGGGTAAGGTGGGCAAGAATCGAAAGCTCATGCCGGTCATACGCACCGTGGCACACAGGGCAAAGGGGAACAATCGAATCGGGGTTCACCCACCGTGTCTTCTGTCCCGGCTTCGGAGCATCAAACTCACGCCGGGTCACATGCGCCGCCTGCAACCCCCTAGTGATATGACACAACCGGCAACGGCCCTCATCCTCAACCTTGGCCCTCGCGTCCCGCCAATCCCTTTTCGGACCCATCATGCCCGCACCCAGTCCTCACCGGACTTACGCAAACCCCTAAACGCAGGATGCTCCTCACGAGCCAACTCGACCTTAGTAGTCCACCTAACACCCTCACCTTTCAACAACACCACCCCACCCGGACGATCCTCACGCACCCATTTACGGCCATACGTATCCGTGTAAATCATGAGGCCACCAAACCGAAATGCTGGTTCAACGCACCAGCCAACACCGTTGCCTGCCGGTCAGTCAACGTGCCAACACGCTTTTCCAACGTGACCCCGCAAGACTTCGCCAGATAAGACGCCCTCTTAGGACCAAATCTGGGCAGCGCACAAAGCAATTCGCCCAACCTGGCGTTCTCAACAAACTGCGCACGGGCCACAATGGCATCGACCAGAACGCTCGGGTCAGACTGAAGCTCTCGTTTCAACTCGGCCTTCATGATGCGACGGGCGTTTGCTTGTGCCAAGGCGTCCATGCGCTGACTCAATGCGTCGCTCACGACCGCACCTTCCGCCAATGATCCACAACCTGACGAGGCTTCACCGAACGCCACGTATAGGCACTAGAAAACGGTTCAACATCAAGCACACCCTCAGCCTTACCCGTCACCAACGCCATAAACCGCACCCCATTCCGGTCAGCCCTAACCACATCACCAGGACGAACATTCGACAAGCGCATCACACCCCTCCTCTACTCGCAGCATCGCGACCCAAAGCCGACAAATGCCCCAACACACTTTTCGTTGACGGAGCAACACCCCGCCTTTTCAACGACTCAATCGCCAACGCAACAAACGGCCCATACTCACCAGGCAAATGCTGCTCGGCCCACGCCAACTCCCTCGCATACACCTCACGCATCGGAGGACGATCCGTCGCATTAGCCGCATAACTACTCTTAAAACCCTTGCCCTTACCCATCCCATACCCATCCCGGTGTCCGGTATGCCCGGACTCCGAATCAGGTTCCTTTTGTGACTCCTTACGGACAGATGGGTAACCCTTCACGGCACGGTTCACAGACGAAGTACGAGGCTCAGCCATTGTCCTTAGCCCTCTGCTTCCTCTTACGCTCACGGTCCTCAGCCCGCTTCGCCTCAACCTCAGCCCTAGACGGGTTCTGGTCGAGATAGTCATGAAGAATGAAACCGTCACCCTTCTCGTTCTCATACCAAGCCGTTTCTTCTATCAGGACTTTCACCATGTTCTCGCGGTCTCGTTGGAGAGGTGCAAAGCCCTGAACGATGTCGGCCAGGATGTGTCCATCGGTAAGGTGTTTCGCGCAATACGAAATGGCGCGGGCATGCAACCCGACAGCGCCATGAGATCGTTTCGCGATACGAACGATCTTGGGGTTGTCGTAGAAGCCATCATCAAGTTTGCCCCAAGCCACTTAGACAACCTTCTCCGCGTCACGCTCACGCGGGCGCGGTCGTTGAGAATTGTGCAGTGGGTTCTCAGACTTGATCGCCACCCGCTCAGCGTGAAGAGCTGAGCGCCTGTCGGGGAACGTCGCCGTGTCCCTTCGTGCCACCTGTCCCCACCACCGCTTTTCGCGGGAGTGTGTGTTCATGCGAGTGTCCAGCATGAACGTGATCCCGACATACAGAAGGTTCTCGTCGGCGTCGTACAGACGGTAAAGTACGTGTTCTCGCGCCGCGTTCTCTCGCAGAAGTGCCCGGCGCGTTTTCATGCCACCCAGTCCATTTCTTCTTCCGCCTCGTAATACGACCTCGTGGTGACGGCAGCCGACCTGCGGGCCACAGGACCGCGAAACGATTCTGTGTCGCAACTACCGTCACCACCAGGCAGGCGATAGACAGACGAGGAGTGAATATCCCCGTCTGTCTGACCGTTACCCTGTGCGGCCAATCCAGACCGCTTTATCGGGCCACCGAGGGAGTGCGGTGATACCACCCGAACATTCGAAGACTGGGCCGGTCTCTCCAAACCGGCCAGCGAGCCACATTCATGCTCTACCCCCTGAGCATCCACACGGTCACCCTTTCCAACCGTGCGATCACTCAGAAGCTTGTACGAAAAATGATTGGCGTCAATGCGCTCCGTGACAATCCGATACCCGGCATCACGCAACTCTTTGATCCGGGCCGCGAACCTCGGCAAACACGCCGCATAAAACTCACTGCCCGTCACACCCGTTTCTCCGGCGTTCTCAAGCATCGAAAGGATCTGATCGCGCTGACTCACTTGCCCCTCCCGTTAGCGGCCAGAACAGCGCTGTAAATGAACCCTGCCCAAAACGAGATCCACATCGCAACCACAATCCCGACGATCACCCACACGTTCATGCCCCGGCCCCTATTGGCCTGTCAAACGCGGGATTACGGACGGGCATGTCCTCGCCCTGGTCCCTCAACCAGCGAATGTCGCTCGTCAGAGTCCCGGTGGAAACCCCCAACTCTTCAGACATTTCCTTGTAGGAGTAGCCCTGCTGGAACATTTCCTTGACGCGAACGCGCCGGATAGTCAGCGCGATCACACCGTGCGGCCCCGTCCACCTCAAGTTCTCAACGTCGAGCTGCGAGGGAACAGGAACCTTCCCCGTTTCCCACATCGACACAATGCTGCTACTCACACCGAGACGTTCGCCAGTCTCGACCTGAGAAAGATGCAGCCTCATTCGTGAGGCAACCAAAGGGTGAGCCGCGCCTTCTTCTCTGTACCGGGCAAACGCGCCCCGCTTCATGTTCTCGGAGTGAGTCACGGCCTCGAGGTGATCCGGGTTCACGCAATCGCGCTGCCGACAAAGATGGTCAAGCTCCAACCCTTCCGGCACCGGCCCGTTCTGGATCTCCCAGGTGATCCGATGAGCTAGGTGGGCGTCACTTCCAGCCCACTTCGCAAGTCCGTAGCCGCGTTCATTCTTCGTGCCGCACCAAATGTGGCACTCGGTATCGAAGCCACGGTCCGTCGGCTCAAACTGGCTGCGGTTCAGCCGGGGGGCGTGGCCCTGGACGAAGCGGCGCGGTTCGCCCCGCGTCCAGCCGTGGTCCCTGTCCGTATGGGGGGAGACGACGGTTTTCTCACCGCAACCGCACTGGCAACATCCATAAGGGGTATCCTGCTCGGTACTCAAAGGCCTATCTCCTTTGGGTCGCGCCCCCGGTTGTTTCCGCAACGCGGGGGCTATTTCGATTCGATTAACAGTCACTTTAGTGTCTGTGTCGGACGCCAAAGTCATCGTGCCAGCGTCCCGATAGGCTTCTCGAATGTGTGTTCAATCCGGCCTGCGGCCTCCGCGAACATTTGACGTTCACTCCAGCCAGACAACGCCTGAGCGTCCTTACGGTCCGCTGTACGCCGCCAACACACCTGCTCCGCAGCGGCCTTCAAGCCCTCTTTGATGTCACGTTCACGCCGAAGCTGGGCAACATCCTTGAAACCCTTAGCTAAATCAAGACACACAGTCGCCGGCACTGACATGTCACGCAGCTCCGTGATCACCTCAGACAACCGAACCCGGTACGCATCCTCCGCCTCCGCTGCCTCACGGTAAGCAACCCGCAACGCATCCTCCGCTTCCTGCTGAAACCTGGATGCCTTACGCAACTGAGCGCCAGCCTCCTCAATAGACCACGGAAGATTCATCGTCCTTGCCGCCGTTTCAACGTGGTAGCCACCGCCCTGCGCACACTTACCTCACCCCAATCGGCAGCCCACGACATGCCAAGCCGTTCAGCCATCGCCCTAACCTCATGCAACGGTGCCGACCACGCATCAAACACGGGCATCACTCAAACTCCCCATGAATCGCCGCAATCTCACCGGTCGTGTAACCCCAAGCCGTGCGATGCGGGTCAAGTAACCGAACGCGACGCCGCCAGTTCAAACTACGGTTACTGAAAGGAACCGGGGCCGGGGCAATACCCTCGCGGTCAGCCTGACAATCACCACAAGTCCCAACCAAAGACTCACCAAGCACATCCGGATCAGCCACCGAACCACGCTCAAACACGCTCCGGCACCCAAAGCAAAACAGCGGATCGTTCATGTGCCACGCCCTCACAGCCTCACGGTCACACCGGAAACGCCGGTTCACCTCCGCGTGCTGACCACAAAAACACCGTGGCCCAACATTCCCACCATGCAGCTCCGCGTCATACACACGATCCGACCTGTTCGGGGCAATCACGACCGCGCCACCGTTTCAGCCAACACATCAGCCTTACCCGACTCCAGAAGCTCAACCGCCTTCAACAACCGGTTCATCTTCGGCAGGTCACCACCATCATTCATCCACGTAGCAACCGTCCGACGATCATCCTTCGAAAGCCCGGCACTATTCGCCGCCGTCTTCAACCGGTCCAGAAGATCAGCCCGACGATCCGTTTCCGGGTCAGACTCAGGATCATCATCAGCAGGCAACAGAAACAAATGCTTCAACCACGTTTTCATGCCGCCCGTAGCAGCCTTATACGTAGCCTTATCGCCCTTATCGGCACCCTCACCAACCCACCGGGCCGTCAGGGACTCGCCTGTATTGGTATCCAGGATAGTTAGCTCCAGGTCCAAGATCATGTTCTGGCCCTGCTTAGACCAACTTGACGTTGAAGGAATGACCACAAGCCCCTGCTCCAACAACGGGCCACGAACAACGCGGTAAACCTGTTCCGCTGACGTGTAGTTGTATTTGTGGAACTCATTGGTTCCATCACGGCCAATGCGGGACACATCGCCGATAGCTCTTGCCAGCTTTGCCGCGATGGGCTGGGCGGAATCGCCAGCCGCCACCAAACGCACCCGAGCCGTGGTATCTGCCGCAGGGCCGACTTCGCTCATGCGAGCCTCCAAACCCAAAGGCGATCCTCTTCATGCTTCCGAGCAATCCCCTTAGCCTCAAGCTCAAGCACCGCATCCTGCGCTTCCATGAACGGCAAACCAGCCTCAACACACAGTTCAAACAGGGACCGGGCATCATCGGTAAGGACGTTCATAACCTTGCCCTCAGCAACAGTCACGCCGATACCTCAACCGCGTACTCAGACATCCTTGCCTCCAACGCCTCAATCTCCATACGCAACCGGGCCGTCTCCGACTGAAACTCCACCGGCAACCCACCCTTAGCCGCAAACTTCCCGGCATCACGGGCCAAACCACGCATGTCCTCCAAAGCAGACACCGCCGCCGTTGCGTACTCCGCATGACGTTCATCCATGCCCTCGTCAATCGACGCTTCCATGAGACTCACTTCTCCTTCCGGACTGACGCCCACGAAGGAGCGCCACCGATCGGTGTTAGTGCTTCCTCGAAAGACAAATCAGGTGAGGCCAGACCAGGGGCTTCACGACCCTCCCGCTCCTTCCGGTCACGGGAAACCTCACCTGAAACCAAAGCGTCGAACCGGTCGAGCAGGTAGCTCGCGATAGCCCGACGACAAAACCAAACTGTTGTCACAACACACAGACCGATCAACCACGGGGTGAAGTCGTAATCGCTCACGAACCCGCCCCCTTGAACGTTGCAATCGTCAACATCAAAGCCTGCTCGTCGGTGAATCCCTCGCCGGTATAGGCAAGGAACAAGGTGCGTGTAGCCACCGCGACCATTGGCGCTTCCATCGCGAGCTGATCCAACGCAGCCCTCTGGCCGGGAACCGGATCAATCGGTTCATCGCTCACGCCGTCGCCTCCATCTCGTCAACCCGACGCTCAATCAAATACCGGACCTCCCCGGCAATCGAGCGATGGTCCTCCTCCGCAGCCACCTTGAACCGCTCATACAGATCGGACGAGACCCGAAGGGAGATGGTGGTGCGCCTTGCCTCTGCGCGATCATCTTTTGTATCCATTGCGTGCAAGTTACCATACTCGTATGACGCAATCAAGTTACACGCAATCAAGACGCGCCAAAGTCGCGTCGTATCCGGGCCGAAAAGTCCGTACAAGACGGTCACGCGGCCCCCACCACCCTGGGGGCCGCACCCCTTAACGCAGAAAACCCCACCGAGCGAACCCGGCAGGGCTAACGACAGAAATATCAGGCACTAAACACAGGCACCAACCGCCCCCTAAAGTCGCTCATAAGCGACCTTAACCCGCATAAAGTTGCTTATGAGCGACACTAAGGCCAATCGTCCTCATGAATCCACGACGGCTGACAATCACGAGGCCACCACAACAACCACGCGTCCGCATCTCCCTGACGTGCCACCTCAATCAAACGCCGGCGGGCCTCAGGACCAAAATCAGCGAACGCTCCCGCAGCAGTTCCCTTCACCTGAACCAAACGGTTACGCTCCCCGGCCTTCATCGCCCACAAATCCATTGCGCCCTTAGAGCCAGGTGTGCGGCCCGCCAGCCAGCCATCGGCCAGAAGTAGCTTCAGGCCCTTGCGTTCACGTTCGGTGCCAAATCTTGCGTTCGCGTTAGCCATCCAGCAATCGCTCCAACCGACGAATCTCCTCAAGATCCCGTGCCGCCTGCTCCCGGCCCCGATCCTCCGGCGACAACCCCACCCGGTTCCTCTCACGCTCCTGATACCAACGCTCAAACTCAATGCCCCGCAACCTGCGTGTCGCATCCCGCGAAGTCATCGGACGTTTCTGAACCGTTCGCGTATCCACCCCACACTGCGGACACTTGAAAAAGTCGGATTCAGACGGCCACAACGACCGGCAATCCGGACACTCACGCGCAAACCACATGCCACCACTCGCCCGCAGGAACACGGAAACATTCCCAACAAATCGGTTGCCGCCAATCACACACAATCGGACGGCAAGGACGACCGCAACGAGCGCAAACCGTTTCATTCATACAGCGCCTTCAACTCCATGATTTCCCGCCACAAATCCGCTGCCTTACGATGAATTCGGGCACGACGCTCATCCACCCCAAACGGTTTCGGGTACAGGTCCAAACCCATCAACCAGGCAGGTGAATCAACCGGTTCCTCGGCGGCCTGCTCACAAATAAACACCGGACCCTTCGACCAGCCATCCACACCCTCCGACCGGGCAACCTTGTCTGCTACCTCAAGGTCGAAGCGTTCATCGGCCGGGGGAGCCTTGTCCTCAATGTTCCAGACCCCATGTTTATCCCTGTAAGGCTTCATGCGTCGTACCTGCGGCCATCGGGAATCAACAAACGACCGGGCAAATAGATAGCAGGGGCCACCGTGAAATCATCATCCGACCAATGCTTCACGATCATAAAACCCGACTGCCAATCGGGGTCGCGGGCATAATCGAGTCCGCCCTCGATCTCACACATACACCCGCACTCGCCCGCCAAACGAGTCTCAGCGCCATCATCCAAATCGTGTGACGTTCGGTAATTCAACGAGATGCGATGGCTATGGCCCTGCAACGTAGAACCCGTCAGATCGTTCAACATTTTTTGCCCAGGGTTCTTCGAAGTGGAGTGCCCATGAAGAACCGTTAGCCGTCGATTGACCCGTGTCTTGGCTTGCTCCCAGTCCTTCTCAACTAGCTCCACATGAAGCTCATCAAGCCTCAGCAGCCGCCGCAAGGACAGGGCGGGCACATCATCCTCAGCGGCCGTAATGTCATACAAGCCCTTGAGGTTGTCCACCAGCGCGAAGTAAAGGCGCTGTGTGTGATTCCCGAACTGCATCCTAATCTGAGCGTTCGGCGCGGCCTTCCGGTAGTCGTACAGAATGTTGAATCCGGCCTGCAAGCATTCGTTGACCGTGTTCGTGTACTGGTATTCGCCGCTTGGTCCCGACTTAGGCATCTGCCGGTGCCGCGAAATGTCCGCGAAGTCAAGGAGGTCACCGTTGATTTCGATTAGGTCGGGCTGCTCATCCGCCAAGTAACGGCAGAAGAGGGCATGAAGCGTCTTATCGTGATGCGGGGCATGTTGATCGCCGCAAACCACGGCAGTCTTGACGCCCGCCGTCTTACGTGCCTTCGGTTTCGGTAACGGTTTCCATCCCGCCAGCTCCGGCAGCTTGATACGCGCCGAGGCCCGAATCGGCTTGGCCGTGACAGCCAGCTTGACTTGCTCCGATGGAGCCTCCGGGTCGCCCCACTGATTACCGACAACCCTGACGTTCGCAACCCACCACTCGGCAGGGTCCAAGCCGTGAGCTTCAAGCAAAGCTTCCGGGGTCCAACCACCGACAGGTGGGGACTTGTCAATCTCAAACGAAACCTCACCGTCATTGGCGAGATAGTCACCCTCGGTGTTGAGGCCGCGTTCCTGCCGGTAGCGGCGCAGGGTGCGCGGCGTTCGGTTCAAGCGACGGGCGGTTTCTCCCGGCCCGAGATCCCGCAACATTCGCAGTAGCTCGGCGTCGGGCGGATACGGCGGTTTTATGTCGGTGGCTATGAGTGGCCTCCTAAGCTTGATTAGCAACCGGCCGTAATCAAGGTTGCGACAAAACCTTGATTACCGACGGGCAACGAGAAAACAAATCAGGCCCAACCACCCCAGCCAAATGACTGCGATGATCGGGCCTGGACGCATCTACTGCTCGTTAGGGAACAGAAACACGCCAACCGCTGTAAGCAAACCGGCAACGTTCTGTTGTAGCCCAGGGTCAAGAACCCCGAGCGTTACCGCCAAACCCACGGCAGCAACAATGAACTTCGTGTAGGCACGCAGCTTCATGTGTCTCCTATCGGTAAGCGGGACGGGCAACACAGTCAATGTCTGACCGTGTGCGCATACGCCTGTAGACGCCGCCCCCGTTAAATTCGGAACCGGAACCCGGCTCCGGACTGGTATTCCCACCAATCGTTGCGATGTGATCGCCCTGCGGACGGGTAGCAACAACCTCAATGTGTTCCCCGCCCCACAAAGTGATGATGTCGCCAGGACGGGCATCATCGAAAGACACGGCACTCAAACCGTTCTGGTTCGCCCGGGCATCCGCGGTGATGTATGGGGCATAACCCATCCGGATCTTCGACGGGATTTTCGCGCCACCAAGTTTCACCACAACCCAACAAGCCCAACAGCCACACCAGTACACCGGGCCTGTATAGCCGGTGAACCGAATGAACTTTTCGACGTTGCCACCCCAGTTAGACCCTGGAGGTTGTTCCGTGGTGCCCACATATTTCGCGGCACGGTTGATGGCTATCTGACCGGCAGCAAGCTCATAACGTTTCCGTAGTTTCTTGCGGGCAAGTTTCCTGGTTTTCGCACGAACGATTTCAAGGTGACGTTTCTTCCGGCCACGAATCAGACGTTGGCAATCCTTGGTGACCCTGCCGTTCTTCAATGCTTTCCGGTTGTTCGGGCCAACACCCAGCACATACGCGAGTTCTTTTACTGCCGAGTGGGTTTCGGTGCCGTATTCACCGTCCTCAACGATGCGACGGTCAACTTTGAAGTGTTTGTAAAGGTCGTTGCAATTGGCTTGCAGTACCTCAACGTCCTTGCCTTTCGGGGCAGGGCTGGTTAGGGAAAGTCCACGGTGGACTTTTCGCATGGTTCCTCCTATTTCGACCCTTGCGGGTGTTTCAACGTGCGGTTATTCCCACAAGCCGTCTAAACACGGTGATGTGGGAAAAACGACACTAGATTTGGTGTGTCAAAACAAGCGAAGCGACAAGCACAATCAACCCAACAATCGTCCCTGAGACAATCGGAGCAAACCAACCGCCCCACCTTTGACGGGCCTCCGCCCTGGCGTGAGCAACATGGTCCCGTTCCTGCTGCAACGTGTCCTCACGCTCATGACGCTTCTCAATGGCCGTTACACGACCGTTCGTCGCTTTCGTTTCCGTTTTGACTTCGGCAACATCCGAACGGATTTCGTGAACCAAAACTTTGATTCCGCCAAGTTCCTCGAGGATCTGTCCTATCTCGTTCGGGGTCATAGGTCACTCCGAGATCAGGTCGGTAACGGCTGCCAACTGCCCAAGCAAAGACTCCAAAGAGTCAGGGGCGGCACCTATCGCAGCCGAGCAAGTCAGGGTGTCATGGTCATAGCTGGTCGAAACGACGGTGCGGGGGGTGGCATCCCCATCCGCGATGACGATGCGGTCCCCGGCACGGATAGCGGCAACAGGGAACACATTCCCGTTTTCGTCTTCGGCATCCCCGGTGACGGTAATGTTGCCGCGCCAATCCAAACGGTTACGTTCGTTCAGAATCATAGTTCCGATGTTCAACGCGCCCTGCTGGGATGTGATTCCAACGGACTCAGACTTGAACGCGCCCTGAATCCTGTGGGCAGGATTGTTCGGGTCACTGTCCAACAGGCCCGTTGTTTCGTAATCACTGTTGCTGCCGGGAGGACCAACAGAAAGGCTGGTTCCCGCCGCGTCCGTGTAGTTGATTTTCACGCCGGCTACCCTGCGGTCAGCGTCCGGGCCGTCACTCGAACTCGTGGCGGCATGGTCCCTGCGAACGTTCCAGGTGCGGCCATAAGTGCCGGGTGACCGCCAATAAAACTCGCGGCCCTCATACACACCCCAATCATTCGGAACGTTCTGGTTGCCGCCCAACGCCGTGACCTGTTCAACCACGGCCCGCAAAGAGGTGTCTTCCGTGAACGTGAGGTGTGGAATAACGAACGCGGTTGTTTCTACCGAGTCCCCTGCCGTAAAGTTCAGGGAAGGGCACTGCGAGATCACATATCCAACAATGTCCGATGCGAAGTAGCCTTGATCGGGTGCGGTGCCACGTTTCGTGAGTCCGTGATTGCCGAACACGGCAAGGCGGCGAATGGTCATGGACTGATCTTTCGCGCCGATAGTGCTTCCCGGTGCGGCTATAACAATGTAACCGTAATGTTTGCCCGAAACTGGCGTGTAAGTTCCGGACGCTGACGAGTCCGTGCCCGTAAGCAAATCGGATGTGACAGTCAGTCCCGTTGCGGTGTCATCCTCTGCCGCGCCGACATATCCCACATAGCCGGACGAGCTGAGTGAGGTCATGTCGTAATAAATGGAACCGATTTCGTTTACGCCTGCGTTGTACCATGCCTCACAAGCGGGACTGACTTCCGTGGCGGGAAGGGTGAGCGTGAGGGCAGGAAGCGATGTCGCAACGTCGGTTTCTTGGCTGACGCTTTGGGCTGAGTTGTATATGGCGAGAAGGGCTAGACGGCGGGCACGGGAAGCGTCCTGCCATCGGGAAAGGTCACGGTCCACGAACACTTCACGGAAAGTTTCTATACGGTCCAGCGCGGAAACCCAGCCGGACAGGTTCAGTTGGATTTCGTTTGTGCCGACCTGCGGGACCGCGTTAATGAATCCTTCATACATCGTTCCCGTTGCCCCGTATATTTCAACGTGGCTGAACAGTTTCGCGTCATCGGCAGCGAGGTCTTCCGGGCGGGGGAGGGTGATTGATGCGGCACCGAACCCGCCAGGGTTGCTTGTGTCGAACTGAATGTTCGATGGTTGGTTCTCGGCGTTCCGTTCGTCGCTGCCGAACCGGATGATTCTACCGTCAGTGAGATGGAGGGATGCCGCAAGCCACGGTTCCATCATGTTCCAGTCAAGTGAACGCGAGGTGTCACGATGAGTGACGCGGCAAGCGGGTGAAGCTGAACGTTGTCAGCGAACCCGAGATCGGAATCATCCGGGCGGGCTTTGATTACGATGCGTGACTTGGTGCCGTTCCGTGTCGAGGGCGGCAACGTCAAGTATTTGCCCTCACGGATCGGGGTTGTGCCCGTGCTTGAAACACCTTGGGTCAATGCGGTTTCGTGAGTCAGCTTCACGTTGTAACCGCCAGCGTTGATCACAGGGTTGACAATCGCGCTCGGAAGCGACTTCACCAAAAAGCCGTAATAACTGCGCTGGTCTGCCGAGGATGCCGTAATCGCGTCGTAGATTCCATAACCGCCGTCATCGAGCGTGCCACTCGTAACGAGCGCGGCGTCTGCCAACGTAAGCAACCGCAACGACAGGGGGCCACCCGACGGCCCTTCGTGAACGACCGCGTTGCCCGCCGCGTCAACGCCCAGCGCAAGAGTCCGCTTGTTGCCGAAAAAGTCACCCGTGGCCGTGGCAAGTGTCGTTTCGGTTCCCGAAACTCGTTTGATGAGGGATATAGTGGACGTGTTCAAGTAGACCGCCATCAGCCAATTGCTGGTATCAACGTACCGGGCGAAAACACCAAAGCGACCCGCGTTCGAGAAGTCGGTACCGATGTTAAAGTCCACTTGGACAATGGTCCCCGCTAGCACGCCGGAACCACAGCGAGCATACCGCCCGTTATTCAGCGCCGAGTCGGAGACGAAGATTCGGTTCAGGCGGCTGGCGGAAATCGAAAAATCATCTGAGTCGCCCGCACCACTCCAGTTCCCGGCGGGCACGAGTGCTGGGGTCTTTCCCGAAAGACCGCCGGATGCGTGTAGTGCGAAGTCATCCGCAGCGACAAGTGGGCCGGAGTCATCAACGTCACCCGCACCCCGCAGTTTCGTGTAGTTGTCGCAAGGAATCAGTTCGATGTAATCCACATCCACTGTCGGCACACCCGACGTGGCGAACGCTTCCACCCTGAACTCTGACGTGTGCCCCGACGGCAACTCCTTGATGTTCACGGTACCGAGGTCCAGATCGAACCAGCCGCTGGAGTTAGGGACCGGAACCCACTTCTCCTTAGCGAACGGGCCATCACCGGCACGCCACGCCAACCGAACACGCACATCAGTAGCGGACGGATAAACCCGTACCCGCACCTTCCACAAACCCTCATGCGGCTGCTCATCCGAAGTGCAAATAGCCACGGGCGAAGTCGTGAGCGCGGCCCGCAAAACGTTCGTGGAGATCGACCCCGCACGAGTCGTGGACGAACCACCCAACGCCGACAAATCCGCCACCGAATACAAAATCAAAGGCTCCGGATTGAACGGGTCGAAATCATGCTGAACCCCAACCTCAACATGGTTCCGGGCGACACTCGCACCATCCTGAATAGTCAACTCTGCGTGAGCATCAACCTGACCCGGCACATCCGGCACAGTGAAATAATCAATCGGGCCGGTCAACGACTTCGTTGCTATCCCCGAACGAAACAGATTCAGGATCTCATCGGCTGTCAAGGCCCGCTGATGAACCGTCACATAAGAAAGATGGCCGTTCATGAAAGAACCAGCGAACGTCCCGAAACTCAAATAGTTCTCCACATGGGGTGCGCCCCACTGGGCGGACCAAGCAACCGAACTGACAAGCGACCCGTCCTTATAAAGCTTCATCGTGTCACCCGGCTCATCGGCCACGACAACAAGATGCATCCATGGGCCAGTAACCGCCGCGCTGGGAGACAGGCTGACGGTAGTCGAGTTTGTGTATGCGTCGATAGCCCCTGATGCACCATTAACACGAAGGGCAAAGTCCTCCGTTCCCGAGACGCCCCTCCCGATCACGTTGTGCATCCCGCTCGTGAGCACCTTCACCCAACACGAGAACGTCCTGACAGTGCCGTTGGCGAAACACCCCATGTCCGACTGCGATGCGTTGGCGGTACCGAGCCACCCGGCCTCACCGCTCGACAGTTGCGCAGATGTAGGGAAATACGCGCCTCCGGTGCTGCCAAGCTCCGTGCAGATCGCGTCAATGTAAACCTTTGTTGCGGCAGTGTAATTCGTTGAGCGATCCACTCGGATCACCATCGCACCAGAGTTCGTACCGCCCGTGGTGAAACTACCGCTGACCCAAGTCCACACGTTCGCCGTAAGGCTGCCGTTGTAGATCGTGGTGGTCCAGTTGCCCCCAGCATCCTGAACAACCACCTGGTAGGTGCCGGTGGTTGGCACCCGAACATAAGTTCCCAACGAATATGTTGTGCTGACACTCGCCGTGACCGGGGTTGTGACACCAATGTAGTTCAGGCCACCAGCCGCTGACATTTCGAGTGACCACGCGCCCTCTGCCGCCGTGACATTTGAACGCGTTGCCGTACATGACGAGAACCATGCCGCGTATCCGGTGGCGTCGTTAGCCAGGTTAGGGTTGGTGTTCAGGTTCCGGCGAGTGATGTAACTCGTTCGCACGTAGTCGTTCGTGCCGTCGAATCTGGTGGCCCCGTTGTCCCCAACGGGGAAAGGTCCCGTCTGTCCGCCTGCGGTAATGCCGCCCTGCGCGGTGCCATGCCTGGCGTATCCGGAAGTGTCGGTGAAAAGGCTCGTGGCATCCAACGGGTACCGGGCAGCCTGAACGTTGTAGGTCGCGGACAGGGCCGCATAGGTGTCCGTGATCTGGACGGGCTCCGATGCCAAACGACCATACGGCTTCGACTCAAACGAAACCGTGGCCTCACCATGAAACTGGCGTAAATGAACACCCTTCTGCGGCAGGTCCGTGACGTTGATTGCCTCAAGATCAAACGTGACTGCCACCCCACCCGGAGGGGCGTAGGTCAAGGTGCCCTTGTTGCGGTGCGCTGACTCAACCAATTCTTGAAGGTTGTCCACGGCATCCCAGAACAACGCCGCGCTCGTTGCTTTGAAGAACACCGAGAACGAACCGGCCTCCGAGTTCAACGCACGAGAACGAACCCTTGTGCGGCCCTCCGAATCCGACCCCTCGGCATAAGTGTCCTCACGGGACACCACCGGCAAAACCAGCCCATCCTGCTGCACATAAATCGCAGGGGAAGGCTCCGCCAAGAAATCATAGGAACGAGTCCCATCAGAAAGAATCAGCTCAGCCATTCGTTACATAACTCCTTCCGGCAGCAGGGCCACCAGTCCGCACCTTACGAACAGCCTTCACCAAACGGCCATCAATCCTCGCGTCAATCATGTTCGGATCAACCCCCGCACCAGGAGCAATCTCAATGATCACGGTCGGCGAACCGCCACCCATCGCAGCCATCTGATCCGGGGTGAACACACCCTCACCGCCCATCGCCATGATCGGCTGCTCAGAATGGCCCGGAATGACACCGCCCGTGTGATATCTCGGCATGAACTGCTGAAAAATCGGGGTTTGTGCCTGAAGAATCGCGTTTGTGCGATTAGCCAAACCGAGCTGCTCACGCACCAACGCCAACAAATCCGAATCCCGTGTTGCCGCCGAAGTTGCCTCCGCAGTTTCCGTCACACCAAGCTCGGCCAACCGTTGCTTCGTCTGAAACAACTCGCCACCCTCACCCGTCAAACCAACCA
>ERZ869925.905-NODE-905-length-16381-cov-18.826902_pt1 | contig 16381 bp, 23 predicted proteins | sample MGYA00579311_ERZ869925 | MGnify/ENA primary metagenome ERZ869925 (study PRJEB32216, sample SAMN09231817) | wastewater metagenome | place: USA: Maryland | collected 2016-07-30 | study: EMG produced TPA metagenomics assembly of the PRJNA472060 data set (Reclaimed...
GCGGTTGAGAACTAACATCACTGCTCCTTGGTGAATAGGGACTCGACGGCGTTGGTGATACGCACCACAGCCTGTTTCCTCATGAGACTCTGCTGCGCCGGCACCGCGCGGAGGATGGCAGCCGGGTGGACGATATGGATGACCGACGGTCTCCGTCTCGCGGGTCTGGTCTCTGACGTCGGAAGACTCAGCGCCGCCGGGACATGCTTCTCGGACAGCAATCCCGCGCATACGATGATCTTCGGCTTCGCGAGCTGGATGAACTCCGCCAGTCGCGGACGGCAGCTTTTAACGTGAGCTCCGTCAGGCTCTCCGGACTTCACGCCCTTGTCGTCCCTGGGGAAGCATCCGACGAGGTTCGTGTAGCAGAGCGCGACTGGCTTCCGCGTCAGGCAGGAGTCTTCGAGCTCGGATTCCCCGCCCTTGCACCGCTTGCAGTACGCGAGACCTCCGTCGCAGATGTTACACGACCCGGACCCGTCGCAGTCGCACTCGCTCGGCTGAAGCAGGTCGTGCCTGACATCTACCTTGCTCATGGCCTCCTCAATGATACCGTCGAGCACCTTCCCGGCGGGTCCGGCGAACGGCAATCCAAGGATGTCCTCGCTCGCGCCCGGAGCCTCCCCGACGAACAGGACGTCCGCCGGGACGGTGCCCTTGCAGATCACCACGTTGGTCGCCTTGTCACAGTGGCAGGATCCGCATCCTCCCGACCACTTCTGGCGAAACAGTTGAAGCGGTGTCATTTCGAACCTCTTTCGGAATGTTCCTGTCTCGCGTCCTCGAACGCGAACCACTCGACAGTGTGATGATCATAGGGGTTGTCGGTCCACGACCCGCCGCTCTCGGCGGACTCCCGTCCCAGCCTCTCGGCCTCCAGCTCCCGATCTTTGTGGCTCACTGTATCTCCTTGTATCGGCGTCTCGCGTACTCCATGATGAGCAGGGAGTCCGCGGTGGCGAGCGTGACCTTGAGCTTCGGGAACAGCTGCTGGGCCTTCTCTTTCAGCCGGTTCTTCCACTGAACCTTGTTCTCCTTCTTGTTTCTGCTGGGGATCCCAAGCGCCTTCTGCCACTTCTGGGGGGTCACCAGCTCATACGGGATCTGTCCGGCGACCATCATTCCCCGGAGCATGCCGTAGTTTCTTCCTAGCTTGAACATCGTGTGGCTGGGAACCGCCTCCCCGACGAAGCCCGTCAGCTGCTCGATCACGGCGAACATCACCGCCGAGGTCGATTTGCGGAATACGTCCCAGACGTCCGACTCCGTCTCCGGCATCTTGAGGCTCTCGACGACGGGGTTTCCGGGCGAGCTGTGAGGGTTCAGGATGCTGATCCCCCCGCTGGCTCCCGGGTCGATCCCGATGACAGTGACCCCGATCACTTGCCGCCCCTTGGCAGATTCCGGGGAAACTTGCTGTCCGATTTGAGGCATCGCTTCTTCTCCTTGGGTTTACTCGGTCCGACGACCTCAACCTCAATTCGCTCGGGATCCTCGCAGATCCTGACGCTGACGCTGAGACGGAACCTGTCGCTGCTCGCGGCGTTGCGGACGGCGTTGGCCATTCCGTGGCTCATGCACCCGTAGTCGATCCCTCGCACGAGCGTGAAGGTCCTTTTGCGGAACCACTCGCTCCACGGATGCCGTTTGTATGGCGGGGGTGTTTTCATGACCTATTATACCTATTTCTTTCGCTTGGTGTATCGCTTCAGCGGCTTTATCCCACGTCTCAGGTGAAGCTGCCGAACGCGCTCATAGCTGATCATGAACTTCTCGGAGATCTCTTTTATCGTAGCGTTTCCAAACATGGCGAACATCTCGGGGTCCCGTTCTTTCGGCTGGTTTCCTCTTGGCTGGATCTTGTGCTTCAGCCGCATCGCCCGAACAGCTCTCTGCCGTATCCCGAACCGGTCCGCGATCTTCTGGTCCGACATCTTCCCGAGGAGGTTGTAGATCTCATCCGGAACGGTCTCGTGGCGAATCGTCCGCTTCGGAGGGATCTTCTTGGCGTTCCTGATCGCGGTCACCAGCGACAGCGAGATTCCGAACTCCTCAGCGAGCACGCGATCCACGGTCGTTCCGAGCCGCTGAATGAGCTCTTGAGGGTAAGCGTCAAACGATTTTATCGAGTAGCTCATGAAAGCCTCCTAGAAGGGTGCGTCATCATCATCGACCGGAACCTGCGAGGTCTTCTTGGACGATCCGCCGTGACTCGTGGCATTCGTCTTGAACAGCGTGAAAACCATGTTCGGGGACTGATTGGTGTCGATCACCGTGCAGGCGTTGATCTTAACTCGGATAGTCCCGTCTGGCTGATTCCACGCGACACCGACGGTTCCTCTTGAGTCGGTGTCCTTGTTGAGCATCGCCAGGTTGTAGTCAGGCTTCCGCCCGACTGATTCGTTCGCCATCACTGCTCCTGAAAAATGTGAGGTGTCGGCCAGACGTAGGGGAGATCATTCGGCTCCGACCAGCCGAACTGACCATAATGAACCGGATCTTTCCGGAGGAGGTTGCTCCGGTGAGCGGCGTGGAACGCTGGATCACCGAGCCACTTTGGACTTCCAGTAAAGTCTATCCTGTCAGAGTAGTCGCAGATTAGTTTACGGCATCCGTCCTTGTACCCGCGATTTACCCACTCTTGACAAATCTCGGTTCCATAGATGCAAAGAAGCATCTCAAAACCTTTCCACATCTTCGCCGCCGGATGATTCGCCCATCCCGACCCCGGGACCAGCAGAGCCTTGAGCAGCTGGAGAACCTCCACGCGCTGCTTGCCGAGTCGCTGCCGGTCGAGGCACTGGGCTGACCGGGCGAAATCAGGGTAGGGAAGGAACGTCTGCACTGCTGTCACTCCTCGTAGTTTGGCAGGTCATAGATACCGAGCGAGACCAGATAGTATCCTCGCACCAGACTCATGCACTTGATGGCGGTTCGTATCGCGTTGACCTCCAGACGATCAATGTCGAATCCGACGTTTTTCTTCTTGTTCTCTTTTATCCTCTCCTGCAGGAAATCAATCCTGCGTCTGAGGAGTTTGACCTGACGGTCGAACCGGTCCTCGTCCGGAGTCTTTTTGTAGGATTTAATGTCAGTATACCCTTACGAGGTGCTCGATGGCGCGGGTGATCCCGACGTACTCCAGGTTCTTCTCCTGCTCCAGCTCGTGCGGCTGCATCTTCTCGGCGGGTCGTCGCGGCTGAACGTCCGGGGAGAGGAAGAACACCGTCTTGCTCTCCAGCCCTTTCGCCCGGTGGATCGAGCTGAGGAGTATGCCAGGGAGGTCGGTCTTGTCGGAGAAGATGCTCTCGATCTTCTTCACCACCTCGTCCACCGTCGAAGCGCCGTCCATGAGCGAGACGATGCACTCCCGCTTGTCCGCCAGCGACTCGATGTAATGCTCCCGAGGGTGATCCTTCGCACGCTCTTTCGCGACCTCCTTGCTGTACCACCCATCGAGCTTAGTCATCAGGTCCGGGATCGAGCTGGCGTCCATCTTGAGCACCACGTTGATGATCCCCTGCCCGACGTCTCGCCCTTGAATCGTGGCGCGTTTTCCGAGCCGGATGAACCGCAGGCACTCCCGCACAAGCGGGGCGTTGGTCCGGCAGATCACCATGTCCCCGTCCTTCACGTGCGGGACGTATGTGTCCTCGATCTTGATCTGAATCGCGGTCCCCCACTTTGCCCCCGGCTGTAGCGGGTATCGCATCATGGTCACCTTCCCCTCGGGGTTCGACTCGTGCGCGGAGAACGTCGGAACCAGCCGCTGAGCCTCCTTGACGATGGCTCGACCGCACCGGCGGGTCACAGTGAGGGGAAGGACGACGCAGCCTCGGAGACCCTGGCGACGATTCTCTCGACACCCTTGGCATTCGCAGTTAGGAGTACGGGACCCCGAGCACGGGATCGATGACAACTCTCTTTCCATCCTTGGCATCGAGTCGGAGTCGGCTCCGGCGAACCCGTAGATGGCCTGGAACGGATCCCCGCAGAGGATCAGCCGCTTCCCCGCCTTCTTCGCGAGAGCCTGTTGGCACCGGTTCAGGTCCTGTGCCTCGTCAACCAGCAAGATGTCGAACCTGAACACCGGCAGGTCCAGCACCACCGGGATCCAGATCATGTCGTCGAAGTCCACGGCGTTGTCCCGGGCGACGTCCTTGCACCGTTCCAGGATCCTCGGCACCAGCGAGTAGACCTTCTCTCGACTCCCGTTCAGTTCAACGTCATAGTGAGCCGCCAGGTCGTCCAGGTTCCTCGGCTCCGTGGCGTCGGTGAGGTTCATCTTGCAGAGGCTCACCAGCCGCTCGACCGCCTTCACAAGCACGTTGTTCTCCTTCCGCAGCTCCCGAATGTTCTTCCCCTCGATCTCTTCAAGGATCGTCAGCACGCGAGGAGGAACCTTATCCCCGGTCACGTTGACGTTGCCGAACGCTCGGCGGACCGCGGAGTAACCCATCCCGTGCATCGTCTTCGCCTCGCACCCCTGCGGAACCCGGGACTGGAGCTCAGTGGCGATGGACTTATTGAATGCCACGAAACCGATGGTCCGGTCGAACCCCCGGCTCATCTCCATCGAGCGGAACACCGCCTCCTGCTCCGGGGAGGGGACGAATCCCGGAGTCGGCACGCCCCGCAGCCGCTTCAGCCCCTCGATCAGCGTAGTCGTCTTACCCGTGCCTGCGCGGGCCTCCACGATCAGGTGCGGGGCGTTGTCGACCGCCGGGCTGCTCAGCTTGCTCATCAGACCTGTCACCGGCTTGTCTCCGTTGTCTGTGGGGGAGGGGGTCCGGTGTTGACCGCCCGCAGCGCGTGCCTTGACGTTTGCGTAATCCCAAGGGTTATCCTGAGATTTCTTCTCATCCGTCGAACGGATCGGCGTAGGCGAAGTTGGTGCAGTTTCCGCACATACCGTCGTACCCGTCGGCTTCTGCTCCACACAGGGAGCAGATGTCTGAGGGTCCGGGCGTTGCTCAACCTCCATCGACTCGTTAGCCTTCGCGTGCTGGGCGCAGTAGCCGTGGAAACCGACGCGTCGTTGGCGCGTGCACTGCTTACCCGACGACGTGATGGCTTTGCATTGACACTTGGCGTTGGATTCTGCGGTGGTCATCGTGTGCTCCTTGAGGACTCTGGCCGGGGACTGCCCGGTCTCACGGTCACTCGTGGAACCCCGGCAGAGCAGCACCGCTCCGGGGTTCGGCGAGGGATCGTCACAGGTCAATCTTGTTACACCGCTCCCAGTGCAGGTACAGGTCAGCGGCGAACCACGCGTCCGCCTCGTTCTCTGTCGCCTTGCGGCTCTGCGGAGCGAACGGCAGCTCAGACTCGAACTTGTAACTCCTCATGTCGAGTTTCTTCTTAACGCCAGTCGCCTTACGGCACCGTGTGATGGATTGCTCCAGCGTATCACCGTACCCGTAGTGGATCGCCCCGGCGTTGTAAGCGGTGGTGATGTACTTCACGTGCATCGTCATTCTCCTTAGGAGGCTCTGGCTGAGGACTACTCAGTCTCACGGCACTCCCTGTCGACCCGGCCACCTGCACCGGGGCGTCAGGGAAAGTCGTCAGGCTACTTGATAGATCGCATAGATACGTCGACACCAGCAGATTTCAAAACATCGTAGAGTGCTGCACAAGCGGTAAATGTACCTTGGACTGAGTGTTGGCCGTTAGCATCGTGAAACGTGATCACATGTGTGCTCTTCATGATTTGCTCCTCGTAGCTCTGGGTCAGGACTACTGACTCTCACGGCTACCAAATCATTATACCTAATGAACCGGAGCCGGGGTGGACCGAACTCCGGTTTTCGTGAAAATAGTTCAAAAAGCCTTATTTTCAGGGGAAAAATCTTGAAAAATCTTTCTCCTCACCGCCAATCGACGGTTACTTCAGCCCGCCCTTGAGCTTGGTCGCGAGACCGCCCTTCGGCTTCGCAGCGGGTTTCGCCGGTTCCGTGGCTGGAGCCGGAGCCGCGGGCTTGACCTTGGGCTTCGACGCCACCGGAGGGAGCGGTGCCTCTACCGGCTTGTCGTCCTCGGGGATCGGCTCGTAGCCTCCGCCCGCGAGATACGTCCCGACCACTCCGTAGCCTCCGCCCTCCAGCTTGTCGCACACCAGTATCGCCTTCTTGGACTTCTCCAGTTTCTTCACCGTGGCGTCGAGATCCGCGACCGGGACCGAGACATACTTCATAGAGCCGTCCTTCGTCATCTTGGCCTCGATCCCGAGGATCTTCTCGGCGATCAGGGCGTCCGTACCGTAGAACCCCCACTCCTTCGTGCCGAGCCAGAAGAACATCTCCGCCGGGTGCTTCTTCCGCAGGTCGGCGAGGATCTCCGCACGGGTCTTCTCCGGAGCCGCCACCTTCCCGGCGTCTTTGATCGCCTTCTCGTGCTCCTTGAGTTTGCGGCGTTCCTCGGCTTTCTCCTCACGCTCACGCTCCTTCTCCTCGCGGATCTCCTCCTCGGGATCACCCTTGTCGATCCCGCCGACCGAGGGACACTCCACCAGGGTTCGTTCACGGAGCCACTCCCCGACGTCGTCGCCCGGTTCCTCAGGCTCGTACTTGAGACCGTTCTGCAGCAGCTTCTCCAGCTCCATCCCGGAGGACGCGTCCTGGAACTTCCGGTATTCGTACCCGAGCTGCTTCTCGGTCAGGGGGCGGTCGGTCGAGTAGATGTCCCAGGCTTTCACGAACATTCCGATGGAGACGTCTTTCGGGGGGCTTCCGCCGTTCATGTCGGCCATTCCCGCTATGGCTTCCCGAAGGAGCTCGAAGCCCTTCTCACACTCACTCTTCTTGACCGACTTGGCCACGTTGGTCCAGAAGTTGACCGCCTTGTCCCACAGCTTCGTGCTGAGCGACTTCTCTTCGCCGGTATACTTCTCCGGGTCCGAGTCGCTCACGCCCATCAGGTACATCAACCCGGCGGCGGTCCCGAGGGAGAGCAGCGGGCGGATGCGGCTGTCGGCGTTCTCCTGGTAGATGTGCTTCACCGCGCGGAGGATCCGGGGGTGCGCCGTGATGAACGCCTTCGCCTCGGGGTGACTGAGCAGAGGCGCGTATGCGTCGAACTTCGCCCCGGTCCGATACCAGCAGAACCGAATGGCGAACTCCAGCAGCTTGCACAGCTCCCGGCGGTCCTTGTTCTTCTCCTTCGGATAGATCAGCGTGTCGCTGTAGAACACGTCCGCCGCGGTGCGAGGCTTGACGTTGTCGATGGTCATGGTCGTCTCACCGCTTTCGTCGACCCCGTATACCACCACAGACTCCATCACGGGCATTTCCGGCCAGTTCGTCCGCCAGTGATCCTCCTTCTCCCACCGCTGGCACGCGAAAATCAGTCCGGTCAGGCGGTGCTGCGCGGAGAGGGTCTGACCGGTCTTCCCGATCACCAGGGACTCCCCGTTGACCGTCTTCCCGTTCCCCCGAGGACCCGCCCACTGCCGCTGGAGGATGACCTGGGCGTACTGCTCGGCGCGGCCCCGGTCATAGGGGCGGTTCGCCTCGTTGTTGAGACAGCGGATTTTCTTCTCGTGCATGTCGAGGGTGAAGTAGTCCTCCCCCTCGCACTCCTCCCAGCCGAGGAGCTTCTTCGCCTGCTCCATCGTGATCGCGTCCTCCATCTGGCACAGGCGGACGGTGACCTCCGGGTACAGCACCTCGGCGGTCGGTTCGGGCTTCTTCGTGATCGGCGGCATCGTCTGCTCCTGAAAAGGGTAAGAATGCGAAACGGCATTCCCCGTACTCCCGCCCACGGGCGACGGGAGAGCAGGGACGGTCGTCAGGATACAATTTCAATGACACAGTCTCCGTTTCCTTTTCTTGTTACTCTGGCCCTTATGCCTGCGACTTCGACGATTTTAGGTCTTCGGGAGACATAGCTCCGGCGATGCGGCTTTGCCGTATTTGAGATGAAGCTCGCAGGCTTTGAGCACTCTCCCGGCAGCGGTGTTGACGACGGCAGCTTCTTTTGGGCTGAGGTCTCCCTCCAGCATGTCTTCGATGGCTGCGATAGCCAATCGAGCCGCTCCGCTAACAGTTTCAGCACCTTCAGACAGTTGTCGTGAACAGGCAAGTTCTCTTTTCTTCGCCATAAAATCTCCTTGTTAAGGTCTACAAAGTAGTCAATCAGTCTCCTTGACTTTAATCTCGTGTTAATCTCCGTGAGATCAAAGTCAAATATGTAGTCGTGATAGCTTTGATGATCCGGAACTATACGCCTAATATTGAATCTAAAAACATGTCGTAACACACTTTCAAGCATCACTCCCTTAAGATAAAGGAATCTTAACGCGAGTCTTCCGTCGGGAGTATGCTCAGACACTTTGCTCTCCTCAGTGCTAGCACGGCAGCGAGCGTGGTAGGGTATTCAGCACGGTCATCGCGTCACGGTGGTCTGAAAACCGGACCGTGACACCATCCATCGTGACCGGGTAGCCTTCCGAGTCCGACGCGGACCTCGGCGGCGAAGCTGGAGGAGGCATGTGGATCGTGAGATGGTCACACACGATACACCTCCCGTAGCGGGGGCAGAACTCGCACATCTTCGGGTCTCCTGTTGACTTTGAGGGGATCAGTCCTTCGCGCAGAAGGCGTTGAGCCCGATCTTGATCGGCTTCTTCAGCTTGGGGTGCTCCACCGTCGTGGTCACGTTCCCGCCGGTGGTCGCGACGACCATCGTCTTCCCGCTCCCGCTCGGGCGGGGTTCGCACATCGGGATCCGGATCACCAGGTCGTTCTTCTCGATCTTGACTTCCACGGTCTGCTCCTTGGTTGAGTGCCCGAGCCGGACTTGGCTCATCGGCTGCTCCCGACATCCCCCGGTGACGACCGGAGGAATCAGGCGAAGTCGATCACTCGTAGTACACCCCGCCCATCGCACCCCGGACCTTGACCAGTCCGAGATCCCGCATGACCTCGTCTACAGCGCTCCGGTTTCGCCTCCGCCGTTTCTTCTCCTGAGGCTTCGGTGAGTCGTGGACCTCGCAGGTCTTACAGCGGTTTTCGCCGTCGCGGGTGAAGATCTCGTCCCCGCAGAGCTCGCAGACTTTCATCTTGAAACTCCCTATTCTCCCCTCTCGATTTATCCGGGCTTGGGACCGGCGCGAAGTGCGGCTCGATTAGAGACCCGGCGGGTGAGGCCGGAGTGTTACTTAACGAGTTTGAAGGATAATTCGCTGAACACTGAAGGCAGCGTTCCTGATGTCGTCATAGCTTTTAAGAACCGCGGCAAGGTCCGCACTAGTTAGCTTCCTGAGATCGCCCTTCATCGGAATGGTGCTCATACCGAACACAGAGAAGTCGATCTTCATCAACCGTTCAATCAGTTCGGTGCGGCTCATTTCACTTCTCCTTCGGGTCTGGCTCAGGACTACTGAGTCTCACGCCCGTAGGATTAGTTATAATAATAGCCGGGGAGGAAGTAAATAGGGAAAAGGAAAAATAACCGGAGCCGGAGCCGCCAACCCCGCGAAAGTGCTAGAAAACAAGGCCAAAACGCACGGAAAATATTTCTGAAAAACTTCCGGAAATCACCGGGAGTCGCCCGGTTCGGACCACCGGGAGGGGTCGGTTTTATGCCCACGGAACGGCTTGTAGTCGCGAAACTCCCGCACCGCCTCGGGGATCTCGATCCACCGACGACGGACCAGCTCTCCGAGCTTCCGCGACGAGACCCGGTTACTCCTCGGGCTGTCGCTCTCGGAGTGCTCGACCCGGCACCCGGTCTGGAGCTGCACCGCCCTCGCGATGGCCCCTGCGGTCGGGCATTGACTGACGACGTTAACGATCCCGCTCCAGCTATCCTCCATCGCCTTCCGGGTCACCCACGCGGCGTCCCGAACGTGGATCACCGGCTTGTATGCGCTCGGGCTCCAGCACTCGATGACGCCCCTGCTGTAGGCGTCAGCTGCAAACGCGTTGACGACCAGGTCGGTCTTGTCGCGAGTCCTCCCCCGGCCCATCAGCGACCCGTAGCGGAGGACGCACACCCGGGACTCCCCGAGGATCTCGTTGAGGATATACTCCCCGTAGGTCTTCCCCATCGTGTAGTCGCAGTTCGGGTTGAGGCTGTGCTCCTCGTCCGCGATCCCGTCGCACGGACCGTAGACTGACACGGTCGACGCGAACACCACCCGGCAGAGAGGATGTCGCTTCCTGATGTAGATCGCCAGCTCCCTCGTCCGCTCAAGACACCCGGCGTGGATCTTCTCCGCCCCCTCCCCGGCCTTGGCGTACCACGCCAGGTGGACGACGCAGTCCGGAGTCTCGATGATGTCGAGAGCGTGAGTCCAGTCGACGAGCGACCTGCTCCCGACGGAGTACACTGTGTGCCCCGCGTCCTCCAGCTCCTTGAACAGCCACCCGCCGAGGTAGCCGTTGCCGCCTGTGATCAGAATCTTCACTTGATGACTCCCACGGACTCGGAGACGAAGCTGAAACGCTGGTTCCTCGGCCACTTCCTGAGCAGCTCCGGCAGGCACTCTCGGATGCCGTTCCCGCAGACCGAGTGAGCTCGCTGACCCTCGCCGCTCGTGTGACCGTGCCAGTAAGGACGGTCCCCGCAGACGTAGTACCCGTGCTCGCACAGCGGTCCCAGTCTTCTCTCGTCCCGCTTGTGCAGCGCGACCCACATCTTGAAGTCGTTGAGAACTTTGATGTGCTTCGGTGTGATGTACCATCCCGGAGGACGGAAGCCTCTCACGATCTCTCCACGGTCCATTAAGTCTTCGATGTTGGTGTTGTTGAAGTGCCAACTGAAGCTGACATCACTCATCGCACTGAGCTCTTCGTTCGGCTCGTGATGAAACCCGTGAGCAGCCAGCTCGACCCAGTCCCGTTTGCGAGCCTCCTCGACGAGCTCCTGACTCGTCTTAAATGGGATCGTGAACAGTGTGCACTTAAAGTTCGGGTACTGCTGCTTCAGCAGATCGAGATCCGGGAGGCAGTTCCACCGGTCACAGAAGTCGTCCACATCGAACGTCACCGGCTGCTGGAGGAACCGCTCCACGCTCCACGAGCGCTCCACGTTGAAGATCTTCTCCCGTCCGTAGCTCATGTCACTGATGAAGTTGCTCCCGTGGACCAGCACCGTGAACCGCCAGTCCGGGAGCACCTGCGTCGGGAACCGGCTGTTGACCTGACTATGATCTCCGTAGTCGAGAGCAGCGTACTTCTTCGGGTCACAAAACACGCTCCTCGGGATCATCATCGTGTGGAACGGCGTGCTGCTCCCGTGGTACACGCCGACATCTCCCGTCCGGACGTCGTGGAGATAACCCCGACGGAACATACTCGCCTCGACGGCTCCCGGTCTCACAGGTCTGCGGGAGTTGGCCATCTCCAGCGCGTCGGGGGCGTAGAGGTCGTCGCTGTCGATCCGCGTGACGTAGACGTAGTCCACGTCCTCCGGGATGGGTGTTGTCATGAACGGCTCCGGCGCGTGCTCCGGGTTCCACGTCACCAGCGAGTCCTCGACCGGGATCTTTCTCACGGTCTCCAGGTCGTGGATCGTCATGTTCACGCCGCACGACAGCCATAAGCGAAACCCCTTGTACGTCTGGTTCCTAAGAGAGGGGAGCGTGTTCTCCGCGAAGAACTTGCACCGATCGCGGATCCACTGGGCGTCGATCTCCGGCTTGCGGCGGTCGAAGTGGACTTTGACGATGTGATGAATCTTCACAGGTTCTCCTTGATCTCTTCGAGGTAGTCTTCAACGGCTCTACGGCATCGTTCGATCATCCCCACTTCGTTCCACATTCTGTTGAGTCCGGACGGGTGAGGGAGGACTAGCCATCCTCCGCCGGTGGAGGGGAAACCCTTATCCCCCGGAATGAATGGGACATCGAACGCCGAGCATACCTTCTGCCCGAGAAGTATACAGTATCTTTGGCCATAAAGCATGGCGGCGCGGGCTCTCGCACGACGGATCGACCACTTGCCACTCACGAGGTTGGTTCTGTCAAACTTCTCCAGATACTCCTTACGCCCCATCCCGAGTATGAGCGTGCAGAGCCTGTGTCCTGAGCACCCGTCTGGTGACGGATAGAGTGCGTACTCATCACCGCCGCCATAGGGGTTCGACTCCCCAACGATAAGAGGCTTCATTATTGATTCTCCTGATACCACTTGACGGTGCTGGACAATCCCAGGACGAACGGGGTCGGCTTCCAGTCCGGAAACTTCGCCCGAAACTTCGCGGACGAGATTCCCTGGTCCCCGATCTGCAGCGGACCGTCCTCATAAGATGTCTCGATGGAGGAGTTCATGGTCTTCAGGATCAGGCGGATCACGTTCTCTACCCTCACGCGCTCACTGGAGCCGACGTTCCACACTCCGGACTGCTTACACTCGCCAAGGAGTAGGTAGGCTTGGATCACGTCGTCCACGTAGAGCCACTCGCGAAGGACGTTCTTTGACCCCCTGTAGACGACCGGGGAGATCCCCTTGAGCAGCTTCCGGATCGTCCCGGTGATCAGCGTCGTCTCGTTGCGCTGTCCCGGTCCGTAGATGTTGCACGGTCTGACGACCTTCACCGGCAGCTTGAACAGATCCGCGTAGGAGTTCGACAGCTCGTCCGCGGCCTTCTTGGACAGTGAGTAGATGTCTGCGTTTCCGAGCAGGTAGTCGGTCTCGTTCGAGTCGACCACGTCCTGGTCCCCGTAAGCCTTGTCGGTGCTCGCGATCACAACAGACTCGACGTCCTTGTCAAGCCTGCAGAGCTCCAGCACGTTGAGAGTGCCGGTGACGTTCGTGTGATACGTCAGCCAAGGATCGTTGTAGGAGTCTCGCACCTCCGTCCTCGCGGCGAGGTGGAAGACGATCTGGGGCTTGAAGTCCTCGAACGTCCGGTGCAGGTCCCCGGAGCAGAGCACATTCTCACACTCCACACGGTCCACTCCCTTGACCGCTGCGCCGAGCTCGCTCAGCCTCCGGGTCAGGTGAGTCCCGACGAATCCCCGGTGCCCGGTGACGAGGACCCTCTTTCCTCTGTAGAACTCAGACATCGAACGTCCCCTTGGTGTAAATGGATGTCTCGTGGTACTTCTTCTCGCCGGTCTTTCGGACGTGCTCACCATGGATGACTCGTTGAATGTATCCCATCTCATACATCACATCCGGAACCGCCTTGAACATGTCCCAGTGGCTGTCGTCAACGACGATCCACCCATCGTCCTTGACCTTGGTAAGCGAGGCGAACAGGCATGACAGCCGCTGCTCGTCGACGCAATCGATCAGGACGAGGTCGAACTTCTTGATCGGCTCCTGGCTGACCCACCAATCCATCTGGTGACCATTCACTATATCATAGTTCTCTTGAGGGACATTGAGGCTCCGGAGTACGTTGCTTACCTCTCCGAACCAATCCTCATCATGCTCACATGAATGAAGATCAACTCCCATCAAGGCGAACCATATGGTTGACCAACCTGACCCAACTTCGAGCACCCTCTTAGCCCCGCGACGAGTCAGTATGAACTCCTCGATTATCCGCTGAACTTCTGGGAGCAGCTCCGGAGTCCACGGACGAGTCATCTTCATCACGGGTGTCGTCGCCATCACATTCCTCGCAGGTAAGGTTTCCGGAACAGCTTCGCCATCATCCACACGCTCGTCTCGCTCGGGTCGTCCTCACTGGGGAGCTCGACGAGGAAAACGATCCCGGCGAGGTATCCGTTGACGATATACCGCTCAAAGTCGCAGATCGATTCGTATGGCATTCCGTCACTCCTAGGGTCGAGTCACGCTTCGCCAGCCGACCATCCGGCTGAGTTCCACCATCCGGTTCCGCTCCGCGTAGTGACCGGGTCGCTTGTAGACGGACTCCTCGCCGTTGGGGATCTCCGTCTTCACCAGCTGTGTCTCGGGGTCGTCCGTGGTCGAGATGATGTAGCTCGGGTACTCCATCACTAATTGGATCCCCATGCACGCGAGAAAGTCGTCGTGGATGTCGACCAGCCTCGCGGCGTCCGGTTCTCCCGTGTTGACGAGCCGCTGGCGGAAGTCGAGAACGTAGAGGACGTTTTCAGCCTTCATCATCGACACCCGGCACGTCAGGTCCACCTGAATCATCTGGTGCCGTCGCAGCTCATACCGTCGCATCTCGTATTCATCAAGCCTTCGCTGGGGGACGTTCCCCCGATTATACCCTCTCTCGTCGAAGATCCGTCCGATCTGCCCGATGGTGCTGAAGTCATAGTTGCAGATCGAGGCTGTCCGAAGCAGGTGCTCCACCGCCCTCTTCCCCGGAAGGAAGTCGTCGTCGGCGCGGATGATGTAATCATACTTGTGACTGAGCATCGCGGCCGGACCAAGCCAGCACGGGCAGCCGGAGTTCTCCGTCCATCTCCAGACATCGTCAACATCTGTCCCGTAAAGTTCTCTCCGGGGATATGGCATAACGAATCGTATACCGTCGCTATCACCGTTCACGGTGTAAGGAGTGTCAGAAGTAGCCGAGGAGTTATCCGCCACCACGATCTTGCACTTGACCGTCTGCTCCCTCCACGCCTGGATCACTCTCGGCATGTTCTGCGGGCGTGAGTAGTTGGTCAGGATCACGAGAATCGTACTCATCAAAGTACTCCTGTATTTGCTCTATGGAAACGAGTTCCAGAACAGCCGGGCTGGGGTAGATGGTGTAAGGACCGTAGAACTGCGATTCGTTCATCGCCTCCCGCATGTTGAGAATTTCTTCGTACAGTGTGACAGCCTCATTATTGCTCATCAGAGCTCTCCAGCTCTCGAAGCATGCGAGAGAGAATTCTCACCGCGGACATCAGGACTTTGTCCCGGTTCAGTTCATAGACGCGACCGCCTTCGGCCACTCCGTGAATGAGGCTCTCGTCGTCCTGCTTCTCGCGTTGCTCGTTTTTGTCGCTCATTGGAACACCTCGGGAATTGGGCCATTATACTCTATCACGCTCGCTCCGTGAGGGAGGGAAGCGCCCGGCACCCACTTCTCATAGGCGTCCCGGCAGTCGAGGTACATCGACCGCTTCCTGCCGAGCCGACCTCCCTCCTGACCCTCCCCGCGAGCCTTGTAGTACGCGTGCTTGGCCTTGCGGCTCCTGGAGGAAGATGCGTAGCCGAGGTGGACGCACTCCGGTATCCGGTTCATCCCGAAACCCTCGGGCATGAGATCACACCGCAGCATCTTCTCCGTGAGATATCTCCCATTCACCTCCGGCCAGTTGTGGTTCCTCACGTGACGCATCCCCGGAATGTATCTCCAGACTCTCGTGTGAGGTACCTGCCAGTACCCGCCGACGACCTCCTGGGAGAAGAGAGGATTGGTCGTTTCTCCAGCCATGTCATACTCATTTAACCCTGGCGGATGCCAGATATGCCGCTGGCGAAACATCCACGAGTCCCACTGTGTCGAGGCTCCCTCACTTCCGTAGTAGATCCGTGACGCGCAGATGTCATTGATCCGCTGCTGGTCCTCCCGCGTGTAGAACTCGTCGATGTCCGTAGTGATGAGGATATCCGGTTTGAAGTTGCTGGCGTTATCCAGGTACCTGTTCCGCCCTTCGCATTTAGACTGATCAGGAAGTGAGTGTCTCATCCATCCGTGTTGAATTACAGATACTCTCGGGTCTGTACTCGCAATGCGATGAAGGAGACTGCTCGTCCTGTCAACTGATAGACCATCTGGAGTTGTCATACCAGGATTGGCAGCACCGTAGTTAACGTCCGCACCTTCAACGAAGGTCCAGTTAATGAGTCCTGGCCAGTTTTTATGCTGCGCGTAATGCCTCTCCAGCCACTCTTCCTCGTTGAGAAGGATGCTACACAGTTGGACTCTCATAGGTGTCCCCATTTCTTTCTCAGTTTAATCATGGAGATAGTTACCTGACTTACTCCATATTCTCTGCCAAGATCTGTTTGCCTGGCACCTCGCAGAAGTCTGTCTCTGATCTCAAGAACTTGCTTGTCAGTAAGAACAGCTCTGCCATCCGTGTTTTATGTCAGTCCCCTCTGCTTGAGCTCCCAGTCGATCTTGCAGCATCGGCTGGAGCAGTGGATCTTGTCCGTCCTTCTGGTCTCGAACACTCTCCCGCACCAGCAGGTGAGCTTGATCAGCGGATGCTCCTGCCGGTACTCAGCGGCGCGTCTGGTGATCCCGTGCCTCCGCTTGAACCGGAGCAGCCAGCTCCTGCGGTTGCACGTCATCGAGCAGAACCTCTGGGAGCGGTTCGGCTGGCGCGTCTCGAAGATCTTGTGACAGAACTCACACCGGCACTTCATGAAAGGAATTATAACTCGAAGCGGCGAGAAATATCTCCTGAAGCCAACAAACGACAACAGCAGCAGCCGAGGGAGAGAAACCCCCTCCCTACCCGTAGGGTAGTTAAGAAGATCATGGAGATCCG
>ERZ869925.906-NODE-906-length-16379-cov-34.667055_pt1 | contig 16379 bp, 36 predicted proteins | sample MGYA00579311_ERZ869925 | MGnify/ENA primary metagenome ERZ869925 (study PRJEB32216, sample SAMN09231817) | wastewater metagenome | place: USA: Maryland | collected 2016-07-30 | study: EMG produced TPA metagenomics assembly of the PRJNA472060 data set (Reclaimed...
TCGTCGGCCGCTGGCACTCGATCTCGACCGCCACGGCGCCAAGCATCAGGCGAGGGCGCTGGGCGGCAATCTGCCAACGGGCGGCCTGCATCCAGGCGGCATAGGCCTTGGACTTCACGCGCCGGTTTCCGGCTGTCGAGAACAGGTTGTTGACGCTGGGCGGGGTCGGGAGCGTGAATGTCTGCTCGGTCACGGCCGACACTCCAGATAGGCGCCGATCACTTCCGCCGCGACTTGCGGGACGATCGCGTTGCCGTAGGCGCGCAGCTGGCCCACTCGGGCGGGAACCCCATGAGCCAGGAGACGAATTGAGGGTTCAACGCGCCGGGCTTTTCCGTCTGCGCCGACGATCCATTCGGCACCAGCCCAAGCGCTGCGCCTACCGTCTCGCTCAGCGGCCGGCTGTTCCTGTCGTGTGTCTCCGCGCTCGCCAGCGGCGATTTGTGATCCCGCGCCGTTGGCGTCGGCCACAGCGCCGCCACCGTGTCGTTCAGGTTCGCCATGCCGTGGCCTTCCGCCTTCCTGGCCTTGACGTACTCCTCGCTGTGCGGAGTGTTCGCGTCGCGTGCTACCGGCGTTGGCCATAGCGCGGCGGCCTGCGCATGTATCGCCAAAGGCGTCCCCATACCTTTCTTGTGTCTTGCTTTTACAATCGCTTGCCGCGCTCGAAACTGTTCCACCGTCTCGTTTGCGTCTCCCTTCGCGGTCGGTGTTGGCCATAGCGCTGCCACCCGTTGAGGCAGGATGACTCCCGTGTCGTGCGGCCTCGGCCACAAACCACAGGCGATCCCGCCGATGGGGCGCGTCGACGGCACAAGCCGGAACAACGGCCGCCCCGCAGGCGTAGCCGATGCCTTCCAGGTCAGCACACACTCCGTCGAGCCATGACTTTCCAACCGCCGCCGCAACCTGCTCACCCATAACGACGGCAGGTCGGCGAGCGCGGATGAGGTTGAAGAAGACGGGCCACAGGTGGCGCTCGTCTGCGGCGCCGAGGCCCTTGCCGGCGACCGAGAAGGGCTGGCAGGGGCATGAGCCGGTCCAGACATCGCGGTCGGCAGGCCATCCGGCGAGCCGTAGGGCCAGGGGCCAACCGCCGATGCCAGCGAAGAAGTGGCATTCGCTAAACCCGGCCAGGTCGTCAGGTCGAACATCGACAATTGACCGGGTGTCGACTTCGCCGGCCGGAAGATGGCCGGCGTTGATGAGGTTTCGGAGCCACGCTGCAGCATAAGCATCGATCTCGTTGTAGTAGGCTGTCACGGCCGGGCCTCGCACCTGATGCGAGACCCAAGCTCGTACCCCGGATGCCTGCGCATCCAGTCGGCCGTGACGATCTGCTTGCCGTGAAGCTCGCAATAGATCGGCGTCATGCCCTCGTAGATGCGGACACGGACGGGCTGGCACTCGTCTCCGAGGCAGGCTAGGAAAGCGATAGAGGCGATCATTTTGCCGCCTCCTTGATCTTCACATGAAGGCGGTAAAGTATCTGAGGCCGGTCATGTATAGAGACCTTGATAGCTTCTTTGCGGGTCGGCCACGGAATACCGAGGCGAATTCCGCCGGATTGCTTGCTATAAACGTTGATCCAGAGGTCACGGCTCATCGCCCATCCTCCTGCGGCACAAGGATGACTTCGCCCAGCGCCTCGGCGTGGACGTCAGTCCTCAGCCACGGGGCTACCCAAAGCGCCGCCCGGTCGGCCCCCAGCGCCGCGCAAAACCCGAAGCGCAGAAACAGCCTCGCCATGGAAGTCCGGGTCGATCTGAGCCAGACGGGCCTCAATGACGGCGATGCGCTCGACCAGCCTTTGTCGATCATGGATTGCCTCGGCCTCTTGTCGTGCCGCGCGGGCCGCCGCAACGGCGCGCAGCGTGTCCATCTCTTCAGCGTCGACCCGACGGGCCTCGCCGTACCAAAGCGACTTGGCCCGCTCGAACCCAAAGCCGACGCGGCGCGCGGCTCGGACGATCAGGGCCTTCACGCTGTCATCCGCCGCCCGCGGTTCAGCGATCGTCCGGAGGAGGCTTGCGGCCTCAGCGACTGCACTCATGAAAACGACCCTCTCGTTTTCGGAACGGTCCAGCTGCTTTTCGGACATCGGCAACGCCTCATAAGCCACTGTGGGGGCATGGAGGATTTACCGACCGACACGGATACTTGGCGCCCGCTCGGCGCCCTCACCCAAAACGTTCTGGATGCACTCACCCAAAAAAAGGCTGCCGACGCGGGCAAGGCGCCGGCAGCCAGTCACGGGAGGGAGGAAACGCCCGAGAGGTGGGCACTCATGCAATCCACCCGGAGACCGTCCGGGCTGCGGAACCGGGCCGCTCGGCCCGGATAGGTGTTGCGGCGGCTGGCCGCTGTGGAGGGGGAAGGACCAGCCGCCGCGCTCGACGCAGGGAGGTCGCCGAGAGGGAAGAAAAGGCCCGGGTCGCGAGACGCGCCGCCGGGCAGTTGGCGCGTGTGAGAGGCACGCGCTGGGGAGAGGGTGAGCGCCGTGTAGGCGCAGCGGGTCGCGGTGTTCATGCCGCGGCCTCAGCTTTAGGAAGCAAGTCATCTGCGCTGACGGCACCGCCGGTCACATCCCGAATTCGGGCAATCAAGCCGGCAGATGGCGTCTGCCTTCCAAGCTCAATGCGTGACAGCGTTGCCTTCGTCGTCCCGGCCTGATTGGCCAGCGAGTTCAGCGACAAGCCGCGTTCACGGCGATAAGTGCGAAGAGCGTGTTCCATGCTGTTAAGTTACATTGGGCGTAACGGCCATGTCAAGCGGTCGCACCGCAAAATGTTACACCCGGCGTGACGATTTAGCTTGACCATTGCGTTACGCCCGGTGTTAACGTGCTCTCCATCAACCGGCCACGTTGGCCCGATGGAGGTTGGCATGATCGCCTATTACGCCACCCTGAAGCGCGACAGTCGCCGCACTGCCTGGCTCGCCGGCCCATACGCCACCCACGCCGAGGCACTGGCCGTCGTCGACCGCGCCTGGCTCGCCGCCTGCGAGGCCGATCCGTTCTGCCATTTCGACGCGCGAGGAACCGCCTCGATCGATCGCCCGTCCGCCACGAGCCTCGCCGAGTTCCCTGCCGGGCGCCTCAACGGCGCCATTGCGCGCGCCGCCTGACCGCCTCGCCCTGCCGGCTACGGCCGGCAGCACCGGGCAGCCAGCTCGAACATGGAGATCACAATGCACCCCGCATCTGAAAAACCGGTTATCGTCCGTACCTACTCGGCCGGGGTTCACTTTGGCTACCTCACCCGGCGCGAGGGCAAGGAAGTGGACCTCGTCCGCTCCCGCCGCATCTGGCGCTGGGGCGGTGCATGGACGCTGTCCGAGATCGCGACGACCGGCCTGGACGCCGCCAAGTCCAAGGTCTCTGCGCCTGTCTCGATCACGCTGACCGAGGCCATCGAAATCATCAACTGCACCCCGGCCGCGGTCGCCAGCCTGGAGGGCGCGCAGTGGGCGGATTGATGGGCTCCGGCTACGGCAACGGCTCCGGCGACGGCTACGGAGACGGCTACGGAGACGGCAACGGCTCCGGCTCAGGCTCCGGATCCGGCTCCGGCTCCGGCGACGGCTACGGAGACGGCTACGGCGACGGCTCCGGCTACGGCTCCGGCTCCGGCGACGGCTACGGAGACGGCTCCGGCCACGGCGATGGCTACGGCTACGGCTCCGGCTCAGGCTACGGCGACGGCTCCGGCTACGGCGACGGCTCTGGCAAGGACTGACCGCCTCAGTACGGCGCGCGGAGACGTGCGCCGGCCTCGGGCAGCCAAGGAGGCACACCCCATGAACCAGCACTTTCACGATCTCCCGCGCTTCCGTGAGCCTACGGAGACCCCGCGCGGCCCGGCCATCGGAAGCCATCGCGTGACGATCACCGTCGAGGAAATCCCTCTCGGCGATCTAGCCGTGGTCATCTCGGCCGAGGTGACCTGCAAGGGCGTGGATGACGCCTATGGCGACGGCGGAGCGGCGTTCGACTTCGTGTGCATCGAGGTCACCGGGCTTGATGGCCGGAAGACCAAGATCACTCGGCCGAACTCCGCCGATCAGTCGATCGCCGCTCACGTCTGGCACGCCGTCGTGCGCGGCGTCGAGGGCTCACAGGAGTTCTGCAACGAGATCATGGACCGGTTGGAGGAGCAGGCATGAGCGAGACGATCTACTTCATCGAAGGGCGGCCGGTCTTCCCGAGCTTCGAGCAGCAGGCCTCCTATCGATACCTCTGCAGGCACCCGCCTTTCGACGGGCGCTCTTCGCCGGCTTTTGACGCCGGATTCGCCAACCCAACAGCGGCCTGTCCGTATCGGTCGAGCAGCTTTGCGGCGGCCCGTTTCCACGCAGGGCAGACCGTCGCCCGCGACTTCGGCGATCGCGCCACGGCAACACCTGGATCGGTCGAGCGCCTGCGCCAGATCGAGGACCCCGTCCATGACTGATCTCACCTTCACCTACGATCGCGTGGCGGCGTTGCGCCCGAGCGCGGATATGCTTCTGGCGGCGACGGAGAAGCTCGGCGGCGTCGCCGTCTGGAAGGCGCGGGGCTTCTCGTTCCGCGAGATGGCCGATGCCGGCATCCAGTTCGACGATCTCGTCTGGCTGGCGATGGAAGCCAGCCGAGAAGACCCGGGCATCGAGAGGCGCGTGAGGCTGTGGGGTGCTGACTGTGCGGCGCACGTGCTGCCGATTTTTGAGCGGGAGATGCCCGGGGACGCTCGCCCGCGTCAAGCGATCGAGGCGGCGCGGGGCTTTGCGCGCGGGACGGTAAGTGACGCCGCCTTGGCCGCTGCCAGGGACGCCACCATGGACGCCACCATGGACGCCGCCAGGGCCGCCGCCAGGGACGCCGCCTGGGTCGCCGCCAGGGACGCCGCCAGGGCCGCCGCCTGGGTCGCCGCCAGGGCCGCCGCCAGGGCCGCCGCCTGGGTCGCCACCAGGGCCGCCGCCTCGGACGCCGAGGACGCCGAAAAAGCGTGGCAGCTCGACCGCTTGTGCTGCTGGCTCAGCGAGCAGGAGCCGGAGGACTGGCCGCTGCCTGAGGAGGGCCGGTCATGAGCGCGCGCGTCGAATACCTCGCCTCGGCCGCGCTCCTGTTTGCCGCCGCCTTCTTCTCGACGTGGGGGCTGTGATGGGTCTGTCACGGTCTGAGGCTCTGGCGTTCCACCGCAAGACGGCGGAATTGGAGCGCGCCACGATCAACCAGGCTCTCGACAATGCGCGGTCTTACCTGATCGCAAAACGGATCGTTGCCGAGGCACAGCGCGGCGGGATCGACCCGGAAATCCTCATCCTTGCTGCAGAGGTGGCAAAAAATGCAAAATGATTATGCCTACTGGCGCGACGCTCTGACGGGCAAGTTCGGCCCGATCCACGACGGCGATCCGCAGCCGGGTTTCTACCGCCTGCGCCGCCGGGGCCAGGTTGACCAGCCGGTTGCCATCTGGCGCGACATGGACGGTATCTGCTGCGCGGTGTCCGGTCGCGAAGACGATGCGTCCGAGCTTTGGACGTTCGTCGCCGACAAGCCGATCACCGAAGCGGTCTATCGTGCTGTCGTGGCGGGAGAACCGTGGCCGGATATCGCCCCATCAGTCGCCGCTCTGACGAACAGCGAAAGCGCCGACCCCGCCGATATCCTGCGCGACCAGATCGAGGCGTGCAAGGCCGATATCGCCGGCTTCACCGCGATCACCGACGATACGCAGCAAGCTGCTGCCCAGTCTTTGCGGTCCCGGCTTCTGGAACTCAGCCGCGAGGCTGACAAGACGCGCGAGAAGCTCAAGGCGCCCCACCACGAAGCCGGCAAGGCCGTAGACGCCAAATGGCAGCCGTTGGTCAAGGACGCCAAGGCAGCGGCCGACAAGGTCGCGGCGGCAATGGGCGCCTGGGAGACGGAGAAGGCCCGCGTGGCGGCCGAGGCACGGCGCAAAGCCGAGGATGAGGCCCGCAAGGAGGCTGAAGCCAACGCGCCGCCGCCGCCCGTTGCCGCGCCGGCCCCTGCGCCTGCCGCCCCAATCAAGGGCGCTTACGGTCGTGCCGCGTCCGTCCGTGTCGTTCGCATCGCCACCGTCGTTGATCAGGATCGGCTGTACGCAGCGATCCGGGACAACAGCGAACTCAAGGCGGCCATGCAGCGCATCGCTCAGGCCATCGTCAACGGCGGCGAGACCGTCGCGGGCGTCGAGATCACCGAAGAACGGAGGGTCGCGTGATGCAGCAAAGCACGGAAACGGCCGAACTGTATGCCGCGCTTGCGGCGGCGCAGGCCGAGATCACGAACCCGAGCAAAGACAAGATTGCAAAGGTGCCGACGAAGACTGGCGGCTCCTATTCCTACTCGTACGCCGACATCGCTGATGTATTGAACACTGTCCGGCCGGTTCTGGCTCGGCATGGGCTTGCAGTCATGCAATTGCCGGTTATGGCGGCGGGTGACCTTCTCTTGCGGACCCGCATCGCGCACAAATCCGGTCAATGGATCGAAAGCGAGTATCCGGTCTGCCAGATCGGAGGCGATCACCGGGTTATGGGTGCCGCCCTGACCTACGCTCGCCGGTATGCGCTGTGCCCGATGCTTGGCATTGCGGCCGACGAAGACACGGACGGAGAGACCGCCGCGGATGCGCCTCGCCGGCAAGCCAAAGCCCCTCCGGCCCCGCCCCCGGCGCCCCCTGTCCAAGACTCCCGGCCTCCGTCAGAAGCCATCGCGTATGCGGCCGAAGCCGAGACCGAGATCATGAACGCAGACAACGCCTCCGATCTGGTGGCGTGGTGGTCGAGCGATGAGCAGAAGACGAAGCGCCGCGCGGTTGCGCTGCCGACTGACATGCTTGCCAGCCTGAAAGAGGCGGTCCAGGTCCGGATTGCAGAGCTTGGCGGGCGGCATGGCGTCAACGGTGGCGCGCACTGATGGCCCGCACCGACGCAGACCGCGCCCCTGTGATGATGCGCAGGACCCAGCGGGGGCTAGAGCCTCTGTCCGGGTTCGATGCCGAGCGGCTGGATCGCGTGGCGATCGGGAGCGTGGTCGAAGTCGGGATTAAGCAGAAGCGATCGACGCAGCAAAACCGGCTTTACTGGTCGATCTTAAGCAAGGTCGTCGAAAACGTCGACGGTTATCCGACATCTGAGCGTCTGCACGACGCCTTGAAGCTGCATCTTGGCTACTCGATCAAGATTAAGTCGGTGACTGGTCACGATATATGGTTGCCGGATTCGACGGCATTCGGTAAAATGGACGGCGTTGAATTCAAGGTTTTCTTTGATCGTGCGCTGGCTGTTCTGGCCGATTTGATCGGATGCGATCCGATGACGTTGGTGAGCGAAGCGCAGAGGGAGGTTGCATGAGCAAGCACACGCATGGACCGTGGGTCGTTGGGCCAGTCGACGACACCGTCGTGACGCATCTGGGCGCAGACGGAGTCCGGTACGAAGTGGCGCAGATCGACGGGGACTACAACGAGCCAGATTTATGGCCAGTGATGGAGGCTAACGCCCGTCTGATTGCCGCTGCGCCTGACTTGTTGCATGCGCAGACCATGGGATCTTCGCTCAACACGCCCGATTTCTTGGATTTTGTCGCCGACAGGCTTGTCAATGTCTACGGGGAAAGCCCGAACGTCGACTTTGTCCTGTCGCTTCGGTCGCGCGCTCAAGCTGGTCGCAACGCCATCGCCAAAGCCGAGAACGGCTAATGCGCTCCGTTCCCGAGTGGATTGCCATGCACGATGACGCTGGTGGACGAAGCGCAGAGGGAGGTTGCATGAGCAAGGTCTATGACATTGAGGTTTTTGAGAACTCTTCCCCGGATGAGTCGGATCGCCGGTGGATGGCGTTGGTCCGATTGCACCGGAAAGATGACCTAGCGTGCTTTTTGGTCAGTCCGGACAAAGACGACGCAATTCAGAGGGCGACCGCGCTAGGTGAGGCGTGGCAAGCGAAATGGGATGCGGGGGAAGAAAGCCGCGCCCAGCGTGCGGAAGCACTGCGCAAAGCCAGGGAACGAAAAGCAAAAGATGCCGCCTGATGCGATCCGTCCCTGAGTGGATCGCCAAGCACGATGACGAGGCTATCCCGCCTCGTGTCAGGGGGAAACGCATGTGCACGGTCGAGGGGTGCGATAAGCCGCACGATAACCGTGGGTATTGCCGAGGTCATGCAGCTCGGTTCCGCCGGCACGGGTGCCCGTTGAAAGGAACTACAGGCCGCCATAAGGCTACAGAGTTCATGATGAATGTTGTCATCCCATATGACGGGGATGATTGCCTCCCTTGGCCTTTTGGTAATAACAGCAAAGGGTATGGTGTCTACCATCACAATAGACGCTCTGTCGGTGCTCATGTCTTTGCTTGTAAGTCTGTTCATGGTGATAAGCCGACGCCATCACATGAAGTTGCTCATTTGTGCGGGAATGGTCACGCGCTCTGCTGTAACCCCAGGCATTTGGCGTGGGCGACTAGGGCCGAAAACGCCGCCCATAAAATACAGCATGGCACCGCACCCAGAGGGACACGGAACCCTCAAGCAAAACTGACGGAAGATCAGGTGCGAAGTATTCGAAAGATGATTGGCACACAAGCCCAATGGAAAATCGCTAAACAGTTTGGTGTCACTCAAATGACTGTCAGCAACATATCGCGCGGCAAACTATGGGGGTGGCTGGAATGACCCGAAGCGTTGAAGAGTGGGTTGGGGCGACGCCCGACGTAGCCATTCCGAAGCGCGTCAAACTCCGCGTGTTCGAACGGGCAGCCGGCATCTGCCACATCTCCGGCCGCAAGATCACCGCTGCCGATCAGTGGGACTGCGACCACATCGTGGCTCTTTGCAACGGCGGGGGGCACCGCGAAAGCAACCTGGCGCCGGCTCTGCGCGACAAGCACCGCGCGAAGACGGCGGAGGACGTGGCGGCCAAGTCCAAGACCGCCCGCGTCCGCGCCAAGCATCTCGGGATCAAGCGCAGCGCCCGGCCTATGCCCGGCAGCCGCGCCAGCAAGTGGAAACGGCACATGGATGGATCGGTATCCGTCCGAGATAGGGGATGAGATGAGCGCGATCGAGAACGAAGCGTGGGTCGAGGCCGTCGCGCTTGCGACTCTCAATGACCTGCGAGTCAGTGGCGGCTGGCCTCCACTGATTGAGATCCCGGAAGGCTTTCAGGATGCCGATGAGTGGCGTGCGCAGGCCCGCGCCGCGATCCGCGCCCTCGCGCCGCTCATCATCGAGCGGTGCGCGGAGGTGGCAGGCAAGGAAGCCACAGATTTCAAATTATGGAAGAACCTTGAAGCGTCGTATGGCTGCTCGGTGGTCTCTGACGCCATCCGCGCCCTGATCCAGAAGGAGGCCGACCGTGGGCAACAGCCTTAGGGTGATCCCGATGGATCTGGAAGGCGCCAACGAGTTCGTTGCGCGCCATCACCGCCACCACAAGACCGTGGTCGGCCACAAGTTTTCGATTGGGGCCGTGTCATCAGGCGTGCTGGTCGGCGTTGCGATCATTGGCCGGCCCGTTTCTCGGCACCGAGACGACGGGCTCACTCTCGAGGTGACGCGCCTCTGCACTGATGGCACGCGCAACGCCTGCTCGTTCCTTTATGGCGCATCATCTCGGGCGGCGTTTGCGCTCGGGTTCCTCCGCATCGGGACCTACATCCGGGCTGATGAGCCTGGGACGACACTGCGCGCGGCGGGATGGCGATTGATCGGGGAAACGCCCGGACGATCATGGTCGGTACCCAGCCGGCCACGACGTGACAAGACGGACTTGATCCCTCGCCTGCTTTTTGAAAGGGCCGATCATGCATGACATCGACACGAGCCCCGCCGCGCTGCGGGCGCTGGCGGAGGCCGCGACGCCCGGCCCCTGGCAGGTCGTGACCTACCGGACCCCGTTTTCCATCACCCGCCACGACGGCACGACCTGTTCGGGTGAGCACGTCGGGCGGGATATTGCGACGGTGCGGCATCACCCGCAGAGCCACGCGCCCTATCCGATCGTGACGCTCGGCATCGGCGTCACCCAGGAGACGCCGGTCCACTTCGTTTTCATCCGGCCGGAGGATGCCGACTATCTGGCGGCCGTCTCGCCCGAGGTGGTGCTGGCCCTGCTCGACACGATCGACGCACTCCGCGCCAGCCTCGCGGCGGCGGAGAAGGAGCGGGATGCGCTGCGGCTCGCCATGAGGCCGGCAATGAGTGACAAGCACAAGCCCGCGCCGGCCGCTGTGGAGGGGGATATCGAACACTGGAAACGATGGAGCGACACCAACGCCGCTACGGCGCATAGACTGGCGGACTACGCCAAGACACTTGAAGTCCGCCTCGACGAGCTAGTGGCCGAGCGGGACAGCATCAAGGCGCTCTACGAGGCCGGGGTCTCCGCATGGCAACCCGTCTACGAGATCCTTCTCGGGGAAAAAGCCACCGCCGAGGCCCGCGCCGAGAAGGCCGAGGCCGAGCGGGATGCGGCACGCAAAGTGATTGCGTGGGCAAACAACTCTCTTTACGGATCGCACGGTTTCTTTCTAAGTCTAGACGGCGGTCCTGCCAATGAACACCATCTGGATAATGGCATCGAAGAACTAAAAGACATAGTTCGTCGCAAATTCTCTAATGGCACCGCCATGATTTGGCATCCGATCGAAACAGCCCCGAAGGACGGGACGCCCATAGACCTTTGGGCCGGAGAGCGCATCGCGAACTGCACGTGGAACGCGCCTTCCGCCTGCTGGGACGAGCGGATCGGCACTGGTTATGGCGGAAAACATTGGGCTGTCATGTCGGCTCCGACACACTGGATGCCGCTCCCTGCCGCGCCGACCAACCCGGAGGACGCTCCCCATGCCTAAGCTGAGACGCGCGTGGCGGAACGTCTTGCAGAAATTGGCGCGCTCAGAAGAGCCCCTACCGCAATGGCAGTTGCCCAACGGGAACGGGCATTGCGGGACTTTCTGGCAGGCGAGCGGCAAGACGCTCTACGAGATGGAAGAGGCCGGCGCGATCTACGTTACTAACCCTAAGGAAACGTTGCGGCCGACGTTCGCAATTACGCTGGCAGGCCGCGCGCTATTGAGCAAGGACGAGGACAAGGATTCATCCCATGCAGAATGAGACCCGTTCCTGCCGCTGCCCCAAAGAACATGCCGAGATATGGCTGTCGCCGCCGTGCGACAGCGAATCGAGCGATGGTCGGCTGTGGGCGGCTGACAACCCATTCGACCCGTGTCCCGAATGCGGGGCGCAGGCGGTTCGGTTCGTTCGCGCCGATCTCGTAGCCAGCGACAAGCCCTGCGACCCTGCAGACCCCTGCTCGACCGCGTTCGACCTGGCATCCGAGCGCAACACGCTCGACGGGCTGTGGGCAGAGACGAAGGTCCGCCTGGACGCCGCGTTGGCGCAGGTCGCACGGCTGCGGGAGGCTTTGGCCGATCTGCTTTCTGCGTACGAGCAGCCGGATCGGCAGATTTGCTGCAACGCGCGTGACTGCGGGTGCCGCGGGTTCACTGTTCGCGATCAGGCCGAGTACTGCGCCCGCGCCGCCCTCGCCGAGACCGCCGACACGCCGGCTCCTGCGCCCACCGACGACGGCTGGACCGCTTGGGAGGGCGGGGAGTGCCCGGTGGCAGGAGGAACAATGGTCGAGGTTGTATTCCGAAGCCGCATCAGTTCGGCTGTAGGGTTGGCGAGAAACTGGGATTGGAGCAGGGGACCGGCTCCCGTGTCTTATGACATCGTCGCCTACCGCATCGTGGAGGCGCGCGATGAGTGACCGCACAGCCACCATCCGACAGGTTCAGAGGCCAGACGGCGGAACCGAGTACATCGCCGAGATCTTCGAGACCAAGATCGTCTTGGTCTCAACCTGCAGGTTTCTGTCGCGCGAGTCAGCGGAGAAGTTCGCCGCGCGGTCCGGGGCTGGGGTGAAGGGGGCGCGCGATGAGTGACTTCGGGCACGCCTCATCAAACAGGCCGGGCTTCCACATCGACTGTTGGGGCTCCGGCCCGTTTGTCCTAGCGGTCGCGGGCCGCTCCCATCGGTTTGAGGACAGCGACAGGTTCGGGCCAACCGCGATATCCGCGAAAGGCGAAATACTGGCCCGCCAATGGGGCGAACGGCACCCGTTTTGGAGCGCCTATGCGGCGTGGGTGCAGCAGGGGCGGCAGGTCGAAGACGACGCGCAGACGTGCGTCTGGGAGCCCCGCAGCCCGACAAAGGTCCGGCGGATTGGCCGGACGAGGCATTGCGTCATCGTCGAGCGCGGTGATGACGGCGCGCCGGAGGGGGCCGCATGACGCCGTTAGCCCATTTATTTACAAAGCAATTAGTCACCCCCAAAAAAGACCGCACGGTATGGTGCCCGGGAATCAATCTGGCCGAGTTGTTGAGAGATATTCATTGTTTTGAAATGTCGGCGGTTACGGAAATATACGAGATTCTTCATCAAGCGCGGCGGGTGGATGACAAGTCATTTATGGACGCCAACCAAAATCATATGTTCTTACCGGCACCCAAAACGTGGTTCGAATATAAGAACGGCGTTGGTAGATCGGCCTCGATCGCAATTGAGGAAGACGGCAACCCAAGCCATCTCCACGTTTTTAGTGCTTACAACGTAAACAATCTGTCCTGGATGTACCCGTGCGGCAAGATTGATCTTAACAACCAGACGGTATATTGGAACCAAAATTGGCTTGATTATCTTCCGCCTGGGCTTGATAAGAATAAGTACTCTGAGATCGTCCCGGACCCGCGCGACGAGATGGGAGCGATCCCGACTATGCTTGCGATCATCAACAGCCCGAAGATCATTGGCCGCCGGCAGCATATGCCTCACCGGGGCTTAGAGCGCGCCTTGATTGCTAAGCAGAAGGCGATCGGCAAGTTCCCGCTTCACGGGTGGACGGAAATACAGCTGAAGGTGGCCCCGCCAAAGGACATGAGCGGCGAGGCGCCGGCCGAGGACCACCTGACCGGGCAGAAGGCGTTGCATTTCTGTCGCGCTCATCTCCGCGTCCGAATGGGACGGCTTGAGGTCGTTCGCGCGCACTGGCGAGGCGATGCCGCGTTGGGCATCAAGCGCAGCAGGTACAAGGTCACGGCATGAACCAGCAAGCACACCGTAGGAGCGCACCATGAGCAAGATCGAGCATACGCCGGGGCCGTGGCGAGTGGAACAAATGGGCTTTCTGTCAGTCCGCGCCGGCAAAATGAGAATTTGCGATATTCGTGGATGGGGATATTTGACAGACCCTCGCATCGGAGGCCTTTGTCATGAGGATGACGAAGCAGAGCGCATCCTAGGCGCTAACGCCCGTCTGATAGCCGCCGCGCCCGACCTGCTAGTCGCGCTGACTGAACTTCTCGCGCATGCGTCTTTTATCGGCATCGCCCCGCATTATGACGCCATGGCCCGTGCCGCCATCGCCAAGGCTGAGGGCCGCCAGCCCTAACACTCACACCGTAGGAGGCTCAATTGACCACGCAATCGGACTGGATCGAGTGGAAGGGCGGGAAGTGCCCAGTGCCGGAAGGGACGGAAATCTACGTTCGATATCGCGACGGAGCTGTGTTTCACGGGAAAGCTCTGATGATTCTTTTCGATGGCAATAGGTCCGCCAGCCCCGATTTTTGGTGCAACGCTGACCTTCCTTCCGACATCGTCGCCTATCGGGTTCCCGACGCCAAGGCGGGGGATAGGTCATGACCGATGAAGCTATGGTCGAGGCCGTCGCGCGGGCGATCTGCAGGTCTGACGGGCCGAGCCCGGATGGATTGCGCCCCGACGGCTCCCCAATGTGGACGTTCTACCAGGTAGACGCCATCGCCGCGATCCGCGCTGTTGCTCCGCTCCTGATCGAGCAGTGCGCAGAGGTGGCTGGGCGTGATGTCGATTGGGTTCGCTTCGGCACGGGCGCGATCGAGCAATGGGATGGCGGCCCGGACGCTGTTCGGGACTACCGTCTTGGTATCGCGGCAGGCCGAGCTATCGCCGCTGCCATCCGCGCTCTTGCTGCAGAGGAAAGCGAGCCGTGCGCACCCGCTGGCGTCACATCCCGACCGCGATAGCCATAGCCGCCGGGTCTGTCCTGGCGGCTCTAGGCGGCCTCTATGAGGCGATCAGGTGGCTTGCGGACTGACGCGGGCCACGATCTCCCCGCAGATGACTAGGCCGTCGTTCATGAGCTTCGCATGCCGTGGCACGGACAGCTCAAGGTTGACCATGCGCCCCTCGATATCGGGTAGAACGAGCATGATGCGCCCGTCCTGGATGCGATAGTATGGGTTGAAGCACGGGACGTAGGTCGGGATCACGTCGTTGGTGCTGGTCATTTGGGCAGCCCCGCCATGAACTCAAGGACAGCGCCGATCTTGAAGCCGAGGAACCCGGCGATGCTGGCGATCAGCATCAGTGCCCACTTTGCGCCTCGAGCCTGCTGCAGCACGTTGTTGAGCGTCTCCAGCATCTCCGTGTTTCGCTCAAGCGCCACGGACATGTGGGAGATGTTGGTTTCGAGCCGCGCAATGCGATCCAGAAGGTCAGCGTCCACCGTGGACAAAGGCGCCATCTCAACGTCTCCGTAAAATCGCGGCGACGGACACAGCCCCCCGCGTGCCGACGAAAAATGTAGCGATCATGCCCAGCCACTCGCCGACCGCGCCCTTGATGGCAGGCGTCTCGCCGAGGCCTAGCATGGAGTCAAAAAGCACGACTTTGCCGATGTAGAGCACGAGCAGGTAACCCATCATATTGACGGGTTCATACCACCGGCCAATGAGCGCGATGCGCTCCTGAGACCTCAACTCGGCCTCGCGCTGGTCAAGCAGCAGAGCCTTTCCGGCAAGCTCGGTCGTGCGCGCGTCCGCGTCGTTCTCGGCCGTGATCTTGGCCTTGTAGGCCTCGATTCCGGCACTGATGACCGGGCCGCCGAGCCAGTTGAGGATGAGCTGCAGCATCAGTCCGGCGCCTTGTCTTCGAAGCCGAAACTCTGCGTCCGCAGCCACGCGACGGCGGCGAGGATCACGGCGACCGCAATGCCGGTCGTCTCCGGCGTCAGCCAGCGGGACAGGAAGGCACTCAGGCCGGGCGCGCCGATGCTGTCAGCGGCCGACACCAGGATCGAGAAAAGGACGGCCCCCACGGCCCCCAGACGGGCGTAGAGCAGCGTCGCGGTATGCCGGAAGGCGCCGAGCAGGCGTTCCGACGGGGTGCCGGCCGCCGCGGCATAGTCCTGGGCGACGGTCAATCCGACCCATGCGAGGATGGCAAGGGCGAGCAGGAGGAGGATCATGTTGGTGGCTCCTTACCGCCGGCGGCTCGGCCGGTTGAGATAGACCGCGGCCCCCCACGCGATCGCGGCGGCGAGCAGCACGGAGATGACGATGCCGAGCGCCATGGTGGTCGCCCACGGGGCCACGAAGAACCCGAGGACGGAGACAAGCCCGAGGGCGATCAGAAGCGCGATCAGAACGGGGGGCATCTCGTCACCTCAGCAGCAGGGCGCAGGCGACCAGCGCGAGCGCGAACAGGAGCCAGAACCTCATTTGCGCGTCGCCTTGTAGGCGATGAACGCGACGACGCAGAGCAGCACCACCAGCGCGGCAGCGGCCCCGATCGCCGTCCAGTCGTAGCCGGCGGACTTGGCGGCAGAGACCGCAGCGGTGGTGCCGCCAACAATGGCTCCGCCGGTTGCCTCAACAGGCCGAGGGGCGCGAATGCCAAACTTCACGCTCTCGTCGATCTCCATCAGGCACTTCAGAATGGCAGCCGCGCCACATTGGCCGTCCGCATTGGCGCCCGGGTCATAGCGCCCGTCGGCCACATACTTGCCGGTGCCGTCGTTGATGTTGGTGCGAGCCCAGAGATAGGGCGTGAAGTTGTCTGTGCGGACGTAGCCGAAGCCGTTGTAGGCCTCCCACTGGTACAGGCAGCGCTCAAGCGACCAATTGACAATCGACTGATAGCGCTTTCCCGGCATGGTCACGGCGTCGATCGCCGAGACGTACCAGTCAAAGGGCGGGGTGCCGGTCGGGGGCCGGCCGGCCGGGACCTGCACTGTGCGACGCTTGAGGCTGTCGCCGTTGTGAAGATGGGTCGTGAAATCGCAATCGCCCTCCATCATGTGGGCGATCCCAACCCAAAACCACGGAACTCCAGTTTCGGCCTGAACCTTGAGATATTGCGTCTTGCCGGCGAGCACCTTGCGCGCCTTTGCCATACAGGCAGCCTTTTGCCCGGGGTCGAAATCCATTCGGTCCCAAAGCTGCCGCATCAAGGCGGATCGCTGCTCAAAAGTCGGTGCTGGCATGCTCCACCTCACGGCGCATAGTACAATGGTTCCGTATTACGGAACAACGACAAATTGCG